>ULTX01080551.1_pt1 | contig 310687 bp, 266 predicted proteins | sample 1958041 | NCBI WGS metagenome assembly ULTX01 (sample SAMEA4835747, study PRJEB28245) | human gut metagenome | biome: gut microbiome; material: fecal sample | place: Denmark | collected 2008
AAACTGTTCGGATCGTCCCGCACTTCGGAGCTTGACCGTAACATAAGAGACTGCAAGTCTTGATTATTATGAGCCATAGCATCTTTTGTTATGTTTTATAATATGCGTGTAAAGACATAATAATCATATAATTCTGTAAAAGGCTTAATTCACACATTTGTGTAATCTTTGCTGCAAGTTGTTGATAATCAATAATATGATATCGACAAATAAATTATATTGTGTAATATATCCGATACATTTCTACCGTCTTTTTCTGTATCTGATATTAATTTTGTGAAAGCCCGTTAACGTGTGAATCTACACATAATGAGGAGATAAATGTATTATGAATTATGAATAATGTATATCATATTTCAAATATAAAAGCCGGAAGCTTATTATATCAAAGCAACTGAATGTTTGGAAAGAGTAAGAGTTAACAAATATAAATCCGTGATTTTCTTGTTTAAAAATCCATGCTTCGTGTGTCTTATAGGTAAAAGTCATCCGTACTGGATAAAAAGTAACTTAAACCGCTAAAAACCGAGACCTATGGACAGACAGATAAAGGCATTGTGCATTGTGAATGTACTCATAGCTTCATTTCTCTGTATTGCGGAGTTGGTCTGTATTTATATGAAAGATGCACTAAGTATCTGAAATTATATGAATGTATGGCGTGATAAACAACTGTTGATGTGCTGTCAGAGGTATTTCTTAATAAAAATAATACAGTAATAATTATATAAACCGTTAAAAACCTGAATTTATGAGAATGAAAAGAAGTCTTTTGCTGATATTCATGATGGCTGTTGTCTGTTCATCCTTCGGACAGGACAAAGAGAAAAGAATATATGGCCAGTTGGTAGATAATGTGACAAGAAAGGAGTTGAATAATGCCAAGGTTACGCTCATGACAATGGACAGTGTCGTGGTTGATACGGCGCGGACCTGGTACGAATTTACGCCTAAATATAATTGTTACAGCATTCCTGTTCCGTCTGAAGGAAAATATCTTCTGCTTGCAGAGAGTGATGGTTACGAATCACAGGTTTTTCCTATAGATGTGAAGTTTCACAGACGTGAGAGTTATATCTATCTGCCACAGATGACAATGAAACGTAAGCAGAAGGTCCACAAGATAGATGAGGTCGTCGTTACGGCCACGAAAGTGAAATTCTATCACAAGAATGATACGTTGGTATATAATGCAGACGCCTTTCAGCTGGCAGAAGGCTCTATGCTTGACGCGCTGATAAAGCAGCTTCCCGGAGCAGAACTTAAATCGGACGGACGTATATATGTGAACGGCCGGTTCGTAGAGAGTCTTCTTCTCAACGGCAAGGACTTCTTCAAAGGAGATAACAAAATCATGCTCCAGAATCTGCCTACCTATACTGTAAACACAGTAAAGGTGTATGAGAAGGCGGGCGAGTTCAGCGAATTCATGGATAAGGAAATTGTAACGGATAAGCGGTTTGTCATGGATGTCAATCTGAAGAAAGAGTACAACATAGGATGGATGGGTAATGTCGATGCCGGCGGTGCCAATCACGATATGTATATGGCCCGTCTGTTTGCGATGCGTTCCACCGACCATTCCCGACTGTCGTTTTATGGAAACATAAACAACCTGAATGATTTCACGACGCCAAGCACTTCTGACTGGACACCGGACAAGATGCCTTATGGAAGACTTACGACGAAAACTTTCGGCGTGAATCTGAATATTGACGACCGTGAGAAGCGTTTTACTTATGCCGGCAGTGCAAATTACGCACGCTATGACAATCATGAGATACAGAACACATTCTCCACAAACTTCCTTTCCGGCGGTGATACCTATGACCGGCGCGTGCAGGATGCTGATTACAGTAATACATTCATTTTTACAAATCATAGACTATACCTAACGCCTGGCGGAGATGATGCCAAGGTGTCAATAGATCTGCGTCATAGCGGTAATTATACAGAAAGAGTACAGGATATAGACATTCTTTCCGCCACATCAGAAGAGACATGGGACGGCTTCAACGATTTCGTGTCCATATTGTCTTCTCCTGTCCTGTCGGACGATCTGCGTAACAGTCTGCTGAACCGTCAGATACAAAACAGCTATTATAAAATAAAGACGTGGGCGACTTCTTTGTCCGCGGATATGAAGATAAAGATTCCTCACTGTAATGACGCGTTGGGCTTCAAGGTCAGCGGAGGCATTAATGGAGGAGACAATAAGTATTTCGACAGAAAACGGGTTGACTTCTTCAGGACTGATCCAGCTTCTACAGATTTTATAAATCATTTCAGTGACGGAATCCCGTCGCGTGGATATAATTACAGTCTCGAGGCAAACTATCACTATGATTTCGGCGGATCAGATTATCTGAATTTCGGCTACAGTTTCAGTCAGGATTATATCAACACAAAACAGAGCCTGTATCAGCTTGAACTGATAGAGGGATGGGGCGTTGACACTTCACACCCGGTAGGCACGCTCCCTTCAGTGCGCGAATATCTTCCCACATTGGACGCAGGCAACAGTTACAGGTCGGCTCTCCTCAATAATACTCATAGATTGTTTGTGAATTATTCATTGAAGGTTTTTGATAATAAGAAGTCGCGCATGTACTTCATACCTGGACTTGTGGCAAATATTCAACGTGAAAGGCTGAAGTATCAGTGCGCGGAAGTCGATACAGCTTTTGCACGCACTAATGTCTTTGTGACACCAAGTTTTACTTTGAAGTGGAACACACATGACTGGAAAGAGGAGATACGGTTCGATTATGAAATGGATATGAGTTCTCCGAATATGGTTTATTCCGTCAGTTTCATCAATGACTCGGACCCGATGTCAGTCACAACTTATGGTGTCAGAGATCTTAAGAACAGGCAGTCGCACAATTTGAGTTTCAGTTATACAAACAGTCGCAATGTTGTGACTTTCAGACCTTCAGCCGGATTCAACATAAGCCGCAACGATGTTGCCATGGGCTATGTTTACGATCGCGCCACCGGTCGTAAGGAATACTCGTTCTATAATGTCAACGGTAACTGGAATACGTATTTGATTTTGAATGCCACAGGAACGCTTGACAAGAAGAAACGCCTCACCTTCAGTTCCGCAACAGCATGGAACTATTATAACAGTGTTGATATGATAGGCGACGAACTTGCCGCCGCACCGGTGAAAAGTACTGTCAGAACGTCTGTGCTTTCAGAGGATCTAAATTTCAGTTACAACCTTGGCAAACATTCTGTAGGTCTGAAAGGCTCGTTCGCATGGACTAATTCGTGTGGCGATCGCAAGGATTTCACAACCATCAATGCATACAATTACAACTACGGTCTTACCGGCACGGTGTCGCTGCCATGGAAATTTCAACTAGACACAGACTTTACAGTCTATAGCCGCCGCGGCTATGAGGATACCTCGATGAACGATGACAACTTCGTGTGGAACGCCCGTCTGACGCGATCTTTCCTGAAAGGCAATCTCACCTTGCGTGCCGACGCCTTCGACATACTCCATCAATTGAAAAAAGTGGAACGTACAATTAACACCCAGGGCCGTGTGGAACGCTATTACAACACTCCGCCGCGCTATGTGCTTATACACGCCATATACCGTTTCAACATATTCCCGAAGAAAAAGATGTAGGCTTTTAATAAACAAGACGACAGGGTTAAAACGCCCTGCCGTCGTTTTCTTTATGAATAAACAGAAAGAACCCCTTGACATAAAAAATAATAGACATTATTTATAAAACCGATAAAAGCCTGAATTTATGAGAATGAGAAGAGGTATTTTGTTGATATTAATGATAGCTTGTGTCTGTTCTTCTTTCGGACAGAAAGAGCGAAGCATAAACATTTATGCCACGATAAAAGATTATATTCTGCGCACAACAATAGAGATTGCAAAGGTGACGCTTCTGTCTCCAGACAGCGTGGTGCTTGACAGTTGCAGAAACAACTATGGATACAGTACATTGAGAAAACTATACCGTTTCAAGGTCAAGGAAGGAAACTATATCATCAAGACAGAGAAGGAAGGATATGAAACAACATATACTCCGATAGAGATAAGCAAGATCAGACGGCGCGAGACAAGCAGAGTACTTTCTACTATATATATGAAACGTCCGAAGGTGCATGCCATAGACGAGGTTGTGGTGACAGCCACGAAGGTGAAGTTCTACAACAAGGGCGACACGCTTGTCTATAATGCCGATGCCTTCCAGCTGGCAGAAGGCTCAATGCTCGATGCCCTGGTTAAGCAGTTGCCCGGCGTGGAGCTGAAATCCGACGGCCGCATATATGTGAACGGCCGCTTTGTGGAGAGTCTTCTTCTCAACGGCAAGGACTTCTTCAAGGGCGACAACACAATCATGCTTGAGAACCTTCCTACTTACGCGGTAAACACGGTGAAGGTTTACGACAAGGCCGGGCGTCTGAGCGAGTTTCTCGACCGCGACATGAACGACAAGCAGTTGGTGATGGACGTCAACCTTAAGAAGCAGTACAACATAGGATGGATGGGCAATATAGACGCCGGCGGCGCCAACCACGACCTGTACATGGCCCGACTGTTCGCCATGCGTTCCACCGACCACTCCCGTGTGTCGTTGTTCGGCAACATGAACAATATCAACGACTTCACCACTCCCAACACCAACGACTGGACTCCTGACAAAATGCCTTACGGGCGGCTTACGACAAAGAAGGTCGGTGTGAATGTGAATGTGGACGACCGTGAGGGCCGCTACGAATATACCGGTAACGCAAACTTCATCCATTATGACAATCATGAGGTGCAGAATACATTCCGCACCAATTTCCTCGCTGATGGCGACACTTACGACCGTCAGGTACAGGACGCGCGCTTCTGCAATATGTTTTTCAACACAAGCCATGGTTTGAGACTTAAGCCTAAGGGTGACATGTCGCGTGTGGAGTATGATATTAATTTGGGCGCAAGCTACAGTCGCATGCGTCACGACCTCTCTATAATCTCCGCCACCTCAGACGAGACGTGGAACGGCTTTGAGGATTTCATGAAAATCCTTTCCACACCGGTACTCGATGACAACCTTCGTGCCCGCCTTATAAACCGTCAGATAAAAAACAGTTATTATGACAGCAAACAATGGTCTGCCAATTTAGGCTCCAGTATGATGCTGCGCATGCCCCATAACAGTGACTATTTGTATCTGAACTTAAAAGGTTCGATGTTCGGTTCGGACATGCGTGATTTCACCCATCAGCGTATAGACTATTTTTCAGGAACCGGTTCGACTGACTTTATAAACCGTTATAACGATGTCACACCCTCACGTGGCTATAGAATAAAATTCACAGGTAGTTATGGTTTTGTCTTTTCAGAAAATTTAATGATTAATTTCGACTACAACATGAGTGCCGGACGTGACAAGTCCATAAACAAACTCTACCATCTTGAGACTCTCGACGGTTGGGGGCTGGACACTGAGCATCCTATAGGTGCGCTGCCTTCGGTCACAGAGTATCTGCCGACACTTGACGGAAAGAACAGCTACAATTCGGTGGAAAGCGATAACAGGCATTCCGTCGGAGTGAATGCAAATATAGAATTGTTGCGTGACGACAAGCTGTCCATGCAGTTAATACCGGGATTGACACTTGATATATTGAACGAGAAACTCGATTATCGTCGCGCCCGTATAGACACAGCTTTCAGTCGCACCACATTGATGTTGAAACCTTTATTGGAATTGCATCTTAGGACAAAGGATTTTCAGCAGGGTGGAGCTTTAAAATACAGCATGGACTGCAGCACCCCCAACATGCTCTATTCTCTTAACTTCGTTGATGACTCCGACCCTATGACGACCGTAAACTATGGCAACAGGAATCTGAAGAACAGGCGCACCCACACCATCAGTCTCGACTATAATGACAGAAAGCACACCATAAAGATATCTCCGATTGTGACATTCAACATAAGCGAGAACGATGTGGCCATGGGTTATGTGTACGACCGCAGCACGGGCCGCCGCACATACTCCTACTACAATGTGGACGGCAACTGGAATATTTCCGCCAGATTCAACATGAACGGTCCGCTGGACAAGAAGAAACGCCTGTATTTCAACTCCGCCACGTCGTGGAACTACTACAACAGTGTCGATATGATAGGTGACGATCTTGCCTCCGCTCCGGTGAAAAGCACCGTCAAGAGCTCTGTGCTCTCAGAGACTCTCAATCTTGACTATACGCTGGGCAAGCACAGCATAGGCTTCAGAGGCTCTGTGTCATGGTTGAATACGGAGGGCGACCGCGACAATTTTGTACCTATCAACGCATACGACTTCAACTATGGAGTTTACGGTTATCTTCAGCTTCCGTTCGGTTTCAAGCTCGACACCGATCTGACCATGTACAGCCGCCGCGGCTATGAGGACACTTCGATGAACGACGACAACTTCGTGTGGAACGCCCGTCTGACCCGTTCTTTGCTGAAAGGCAAGCTCACTCTGCGTGCCGATGCCTTCGACATACTCCACCAGTTGAAGAAAGTGGAGAGCAGCATCAACACCCAGGGACGCGTGGAACGCTATTACAACACTCCGCCGCGCTATGTGCTCATACACGCAATCTACCGTTTCAATGTGTTCCCTAAGAAAAAGATGTAGACCAATATAATACAATTATGCTGACGTTGGCTGTATTGCAGCTTCCTTAGCATCAGAGTCAGAAAAATGATTAAGGGATTGATGCAGCCCGTTCCGTTTGTGGAACGGGCTTTTCTAATTTCTCTATTCACGGCCATGCCTCATGGCGTGTTGTGCGGAATGATATTTCCCGCAACTGTTCATGCAGAAGTGGAGACATGATTGTTTTGTCGTGAAGTGTACGGTAGTCCGGAGAGGTTGTGTTGTGACAGCCATGTCGGACGGTTGTGGCAGAATGAACATGATGCGAAAGAAATGCAGGGAATGAGGTGTTAAAAAAGGATAATATGTGCTTATGTGCGATATAAAGCCGTACCTTTGCACTGACCATACCGCGCGACGCCCGTTCGATGACGGAGCGTGTCTGTTGCCGGCATGTTGCCGGGAGAGAGCGCGGAGCATGGGTCCGTATGAGTTGTTTGAGTGATGATGTGCGGTGTGTCCGGCTTTCATCCGTAGTATTGAAAGCGTTTCATCTGCAGTCATCGGGCAATGGCATCTGCCTTTAACCGCCGTTTTTTAGTGAAACGTGCTGATGATACCTGTTGTGGCGATAGCAAGGCTATTGTCGGTAAGATGTGTTGTGGCGGTTAAGAAAAAGATGTCTGAACGATAGTGATATTATAATTTGTAATCAGTTAAAATCTTTATATTTTCCTATGTTAAGAGTAATTCTGTTTATAGGTGCGGGAAGTTTCGTCGGTGGAGTAGCCAGATATCTTCTGTCGCACGTAGTGCAGACCAACGTCGTTTCGGGTTTCCCATGGGGGACGATGGTTGTCAATGTTCTCGGCTGTTTCTTCATAGGCCTGCTCTACGGCCTGTTTGAGCGTGGAAGTCTTATGAACAGCGATCTGCGCATGTTCCTCACTACCGGCTTCTGCGGCGGTTTCACCACCTTCTCAACATTCATGCACGAGAACTATGCGCTGCTTTCAGACGAAAACTTCGTGCAGTTCTCTGCATATTCGGTAATGAGTTTCGGTATAGGACTGTTCGCAGCCTATGCTGGACATTTAATAGTTAAGATGATATGAAAAACATGAAGATGCTCCGTATTTATGTCAGCAATACGGATAAAGTGAAGTTCACGGCCGTATATGAGGCTCTTGCATTTGCCGCACGTCGCTACGGCATGGCCGGTGTCACGGTGTATAAGGGTATCATGGGCTATGGTGCCGGACGCAAAATGGTTTCGGACAAATTCTGGGAACTTGGAGGAAAGACTCCTGTTGTAGTGGAGATAATAGACGAGGAGGAAAAGATTGGCGAGTTTGTATCGTACATCACTCCGTGGCTCGACCAGCTTCAGCATGGCTGTATGGCGGTTGTGATGGATGTCGATGTGGTGTATCACCGTCCGGGCCGTGGCGGAAAGTGCCGGTAAACTGTGACGACAGTCATGTGCGACGCCATTGTGTCATGACATGAATGGTGTCCGTGTTTGACCGTATGTTTAATGACTTATATGATTTATTCACCTTTTAAAGTATAGATGTTATGATTTATTCACAGGAAGTGCAGCATATGTGCTGCGTTAAGAAAGGCGCGAACCATCTTTCCGCACCGATACCGGAAGAAGGCAAGTGGATACGTGCCAAGGAGATAAAGGATATCTCAGGTCTTACACACGGCATTGGGTGGTGTGCGCCGCAACAGGGAGCATGCAAACTTACACTCAATGTCAAGAACGGCGTAATACAGGAGGCGCTTGTAGAAACATTGGGTTGCTCGGGAATGACACACTCGGCAGCTATGGCTTCGGAGATACTTCCGGGAAAGACCATACTCGAGGCGTTGAACACCGACCTTGTGTGTGACGCCATCAATACAGCCATGCGTGAACTGTTTCTTCAGATTGTCTATGGTCGCAGCCAGTCGGCTTTCTCTGAAGGTGGTCTGGCCGTGGGTGCTTCGCTTGAGGATTTGGGTAAGGGCTTGCGCAGCCAGGTGGGCACTATGTTCGGCACGCTTGCCAAGGGGCCGCGCTATCTTGAGATGGCTGAGGGCTACTGCACCCGTATGGGACTGGATGCCGACGGCGAGGTGATAGGCTATGAGTTCATACACCTGGGCAAGCTGATGGACATGATAAAGGATGGCGTGGACGTGCGCGAGGCTGTTGAAAAGGCAAAAGGCACGTATGGACGCTTTGAACAGGCTGTGAAATATATTGATCCGCGTAAAGAGTGACAAACCTGATAAAAATTTACGGACATGGCAAATTTATTTGAAAGTTACGAGCGTCGTATAGGACAGATAGAGAATGTGCTGGCCGGATACGGAATAAATGGTATCGATGATGCCAAGGCTATATGCGAGTCAAAAGGAATAGATCCTTATGCAATGTGTGAGCAGACACAGCCCATCTGTTTTGAGAATGCAAAGTGGGCGTATGTTGTCGGTGCGGCAATAGCCATAAAGAAGAATTGTACATCGGCCGCTGAGGCAGCCGAGGCCATAGGTGAGGGACTGCAGGCTTTCTGCATACCAGGTTCAGTAGCAGACGACCGCAAGGTAGGACTAGGTCACGGCAATCTTGCGGCACGTCTGTTGCGCGAGGAGACACAGTGTTTCGCGTTCCTTGCCGGCCACGAATCGTTCGCCGCAGCAGAAGGAGCCATAAAGATTGCTGAGATGGCCAACAAGGTTCGCAAGACTCCGCTGCGTGTCATTCTGAACGGACTGGGCAAGGATGCCGCGCTCATAATATCGCGCATCAACGGTTTTACGTATGTGAAGACCGAATTCGACTATGCTACCGGAGAACTGAAGGTTGTGGGCGAGAAGGCCTATTCGGACGGTCTCAGGGCAAAAGTTCGTTGCTATGGTGCCGACGACGTGCGTGAGGGTGTAGCCATAATGCATCATGAACAGGTGGATGTGTCGATTACCGGCAATTCAACCAATCCAACGCGATTCCAGCATCCTGTGGCAGGAACCTACAAGAAGGAATGTTATGAGCGTGGACGCAAATATTTCTCTGTCGCTTCCGGTGGAGGAACGGGCCGCACTCTGCATCCGGACAATATGGCTGCAGGACCGGCCTCATACGGTATGACCGACACAATGGGACGCATGCATTCTGATGCTCAGTTTGCTGGCTCGTCGTCAGTGCCGGCACATGTTGAGATGATGGGATTCCTTGGTATGGGCAATAATCCGATGGTAGGTGCCACAGTGGCTGTGGCTGTTGCTGTGGAGCAGGCTCTGAATGATGGAAGTCAGGCTTGACGTATATGTGCATGACGGTTTGACCGGCAGCATATGACATACTGTGCTGCTGTTGTCAGACTGTAATATATAGATTGTCCGGAGCCGTGTATTATATGGCTTCGGACCATTTTTTTCATTATGAAGTATTACGTGGGGAGAATGCTCTTTCTGTTTTTACCTGTTTTGTGAGTATAGTTGTGGGTGCCGTAAATTATTTAATATGCTGCTGTAAGTAAGAAGAATATGATTTATATTCTTGGTTTTTAACTATAATTAACGTCTTGCGTCTCGTATCGCCTTTCTTATATGTTAAAACGCAGTCCGGTTTTCTCACGTTTTTTTTGTCATTCTGGAGAAACGTGAGAGCCCGAAATGCCCTATAACGGCTGTGCCCGGTGTCAGTCATGCGGCAACATCCGCAAGTCCGTAGTGCGGAAAAGCCTTTTATGCACTACGGAACAGGCATTATTGGGGCCTGAAACAGTCTGTTTCAGCCCATGATATGGGCTTAATCAGGGTGCATAATGGGCTGTTTCGCAGCGCAGAGAATAACGTATTATATTGCGGTTAAGGTTAAGCGGCTGATTATCAGGTGAATGGCCGATGTGCTTCAAAACTCGAATATTTGCGGGCAAACGTCTTGTCGGTCGGAATTTCGTGTTAAATCGAGCTTAATAAATGTTAAATATGTCGGGCTATAACAATCACCTTTTCCATATCCTGTGGTATTTATGGTCTGATTTATGAAATAAAACGAGGATGTGGCTTTGCAATGGCACTATGTCTGTGTTTTTGACATTATATTTCAAAAAACATGTGTACCTTTGACAATAAATGTGCCAAATCGCCGTTATAGGAACGTGTTTAAACGCAAATTCATAACATTGGCTTTTCTGACGCTTGCCTCCATCGGAGCGCACGCGCAGTATGACGTGGCGTTCAGTCACTACTTCGACATGGAACCTACGTTCAATGCGGCGGCTGTGGGCAAGCAGTCGAAGCTGAACATAACGGCGGCCTACGCCATGGATTTCGTGGGCTTTGAGAACAATCCGCAGACCATGTATGCGGCGGCCGACATGCCTTTCTATTTTCTGAAGGGTCTGCACGGTGCCGGAGTGCAGTTCATGAACGACAAGCTCGGTCTGTTCAGCCACCAGCGTCTGGCCCTGCAGTATGCCTACAAGCACAAGCTCTTCGGCGGAACCATAAGTGCCGGTCTGAGCGTCGGGCTGCTGAGCGAGAGTTTTGATGGTACGGATCTCGACGCAGGAGAGGCCGGCGACCCCGCGCTTCCAACCACGAAGGTGGAAGGCAGCGGCTTCGATCTGGGTGTCGGATTGTATTATATGCGCGGCCCTTGGTATGTGGGTGTTTCGGCCCAACATCTGAATGCGCCGCTCGTGGAGTTGGGTGAGACCAACGAACTGCAGATAGATCCGACATATTATTTGACGGGTGGATACAATATAAAACTGCGAAATCCGTTTCTTACAATAAAACCGTCGGTGCTCGTGCGCACGGACGGAGTGGCCTACAGGGCCGACATAACCGGCCGGCTGATATACACCAACGACAAGAAGATGATGTATGGCGGTGTGGGCTACAGCCCTACCAACTCGGTGACATTCATGTTCGGCGGTATGGTACACGGTGTGATGCTCGGCTACAGCTACGAGTTCTACACCTCGGCCATAAGCCCCGGCAACGGAAGTCATGAGTTGTTTATCGGCTATCAGATGGACCTTAACCTGGTAAAGAAAGGAAAAAACAAACATAAAAGTGTGAGAATACTATAGAAAATATGAATAAGAAGAACAACAGTTTGATGGCATTGCTCGCTCCGGTATTCTGCCTTGTGCTCGCCGGATGCTTCGGCGGACGCATGACGTCGTCGGGACGAGGCGGCGAAGTCGTGGGCGTAAGCGGCAGGGCTTTCACAGAGCCGACCCCTTACGGCATGGTTAAGATAGACCGCGGCTACCTGCGCATGGGTCTGGAGAAGGGCGACAGCCTTTGGGGCATGCAGACACCGGTGAGAGACATTTCGGTGGACGGATTCTGGATGGATGAGACCGAGGTGTCGAACGCCAAGTACAAGCAGTTTGTGCTGTGGGTGCGCGACAGCATCGTACGCACCCGTCTTGCCGATCCGGCCTACGGTGGCGACGAGACTTACATGATAACCGAGGACGAGAACGGCGACCCCGTAACCCCGCACCTCAACTGGAAGAAGCCCATACCGCGCAAACCTACAGAGGATGAGTTGCGTGCCATAGAGAGTGTCTATACCACCAATCCGGTGACGGGCGAGAAAATGCTCGACTACAGACAGATGAACTATAAGTATGAGATTTATGATTATACGGCCGCAGCACTGCGTCGCAACAGGCTCAATCCCGAGGAACGCAACCTCAACACCGACAATACGGTGGATCCGAACGAGGTGGTCATGATATCCAAAGACACCGCCTACATTGACGACGAGGGCCGCATCGTGAGAGAGACCATCAACCGCCCGCTCAGCGGACCGTGGGACTTCCTCAATACTTACATCGTAAACATATATCCGGACACGACATGCTGGGTGAACGACTTCCGCAACTCGGACAACGAGATATACATGCGCAACTACTTCTCAAATCCTGCCTACAACGACTATCCCGTCGTGGGGGTGACTTGGGAGCAGGCCAACGCCTTCTGTGCGTGGCGTACTGAATATCTGCTCAAGGGTCTCGGACCGGAAGCACGCTTCGTGCAGCGCTACCGTCTGCCTACAGAAGCCGAGTGGGAATATGCCGCCCGCGGACGTTCGGGTACAGAGTTCCCATGGGAGGACGAGGGCGTGAAGAGCGGTGAGGGATGTTTCTTCGCCAACTTCAAACCCGACCGCGGCAACTATACCGAGGACGGCAATCTCATCACAAGCAAGGTGGGCATATATGCTTCTAACAGCAACGGACTCTTCGACATGGCAGGAAACGTGGCCGAATGGACCAGCACCGTCTATACCGAAGCCGGAGCACAGGCCATGAACGACCTTAACCCGCAGCTCGAATACAACGCGGCGAAGGAGGATCCCTACAAACTGAAGAAGAAAAGCGTGCGCGGAGGTTCGTGGAAAGATCCCGAATCGTATATCCGCTCGGCATGGCGTACATGGGAATATCAGAACCAACCGCGGTCGTACATCGGATTCCGCTGCGTGCGCAGCCTGGCAAGTACATCAAGTGGAAAACAGAAAAAGAAATAAACAGCAATGACTGAATACAGCAAATACAACATTGTCTATCGTCTGCAGAAATGGATCGACAGCGTTCCGGGGCAGACATTCCTCAACTATGCTTACAGCTGGGGTGCATCAATCGTTATTCTCGGAACATTGTTCAAACTTACCCACCTGCCCGGTGCCAACATTATGTTGTTCGTGGGTATGGGTACTGAGGTCATAGTGTTCTTCATCTCGGCTTTCGACCGTCCGTTCGACAAGACGGCGATAGGCATGGATCTGCCTACGCATGTGGAGGAAGAGTACGACGGTGACGGCGAAGAAGACGAGGCTGAGGCTGCCGGCACTGCGCAATCGCCTGCTCAGCCTGCCGTACAGGGTGGAACAATCATCATCGGAACGCCCGGAACGGCATCCCCTGCAGCTGCTGTGGCTGCTCCTGAAGGTGCTGCGGCTGTTGCCGGAGGTATGGCAGGGGCAACCGTCGTGGCCGGCAACTGGATGGCCGGACAGCAGCAGAACGGCGAGGAACTGGCTGTGGCACAGGGCAACTATATAGAGGAACTGAACAAACTCACGGAGACTCTGCAGAAGGTTTCGGAGCAGAGCGAGCGCCTCACACGCGACAGCGAGGAGATGGAGATGCTCAACCGTACGCTCACCGGTATATGCCGCGTGTACGAGATGCAGCTTAAGGGTGCCAGCCAGCAGATTGGAACCATCGACCAGATAAACGAACAGAGCCGCAAGATGGCTCAGCTCATAGAGCAGCTCAACGGCATCTATGCCCGCATGATAGAGGCGATGACCGTCAACATGCGCGCCGCAGCGCCCGACGCCGCTCCAAAACAGTAACCGTGGACCGGTCAGCCCGCAGACGGAAAGCACTGCGGACCATGACATAAAAGTATAACATAAATGGCAATAAAGAAACGACCTGTATCGCCGCGCCAGAAGATGATCAACCTGATGTATGTCGTCCTCATGGCAATGCTTGCGCTCAACATATCGACTGAGGTGCTCAACGGTTTCTCAATCGTTGAGGAAAGCCTTAACCGCACCACCTCCAACTCGTCGAAGGAGAACGAGGCCATATACCGCAACTTCTCCGAACAGATGAAGGCAAACCCGCAGAAGGTGAAGGAATGGTTTGAGAAGGCGACGGCGGTGAAACGTATGAGCGACTCGCTCTACAACTTCGCGCAGGAGCTCAAGGTGGAGATTGTGCGTATGGCCGACGGTGCCGACGGCGACGTGATGAATATCGTCAACAAGGAGGACCTCGAGGCTGCAAACCAGGTGATGCTAGCACCTGGCACAGGAAAGGGCCGTAAGCTCTACGACGCGATAAACAGTTTCCGCACACGCATCGTGTCCATGGTGACCGACCCGCGTCAGCGGAGCATCATTGAAAGCAATCTTACCACCAAACTGCCGAAGAATGCCGTCACAATGGGCAAGAACTGGCAGGAATACATGTTTGAGGACATGCCTGTGGCTGCTGCTGTCACACTGCTCTCCAAGTTGCAGAGCGATGTGCGCTACGCCGAGGGTGAGGTGCTGCACACGCTTGTATCTAACGTGGACATGAAGGACATACGTGTCAACCAGCTCAACGCATTCGTCATTCCCGAGTCGCGCACAGTAATAAGCGGCGATGTTTTCTCGGCTCAGATAGTCATGGCGGCTGTCGATACGACGCAGCATCCTGAGGTGTATGTGGGCGGCCGCAAGATAAACGGCAACACTTATCGCTTCACTGCGGGCGGAGTGGGAGAGCATTCGTTCGGAGGATATATCACGATGAAGAACGGCAACGGAGACGTGATACGCCGCGACTTCACGCAGAAATACACTGTTGTGGGACCGAGTGCCACTGTTTCGGCCGACCTGATGAATGTCCTCTACGCAGGATATGAGAATCCTATCAGCATAAGCATTCCGGGTGTGCCGCTCAGCAGCGTGTCTGCATCGATGACGGGCGGTTCGTTCCGTTCCATCGGCATGGGACGTTACATAGCACGTCCTACCACAGTGGGACAGGATGTGACCATTACCGTGTCGGCCAACCAGAACGGACGTTCGCGTCAGATGGGCAAGTATGTGTTCAAAGTGAGAAAACTGCCCGATCCGACGGCTTATCTCCAGATAGGCACCGACCGCTTCAGAGAAGGCGGACTGGCAAAGGCTTCGCTTATGGGTGTGAACGAAGTGAAGGCTGCCATCGACGACGGCATCCTCGACATACAGTTCCGTGTACAGAGTTTCGAGACGGTGTTCTTCGACAATATGGGTAACGCCGTACCGATGGCATCCGACGGAGCATCTTTCAGCAGCCGTCAGAAGGAGACTTTCAGAAAGCTTTCTAGAAACAAACGCTTCTATATCTCGCGTGTCACGGCTGTAGGTCCCGACGGTATAACGCGCCGTCTGCCTGGCTCAATGGAGGTTATTGTGAAATAGAACTGACTAAGAATAACAGAAAACGAACATACAACGAGTATATATATTATGAGAAAATTAATGTTCATATTGATTGCGGCATGCCTCGTGCAGAGCGTTTCGGCGCAGCCGGAAGCACGCCGCAGGGAACAGCAGCAGGCTGCCGCGGCAAGTGCCAACGCACTCTCTACAAGAGCACAGATTTCGTTCCCGACGCAGGCGCCGATGGACGAGGATGTTGTGTGGAGGCGTGACATCTACCGGGAGATAGATCTTAACGACGAAGCCAACGCCGCGCTGTATTATCCGGTTGAGCCGCTCGGTTCGCAGATGAACCTTTTCACCTATATCTTCAAGCTCGTGATGCGCCGCAGTGTCACGCCTTATGAGTACAGACTCGACGGCAATGAGGTGTTTGACGAGTCGGCGAAGGTCAACCTTATGTCGATTCTCGACAACTATCACATATTCTACGAGCGCACCGACAGAGGAATACGTATCGACGACAGCGACATACCATCGCGCGAGGTTACGGCATACTATGTGAAGGAATGTGCCTATTACGATCAGGCCACAGCCACTTTCCACACCAAGGTGACGGCCCTCTGCCCGATATTGCGCCGTGAGGATGACTTCGGCGATGCCGCTACGTCCTATCCGCTCTTCTGGGTGAAGTATGACGAACTGGCCCCGTTCCTCACCCGACAGACCATTATGACCAGCAATCTGAACAATGCTGCCGTTATGAGCGTGGACGACTATTTCACCCGGAATATGTATAAGGGCAAGATATACAAGACGTCAAACATGCTCGGTAAGACTCTTGCGCAGTATTGCCCCACCGATTCGGCCATGACAAAGGAGCAGAAGCGCATTGAAAACGAGCTGAAGGCGTTTGAGAAGAATATCTGGGGCGATCCGGTGCGTAAGGATTCGCTCGACAGCATAGCCAAGCTCGACAAGAAGGAACTGAAGGCAACGAAGAAAAAGAACCGCAGATCCGGCGGAACATCGCAGACTGTGAAAAAGAAGAGCAAACCGTCTTCCACATCGTCGTCTTCGTCATCATCGGCACGTGTGACGGTACGCCGGCAGAGACATTGACACAATTGGACAGTGAGTGTTCCCGAAAGGGAGCACTCCGAATTATACACACTAAAAAATGAAAGTTATGAAAAAGTTATTTACATTGATTGTTCTTGTAGCTGCAACATGCTTTGCAATGCCTGCAAGCGCACAGTTGAAGTTCGGTGTGAAAGGTGGTCTCAACATCACAGACATGTCGCTCAGCAGTGATGTTTTTGAAACATCAAACCGCACAGGATTCTTCATCGGTCCGACTGTGAAGTTCACTCTTCCTATTGTCGGCCTCGGAATAGATGCTTCTGCGCTTTATGATCAGAGAGAGTCTGAACTTACAAACGCCGACAATGAGGTGACAAAGATTAAGCAGCAGGCCATCAACATTCCGATAAACCTGCGTTATGACATAGGTCTTGGAAGTCTTGCAGCTGTTTATCTGGCTGCCGGTCCGCAGTTCGGATTCAATGTCGGTGACAAGAACCAGACTCTTTTCGACGATGTTGCGGACTGGAAACTCAATTCGTCCAACTTCAGTGTGAACGTCGGAGCGGGTGTTATGCTGCTCAGCCATTTGCAGGTTGGTGCGAACTATAATATCGTTTGTGGAAAGACCGGTAAGATCACATATCTTGACGGAATGGAAAGTGTGTTCCGCGGACGCTCCAACAGCTGGCAGATTTCCATGGCATATTATTTCTGAAAAGCGTAGATCCTATTGCCCGCAGCTGTTTCTTCCGGTGAGCGGAAGCGGTTGTGAGCGATAATAAGAACGAAAGCTGATTGCCGGAATGTGCGGTGCGGCTTTATGAAAAAACATACAGACTCATGGCGCAGAAAGATTGTCGCGCCATGAGTCTTTGTTTTATGGCGACCGTCATGGCCTTTTCTGTTTTATTCTTTGACGGTTGTTTTTATTCCGAATATACCGCCTGTGATTTTTCCCGGGAGGCTTTTCATCATTATTGTCACCTTTTTCTTTCCTTTGGTGATGTCTTGCGGAATGACGTGTCGCACATCGTAGTATTCGTATGGCATGCAGTTCTCTATCCTGTCGCGTCCTATCGGTGTTCCGTCAGCTAGAATATCAAATTCCCTGTTGCCGGCGTCGCTGCCCCAATAGGTGAGTACCACCTCATTGGTTTTCTGAGGATCGACGCTCATGTCGTACGAAATCCATCCGTCGAGTGCATCGCGCCATCCCAGCGAAGCGTCCGACCGCATATTCTGTCCTTGCAGATTGTGTTCACGTTCTGACGTTTCGTCGGCTATCACAACCTTGTCGATATAGTCCATGTTTTCCATTATGGCTTTCCCGTCTGTAGGCATCCACACCTTCATCTCGCCTGCTCCGCGGTGGGCACGTGCCATATAAGGAATCAGAGTTACGTCTGCTGCAGACTCGGAAACACCATTCTGCGCGTCGGCAGAACATCTGCGTCCCTGCGCAACGATGGTACGCATGCCATTGACTATGCCTTCTGTCTTACATACTTTGAGCGATGTGCCGCGTGGAATGTAAAGGTCCTGCAGTGTTCCGCCGTTGTCAGCGAACTCAGCACAATAGACAATCGGGCCGCGTTCCACGGCAATCAGTCCGCGGTCGGCCTTCACTTCCGCGTTTGCCGTTACTATGCGTGGCTCCATCGGAAACTCAATCTCCACTGTGTCACCCGCTTTCCATTTGCGTTGTATCACCGCATATCCGTGGTCGATGTCGTATTCGTAAGGTCTGCCGTTCACCTTTATGACGGTTTTCTTTGTGCTTGTTGCCTCATAGCTGTAAAGATCTGACGGTACGGGTCGTCCCTGTGCCCATTCCGGAATCCTTATTTTCATGCAGAAATCGCTTTTCTGTGTCTTATCCACCGACAGCCTTACGTTGCCTTCCCACGGATATTCCGTCTGCTGTGTGAGACTTATCTGCTGTCTGTCGAGACTTATGTCAGCCTTTCCGGCTATAAAAAGATTGACGTAAACAGCATCTTTTCCGGTGGCATAGGCGTAGCCCGGCACAGACGGAATGAATCTTGCCAGATTGGTGGGACAGCACGAACAGCCGAACCACTCGCTGCGTTGCTGTCCGCGAGAGCTTGCCTCAAGCCGGTTGGGATAGAAGAACATGTCGCCCGTAACGGATATTCCGCTCAGTACATTATTATACAATGACCGTTCGAGAACGTCTATATATCTGCTGTCGCCATAGAGTCTGAACATGCGCAGATTGAACATACAGTTGGCCAGTCCGGCGCATGTCTCGCAATAGGCACGGGCGTTGGGCAGTTCGTAGTTGCCTCCGAAAGCTTCGTTGTCCTCCCTTGCACCCAGACCACCGGTGATATACAGTTTCTTAGAAACAATGTTTTCCCATATGGCATTTATGGCTTCGACATACTCTTTGTGTCCGCCCAGCAGTATGGCGTCAGCCATTCCCGAGTAGAAATACAATGCTCTTACGGCGTGTCCTACAGCTTCGCGCTGTTCGGTTGCCGGCAGATGATTCTGCCAGTACATGCCGTTGGCTCTTATGTCGGATGATGACGAGTCGAACTTTTTCTGTCCGCGGCAGTCGATGAAGAACTTGCACAGGTCGAGATACTTACTGTCGCCAGTTGTCTCATACAGCCGTGCGAGCGCCATTTCGATGACTGCGTGACCCGGAGCGAGCTTCAGTCCGTTGTCATTATATACCTTGCACACAAGGTCAGCGTTCTTCACTGCAACCCGGAGCAGCTTGTCCTTTCCCGTTGCGGCATAGTAAGCCACCGCCGCCTCGTATAGTTCGCCGGCGTTGAATGTCTCGTGACTGAGGTTCCAGTCGTTCACCCACCGCTGAGTACCCACCCAGTCGTGCACGGGATTGCCTATTGTGCGGTTGGTGAACAGATAGCCGTCAGGTTCCTGTGCCTCCACAATCTTGTCGATCACGCTGTCAATATATTTCTCAAACTCCGGATCTTCCTTTACGCTCAGTATGTATGCCGCGCCCTCGATGATCTTGAACAGGTCGGCATCATCGAACGGCGAGCCCGACTGAAACCGCGCTTCACCTTTCTTCAGTTCGCCGCTCAGTATCTTGCCTGCCAGTTCGAAGTTTCTCATGTAGCCTGCCTCCTCACATCTGCGGAAGGCGTAGCGTATGGTTTTGTTGCGCATAGTGTCGAGCCGTTGCGACCAAAATCCGTCGTTTATATGTACGTTGGTGAATGGCACGGGGCTGATGTCGTCGTGCAGTGTCTGGCTCACGCAAGTCATGGAGGATAATGCCGTGAGCAGTATCATGATGATTTTATGCATAACAGATTTATGTATTTGGGTTCAGGTAAATAAGTTCCGTCATTGCAAATTTAGTTTTTCCTGCCGTATGAAAAGGCCTGCATTTCTATATTTATTTATATTTAACACAGCCGTGTACACTTTGTTCCGACGTAGAGTCCTACAGTATGCGTTCCCTGCCGGACACAGTGGAGACAGGCCTTCGGCATATCTGTCAGAAAAGCAGACCCGTACGAAAACAAACATGTTATAGTTTGCGGAATTAGTCATAAATAAGTATTTTTGTATCAGCTATGGTTTACGCAGACATCATACTCCCTCTGCCTCTCGAAGGCGTATTCACCTATTCCGTGCCCGACGACATGGCGTCAGCCGTCAAGCCAGGAATGAGGGTTGTTGTGCCCTTGGGACGCAGCAAGAAATACATGGGCGTTGTGCTGAAGGTGCACGATGTGAAGCCGGAGTTCGAGGTGAAGGACATACTGTCGCTGTCTGATACGCGCCCCTCCGTCACTGCTTTACAGCTGCGGTTGTGGCAATGGATAGCCGACTACTATATGTCGCCGCTGGGCGATGTGTTCAAGGCTGCGCTGCCTGCCGGACTGAAAGGCGAGGACAACTACCGTCCGAAAACCGAGCGTTGCGTCACACTGCCCGAGAAGATGCGCAGCGGACAGTCGTTGCATGTGGTTCTGAACCTGCTCACGCAGACACGTGCCAGAAAGCAGAAAGAGCTGTTCGAGCAATATCTCTCACTCAGTCATTGGGACGAGGCGTGCTCCGGCGGTTCGCGTGACGATGTTGCGGAACTGACGTGTGAGGAACTTCTGAACGAAGCTCACTCCACCACAACAACGCTGCGTGCGCTCATCTCGCGTGGATTTCTCACTATATACGAGCGTGAGGTGGGGCGTATAGGTCACGGCGGAGATGCTCATCCCGAAAACATGAAGACTCTGGGCGAAGCACAGCAGAAGGCTTACGACGAGATACAGGAGACATTCAAGACGAAGAACGTGACGCTGCTGCACGGTGTGACGTCGAGCGGAAAGACCGAAATATACATTCATCTGATAGACAAAACCCTGCGCGAAGGCCGTCAGGTGCTCTATCTGTTGCCGGAGATAGCCCTTACGGTGCAGATAATGAAGCGTCTGCGTAACGTCTTCGGCGACCGTCTGGGCATATATCATTCGAAGTACAGCGATGCCGAACGTGTAGAGATATGGAACCGACAGTTGTCTGACAATCCTTACGGAGTGATACTCGGTGCGCGCTCGGCGCTGTTTCTGCCCTTCAGTAACCTCGGACTGGTCATCGTGGACGAGGAACACGAGACATCGTTCAAGCAGCAGGACCCTGCTCCGCGCTACCATGCGCGCTCGGCGGCCATAGTGCTTGCGTCGATGTGTGGGGCAAAAGTGCTGCTCGGTTCGGCCACTCCTTCAGCAGAGAGCTACAACAACGCGCTTACAGGCAAGTACGGACTTGTGAGCATAATGACCCGATACAAGAACATACAGCTGCCTGAGATACAGGTGGTGGACGTGAAAGACCTGCGCCGCCGCAAGATGATGAACGGTCCGTTCTCGCCGGTGTTGCTCAAGGCTGTGCGCGAAGCGCTGGCCGACGGCCGCCAGGCCATACTCTTCCATAACCGCCGTGGCTTCGCTCCGATGATAGAATGTCACGTGTGCGGATGGGTACCCCACTGCGACAAGTGCGATGTCAGTCTGACTCTGCACAAATCGCTCGACCGTCTGACGTGTCATTACTGCGGCAGTGTGTACTACGTTCCGGCCAAGTGTCCGTGCTGTGGCAGCACCGAACTGCGCTCGCGCGGTTACGGCACGGAGAACATAGAGGACCGCATACGCGAGATTTTCCCCGAAGCACGTGTGTCGAGGATGGATCTCGACACCACACGTACGCGCAATGCATACGAACGTATCATCAGCGAATTCTCGTCGGGACAGACCAATCTGCTCATCGGCACACAGATGGTGAGCAAGGGTCTCGACTTTGGCAACGTGTCTGTGGTGGGTATTCTCGACGCCGACACCATGCTCAACAATCCTGACTTCCGTGCCTACGAGCACGCCTTTATGATGATGGCGCAGGTGGCTGGACGCGCAGGTCGTAAGAGCGGACGCGGAAAGGTTATACTGCAAACCCGCAATCCGGAGCTGCCCGTCATCGGAGAGGTGGTGAGAAACGACTACAAGACGTTCTATAAAGAGCTGTTCGAGGAGCGCCGCATGTTCCATTATCCGCCGTTCTATCATCTTGTGTGCGTATATCTGCGCCACCGCAATGCGCAGGTGGCCGACGAAGCTGCCGCCGACATGGCCCGCCTGTTGCGCGGAATGTTGGGCGAGCGCGTGCTCGGACCCGACCGTCCGTCGGTGGCACGTGTCAAGACCATGAGCATACGAAAGATCATAATAAAGCTCGAGGCAGGCATAAGTCTGCCGCGTGTGCGTGAGTGTCTGCGTGCCCAGCTGGCTCTGCTCATGCAGAACAAGCGTTACGCTACGCTCGAAACCTATTACGACGTGGATCCGCTGTGATGTTTCCAACTTGTGCCCATCAGCCGTCGCGCATTGGATTTTATGCAGTTTTTCTGCATATAAAAAGTAAAAAATTTTGACAAAAGAAAATCGTAAAAGAGAAGTGAACGAATGTTAAAATTACTTCTGCCGGCCGGTTTTCTTTATTTTTTTGTCACGTTTTTCCACCGCCGTGCGGTCGTTTTCCGGACCTTGTGTTGTGAAACCGGCTTTATCATGGTGCGATTAAGTCTATATCATGCTCCGATATGGTTCATTTCATGGCATGAAATAGGCTATTTCGGAGTGCGAAATAGCCTATTCTGTGTGTCAGAACAAATTGTTCTGTTTCTTGATTTTATGTAATGTGTTGATACACAAAGTTTTAATCATATGTCCTCAAAACTCGCGAATTTGCGACCAGCTGTACCTTTTTGCTCAGCGCGGGCACTCTCGTGAAGTTGACGATGAATATTTATTCATTCACGACATCGGATTCTGCATAAATATGCAGTTTCTTTTTTGCCGGTTGCCTTGGGCAGAAAAGCGCGGCAATGTGTGTATCACAGTTTTATGTCGACACCCAGACCGATGACGCGGTTGGTACGTGTGAACGAGTTGCTGATGTTCATAGTGCCGTTGGCCTGCAGTTTGTCGTAGTCGTCGTAGAGTGTCTGGAACCAGGCGGCGTTTATCTTCACCTTCTCGGTCACGTTCACTCCCACGCCGAGTCCGTACGACCATGAGCTTACGTTGTAGCTTATGTCGTTCATGGCTTCGTCGTTGAAGTCGTAGCTTGTGCGCTGTGCTCCCGCGCTCACCTGTATGTATTTGTTGATGTCAAACTCTGCTCCGAAGAGATATTCGTTGGTGTCGCCCAGCATGTCCTTGGTGTACTGCTTTGTGTCCACGTCGAAGTAGTGATGGTAGCCGGCCATGACGCGCAGCGAGGGCAGCAGTTCGTACTGTGCTCCCACGGTGAGCAGTGCGGGTGAGTCCTCTGCCACCTTTTTGCCGTCTGCATACTTGTCGAGCATGCTTATGTTCTCGGCGCTGAGGCTGTTGGCCGATTTGTTCTTCAGACGCATGCGTGTCTTGAACTCATATTTGGCAGCGAGGTTCAGTCGGCCGGTCTTGAAGTCCACGCCGATGATAGGTGCCACGCCCCAACCGGTCTGGTCGCAGTTGAGCTCTATGTCTTGAGTCATCTGTGCATAGCCCGTCATCTGTGCGGCCTGCGCTCTTGCTTTGGCAGCCTCTTCGTGCTCTCCGCGTTCATCATGCATACCAGCTTTCTCGTTGAGCGATGCTGCCAGCGACTCGAAGAATGTGGGTGCGCCTACCATTGAGAGCTGCCCGCCCGCGCTCTGCTGCAGCGAGATGTTCTTCACGTAGCCGTAGTAGTTGGCCGTACCGTAGAGCATACGGAGTCCGCCATACACCGAGAGGTTGTCGCTTATCTTGTATGAGCTTCCCAGGGTGAAGCCATAGTAGTACTGGCGTCCGCGCATGAAGGGATCCATAGAGTAGCCGCCCGTGAGCTGAGTGCCCATCGGGGCAAGACTTTCGTTTATGCCGGCGGCGATGAGACTGGCCGGAATGCCTGCCACAACTCCTTCGAACGAACCGAGACCGTTGGCAAACTCACACTTTCCACCGCCACCAGTTATGGCGAATCCGAACTGGAATGTCCAGTCGTCCTTCACGTAGGCAGCCTGTACTGACGGCACTATCGGTGCGTCGGCCACACCCTTGAACTTGCGCGCATAGCCGTTGTCGGCCGATGCGGGATTGTTCACGTTGAACTTGAACAGTTCGCCGTAAGCTGTGGTTACAGTACGTGTCTGATGCACGTTTTGCATATTTATTGACAGATGGAATCCGTTGCCGAGGAAGGCCACGCCGGCAGGGTTGCTGTATACGCCGTCGATGCCGATGGCAGCATCGCGCGCCGGGTTTCTCAAGAAAATGATGTTCTGATTGGTGTTTGTGATAATGCCGCCTGCAAATGAGGTGCTGCCACACGCAGCAAATAATGCGATGCAGGCTAATTTTAATTTATTCATCTTAATAATATTTAAATAACAGGTCGCAAAGTTACTTAAATTGTCCTTTAATGCCGTATTTGATACTTAATGTTTAATGAATGTTAACTAAAATAAAACGGCATGTTGCACATTTGTATTCATTTGTGCAACATGCCGTGTATCTATCTGCCGTTTCCGGCTAAGGTTTTAGTTGTGTCCCCACCTGTTCTTGCGCTTCGGACGGGCAGGTGCTTTTTCGTATTTCTTCAGTTCCGGATAGGAAATACGTGTGTGGTATATGGCCTTGAGTCTTTCGATGAGCACGAGCTTGGCCTGCTCTATGTCGTGGAACGTTATGGGGCAGTCCTTGAAGAAACCGTCGGCCATCTGGCTGTCTATAATCTTGTTTACAAGCGACGATATGCTCTCTTCCGTATATGTAGGGAGCGAGCGTGAGGCAGCCTCTACACCGTCGGCCATCATAAGAATGGCCTGCTCGCGGGTGAAAGGATTCGGTCCCGGATAGGTGAACGGAGTCATGTCCACGTCTTCGTCGGGATGTTCGTTCTTGTATTTTATGTAGAAGTATTTTGCCACTCCGCTGCCGTGGTGTGTCAGGATGAAGTCCTTGATTATTCCCGGAAGTCCAGCTTTCTCGGCCATCTTCACTCCTTCGGTGACGTGGCTTATCACGATGCGTGCGCTTTCCTTGTCGGATATGTTCTCGTGCGGATTCACTCCGGCTTGGTTTTCTGTGAAGAACACCGGATCAGACATCTTTCCTATGTCATGATAGAGTGCTCCCGTACGCACGAGCAGACTGTTTGCACCGATCTTGCTTGCTATTTCGGCAGCCAGATTACCAACTGTTATGGAGTGCTGGAATGTGCCGGGAGCAGTCTCGCTGAGGTCGTGAGGCAGACCGCGGTTGGTGTTTGACAACTCGAAAAGCATGACGCTGGAGGTGAATCCGAAGGTCTTCTCGATGATGAACATCAGCGGATAGGCCAGCAGCACAAGCACACCGTTCACGCAGAAGTGGTAGTACATGTCGCTGTCCACCATAGGGAAGTCGGTGTCCTGCATCATCTGCATGGCGAAATATACGGCCGAGCTGCCGACGGTGACAAAAAGTGCCGTCTTGAAAACCTGCGAACGGTGGAGCAGTTCGCGCAGCGAGTAGATGGCTATGATGCCAGATACTATCTGGATGATGATGAATTCATACTGGTATTTCACCGCCGTGGTGCAGATGAGAATCATTGTCACGTGGGTGATGAAGGCCGTGCGCGAATCCATGAACACCCGGACGAAGATGGGGACGATGGCGAACGGTATGATGTACACGCTCAGGAAGTTGTGGCGCATGAAGAACGACACGATGACGGGGAATATCGTTATCAGTGCGTAGAGCATGGCTATGCTGCGCGGTTTGTCGAAATAGTCGCGGCGGAAAAGGCTGAGGTAGCAGGTGAACAGCATTATCATGATGGTCACGAATATCACCTGGCCTATGATGTTCGACGTTATCTGGTTGGCCGATGCACCGCGGCGCTGCATCTCCCGTTCGAAGGAGCTGAGCACACGGTAGGTATGTTCGTCCACGATGTCGCCGCGGTCGATGATCTTCTGTCCGCTCATCACCATGCCGCTTGCCGGCGGTATGCTGCTGAGAAGGTCGCTGCGCTCGGTCTCGTTGCGCTCCTTGTCGTATATCAGGTTGGGTTCTATGTAATTGTTCAGGTCACATTTCTGCAAGACTTGTCTCTGCAGCTCCAGCCGTTTGTCCATGAACAGGTATTCGTATGCCGTCATTGTGGAGAAGACATAGGTGATACGGGTGCTCTGTGCGTTGTTGCCGTTCACTATTCTCACCATGTTTGCCGAGTCCTTGTATAACTCGTTATATTCCGGCGTGTCCATGATGCCCGACTGGTAGAGCCTGTGCAGTCTGTCGGCTATTATTTCCAGGTACTGGTCGGGCAGCCCCGGGATGCCGTCGTGGAAGTCTGTCCACAGTTTCTTTAGCTGTACCTGCTCCACATCTTTGTCGTAGTTGTAGTATGGCTGATAGGTGGCGAGCACCGAATCTTCCTGTTGTTTAATGGTCTCGTCGGTCTTGTATATAGGAAAGTCGAATTTTGCTATGAACGAACTGTACATCCATGGTTTGCCGATGTCGTAGCGATAGTGCTTGCTTTCGGTTCTCGGCAGCGACCATACAATAATAAGGACGGTTACGGCAATGAGCGAGGAGCGAATCATTATGTTGCGAAGGAGTTGCCCCCTGTTTTTGTTCGGCATGTTCATAATCGGCATATTATTTTGTTTCCTTTGCGAAAGTAATAAAAAACTGTCAACATTTGAAAAAAATGTATTATTTTTGCAGGAAAATTATATATAAATAATTTATTTTGTATTCAATGTCAGAGAATAAAGTCAGAGTGCGTTTTGCGCCCAGTCCTACGGGTCCGCTGCATATCGGCGGCGTGCGCACGGCACTGTTTAATTATCTCTTCGCACGTCAGCATGGCGGCGAATTTGTATTCAGAATAGAAGATACCGACTCTAATCGTTTCGTGCCCGGGGCCGAGGAATATATCATCGAGTCGTTCAGGTGGCTTGGCATCAAGTTCGACGAAGGTGTGTCCTTCGGAGGCAATTACGGTCCTTACCGCCAGAGCGAGCGCAGGGATATCTACCGGAAGTATGTCGACATACTTCTTGAGAAGGGCATGGCATACATCGCTTTTGACACTCCGGAGGAACTGGAGAAGAAACGCGGCGAGATAGCCAACTTCCAGTATGATGCCCATACGCGTCTGCAGATGACCAACTCGCTCACGATGACCGCTGAGGAATGTCAGCAGCGCATTGCCGACGGACAGCAGTATGTGGTTCGTTTCAAGGTTGAGCCGGGCGTGGATGTGCATGTTGACGACATGATACGCGGCGAGGTGGTTATAAAGAGCGACATCATCGACGACAAAGTGCTTTATAAGAGTGCGGACGAACTGCCGACATATCACCTGGCAAACATCGTTGACGACCATCTGATGGAGATAAGCCACGTCATCCGTGGTGAGGAGTGGTTGCCCAGCGCACCGCTTCACGTGCTGCTCTACAAGGCTTTCGGCTGGGAGGACACAATGCCTAAGTTCGCTCATCTGCCGCTTCTGCTCAAACCGGAGGGCAAGGGTAAGCTGTCCAAACGCGACGGCGACCGTCTCGGTTTCCCTGTTTTCCCGCTGGAATGGCATGATCCAAAGACCGGCGACGTGTCTTCGGGCTATCGCGAGAGCGGTTATTTCCCAGAGGCTGTGGTTAACTTCCTTGCTCTGCTTGGATGGAATCCTGGCACCGAACAGGAACTTTTCACACTCGATGAGCTCGTGGAACTGTTTGATATAACCAAATGTTCGAAGGCCGGAGCGCGCTTCGACTATCAGAAGGGAATATGGTTCAACCACGAATACATACTGCGTAAGAGCAGCGAGGAGATTGCAAGACTCTTCGCACCTATCGTTGCGAACAACGGCATAGACGAGCCGTTCGAGCGCGTGCTGAAGGTTGTGGATATGATGAAAGACCGTGTCAGCTTCGTCAAGGAGCTCTGGCCGCTCTGTTCGTTCTTCTTCATCGCACCGACAGAATATGATGCCAAGACTGTGAAGAAGCGCTGGAAGGCTGATTCGGCCAAGGTTATGGGCGAACTGGCAGAGGTGCTTGAAGGCATTGATGACTTCTCTGTTGAAGGTCAGGAGCCGGTTGTCATGGCATGGGTTGAGTCGAAGGGCTACAAGCTTGGCGATGTAATGAACGCTTTCAGACTTACTCTCGTAGGCGAAGGCAAAGGTCCTGGCATGTTCGACATCTCTGCATTCCTCGGCAAGGAAGAGACTCTGCGCCGTATGCAGCGTGCCATCGAGGTGCTGAAATAAGCGTTTCGGACTGACAGTGAAGTGCGTAATGCAATGTGGAAAAGTCTGTTCCGTCCGACGGAATAGCGCTTTATGCCGGACAGAAAAGTGCATTGCACACGACGATAAGCAATAAACAGAATAATGATAAAAACAGAAATGGAGAACGTCAGGTGGCATTCTCCATTTCTGTTTTCCTTTTTTATAATTATAAATATTTCTTTTTCTCCGGACAGGACAGATGATGTCCCGTTGTTCACTCTACAACAACCTTGCGAGTCTTTCCGTTTTCGCGTACGATGTTTACGCCTTTCTGCGGTTCGGAAAGCTTCATTCCGCTGAGTGAGAAATATTCTTTTGTTGTCTCGCCGGTACTGATGTTTCCGATGCCGTCTGTGACATCATCAGGTGTTATCGGTCTTATTATCGGATCATCCGTCATTTTGAGCACTCTGCGGCCCTCTCTTCCTGTGAACTCCATGGTGCCGATGTACATCAGACGGTCGTGCACCTGTGTGGTGGAATTGTGTGCGTGGAACGCTATACGCATTATTCCGTTCTTGTCGGTGAATATTGTGTGATGGCCGGTTCCTACGAGATCTTCTATTTTGCAAAGTATCGGTGTAGTGTATTTGCCCCATGTCGGATTGCTGAGTGAGGAAGTTGTGGCGCATCCTACGGCATAGCTCTGGCTGTTGTAATCGTTGGCCGAATAGGTGAGATAGTATTTGTTCTCGAACTTAACCATGTTGGGGCCTTCGCAGACACGGCCGAGCAGTTTTTCCCAAGGCAGTGAAACATTGATGCATTTCTTCAGTGTTCCGTCTATCGGAGTCATGTAATCGTCCTCCAGTTCGCACATCCAGATACAGTTTCCGTCGGTGAATCTCACGAAGAAAAGATACGCTTTGCCGTCGTCATCGAAGAAAACGTGCGAGTCGATGCACTTCTCCGAACCCAGAAGACTGTTCATCTGATAGGTGCCTTCCTGCTTGAACGGACCGAGCGGAGAGTCCGATGTGGCCACATACAGGTGTTCGTTGGCCGAATAATACATGTAGTATTTGTTGTTCTTATAGTAAACTTCAGGGGCCCAGAACCACTGTGTCTCGGTGGTATTGGCTTTATTCAGTGCAAGGCCTTTGTACTCCCAGACATACAGATCGTCCGAAGTCCACACCTCAATACCGTCGGCGCTGTGTGTGCCATAGGCATAATAAGTGTCTCCGTCGAGCAGAACGTAAGGGTCAGCCAGCGGCACTTTACTCTTGGCACCGTCAGCAATAACGTGCACGGAAGATAATAATAATGTGATGATAGTGGTAAACAAGTACTTCATAAATTAGGTTTTTTGATTAGAATAAGCGCAAAAGTACGAAAAAAACGCCACAAATACTTGCGTATCGTGGCGTTTTTGCGTTTATGGCATGATGTTTTATTCAAGGCAGGCCTTTATTGTCTGACTTACGCGTGCGGCCGAGGTGATGTCTATGGAGGCCTCGTCGGCATCCTTGCTGCCCATATACACCTGTGTGTTGATGTATTCCATATTGCTCCTTACCTTTGTTCTGGCGGAGAAGTGGAATTCGTTCAGACCTGTGAGAGAGCGCAGACGGCCGATGTTGTTCTCATTAACGCCACATCCTGCAAGCAGTATTATGCGTCCGGTGGCTTGCTTGTTGAGTTCCTGCAACAGCGGTGCGCCGCTCAGGGCGTCGGGTTGCTGACCAGAGGTAAGTATGCGGTCGAAGCCGAGAGATATGATGTCTTCAAGCGCTTTCTGCGGATTGCGGCACATGTCGAAGGCTCTGTGGAATGTCACGGACATGCCTTCGGCACACTGCATGAGCCTGCGGTTGGCGTCCATATCCACTTCACCGTCCTTAGTGAGGCATCCGAACACCACGCCGTCGGCACCAAGTTCTTTGCACACACTGATGTCTGTCATCATGCGTTCGATCTCGAGCGGAGTGTAGAGAAAGTCGCCTCCGCGCGGTCTTATGATGACATGCAGGCGTGTGGATGTGAGCAGCCGCCGTGCGGTCTTTATCTCTCCGTACGACGGAGTGGTGCCGCCTTCGGGTATGCCGGCACAGAGTTCCACGCGGTCGGCGCCGCCTTCCTGTGCTGCCAGACAGCTTTCCACGCCGTTGGCGCATACTTCAAATCTGAAATCCTGTCTTGTGTTCATGTTCGTTATTGTGTTAATGGTGAAAACGTCAGAGCTTTTCTATCACACGTGCCATGCGTTCCAGTCCTTCGATCATGCGGCTGCGCGGACATGCTATGTTTATTCTGAGGAAACCTTCGCCGGCAGTCTTGCCATACATTGTGCCGCTGTTCATCATCACATGGCCTTCGGTTATGAGCTTCTGGTTGAGTTCGTCGGACGTCATTCCGGTGCTTCGTATGTCTGCCCATACCAGGTATGTGCCTTCAAGATGTGTCACTCCGATGTTGGGCATGCGTTCGCTGAAGAACCGACGCAGCTCCATGTAGTTGCCGTAAAGATACTCGTTGAGGCTGTCGAGCCATTCGCCACCCTCATTGTAGGCTGCCTGAAGCGCTATTACGCCGAACGGATTGACGTCACATATCTCGTTTATGTTGATGGCACGGTCTATCTTGCGGCGCACCTCTTCGTCGCACGAAACAACATTGGCTATCTGCAGACCGGCGATGTTGAATGCCTTGGTGGGCGAGTTGAGTGTCACGGAGTTGTGCAGACACTCGTTGGATATTGACGCGAAGGGCGTGTACTTGTGGCCTTTCATTATAAGCTCACAGTGGATTTCGTCGCTTATCACCTTTACGCCGTGCTTCATGCATATGTCGTTGAGTCGTCTCAGGTCTTCCACCGGCCACACACGTCCTGCCGGATTGTGCGGGTTGCAGAGCAGGAACACCTTTGTACGCTCGTCGGCAGCCAACTGTTCGAAGCCGTCGAAGTCGATGTGATAGGAGTTATTCTCGTATATCAGCGGATTCTCGGCAATGATACAGTCGTTGTTGCGTATGGAAGAGAAGAAGCAGTTGTACACCGGCGTCTGTATGATGACCTTGTCGCCCGGTTGTGTCAGCGCCTTGATTGTGGCCGAGATGGCCGGCACCACGCCTGTGGTGTAGATTATCCAGCTGCGGTCTATGTGCCAGTCGTGGCGGCGTTCGAACCATCCTGTGATGGCTTCGTAGTAGCTGTCGGGCACGATAGTGTAGCCGAAGACACCGTGCTCAAATCGTTTTTTGAGGGCTTCGGCTATGCATGGAGCAGCCTTGAAGTCCATGTCGGCCACCCACATGGGCAGTACGTCTTCTTCCTTCGCCGTGTCCCATTTCACGCAGTTTGTTCCGCGGCGTTCTATAAGTTTGTCGAAATCGAATGTCATAAGTGTCTGATTGAATGTTTGTTTGTGATGTCAGGAACGCCATTCGTCCGCCGTCATCTTGTGCGGATGACGCAGTCGGCCGGTTGGCGTATGTTGTCGTCGATGGTCACTGAGCCGATGCTGTCGGCAACGATGAGGCCCGACGTAGGGTTCTTTATGTTTTCGATGTGGCCTTTGATGTCGGCGTGCACGGTGGAATATTCGAAGGCACGGTCGCATGCGGCGTCGAATGTGCAGTTCTCAAGCACCAGATTCTCTGCATAGCATAGTGGTTGCTCGCCTGCTATGTGACAGTTTACGAGCCTGAGGTTCTTAGAGTGCCATCCCAGATACTCTCCGTCGAGCACAGAGTCGTACACCGTCACGTTCTCCGTTTCCCAGAACGAGTCCTTGGTTGTGATGCGTGCGTTGCGCACCTCTACGTTTTTCACATATTGAAATACATACTTAGAGTCGCTCTCCATACCGTCCACCACGATGTTGCGGCTGCCCATGAAGGGATAGGTTCCGTCGTGCAGTGTGACGTTTTTTATGTTCAGTCCGTCGATGTTCCAGAAAGTCTCGTCGGCATCGTTTATCTTCACGTTCTCGAGTGTGAGGTTCTTCATCTCGCGGAAGAACTTAGGGCCGTCTATTATGCAGTCCTTCATGGTCATGTTGTCCGAATACCAGATGGCTGATCTCGATTCCGGCGCGAAGTAACAATCGGTTATCAGGCTTCCGTCTACGTGCCACCACGGGTACTTGCCATAGAACCGGCATTTGTCGGCCTCGATGTTGCTGCAGTGTTTTATTCCTGATTCGCCGTCGGTGATTGTCACGTTTTCCAGACGCACGTTGTGCACTTCGAACAACGGGCGTTCTCCTCCGAATGATCTGTCCTTTATAATTTCCATGTTGTGTAGTTTGTTTTTGTGTCCTGTTCTGTATGCCGTATGTGGTCGGCCGGCCAGCAGGACGTGCCGTCAGTGCATGTCCTTACGGATGCAAAAGTACGAAAAGACGCCGTAAGGGCGTGTATTCATATTACGGAAAAGGCAACCATGATTACTGATGTGTGTCGCGGCCATGTGTGGCCGCCTCTTTCCGAAAACATAAAAAGGTGCGGACGCAATCGTGTTGTCCGCACCTTTTCATTTATATCAGTCTGTTTGTTTCTTAGAGGTTCGGGTTAACCTTGCTCCATTCAGAGATTGGCGGAACGATGTTCAGCGTAACAAGCTCGTCGCGCATCTTGCAGAGGTGCTCGTAGCTTGCGTCGAGTTTAGCGTTCTCCTCGGCTGTTCCCTGCGGTACTTCATAGTGAGCGCCGGTTGTGTCGAGTGTTGTGTTCATTGCCATCATGATGTGGTTGTACTTCTCGGTGTTAACGTATGTACCAACCGGGAAGCGGAACTTCTCACCGCCCATGACTGAACGTATCATCTCAACAGAGAGATAAGCCGGGCTCTGGAATGAAGAACGTCCGCGCAGTTCGATGATCTTTGCACCGCCCTGTGTAACGTCTTTCTTCATCTGCTCCCATTCTGCCTCCGGGAATTCGTCTGTACCGATGATGTCGGTCAGCTTTCTGTCGTCGATAGTTACGTGTGAACCGAATACAGCCATCTGCTCGCCGTGTCCGCCGTATGTAGCGCAACCCTTTACTTCGCTCTGCATTACGTTGAACTTCTTGGCCAGTGCGCTCTGCAGACGAGTTGAGTCGAGAGCTGCCAGAGTTGTAACCTGTGATGGTTTCAGACCAGAGTAGAGCAGAGTTACAAGACCTGTGAGGTCAGCCGGGTTGAAGATAATAACAACGTGCTTAACGTCCGGGCAGTATTCCTTGATGTTCTTTCCGAGACCTTCTGCGATTTCGCAGTTGCCTTTGAGCAGGTCTTCGCGTGTCATACCGGCCTTACGTGGTGCACCGCCTGAAGAAATGATGTATTTTGCATTTGTGAATGCTTCCTTGGCATCTGTGGTTGCTGTGATCTTGACATCGCCGAAACCGCTCTGGCGCATTTCCTCAGCAACACCTTCCGGAGAGAAGACGTCGTAAAGACAAATATCACTTGTCAGACCCATTGTCAATGCAGTCTGAACCATGTTTGAACCAATCATACCGGCTGCGCCGACGATTGTAAGTTTCTCATTAGTTAAAAATGCCATAATAAAAATATTATTTATGTTTGTAAAGTTGTTGTTTACAGATGAGCCTTACCCTTTGTCATGCCTTATGAGGGCAAGTCCGGGGGCTCGGGTTTAACTACATGCAAAGATAATAAATTTTGCACTATCTGCTGTATTTATTTTGTTTTTTAATTGTTGTTTATTCTTAAAAATAAGTGGTGCGTGTGTGCGTGCGTACGCGTAAGGGGTGACGTCCCAAGTTGACGGTGTGCGTGCCGGGCAGTGCGCTGCGGTTTGCATGGCGGCTGTTGATGCCTTGCCTGCCGCTGGAAGCATGTGCAGGATGGACAGGAAGCGGCTGTGCATAAATATGCAGAAAAAGGAGTGGAGAAATGAATAAATATTCTGCGTAACTCGAAAATACGGCGATATTTTCGTCCGGCAGTGCTCCCGGCCGCAAATTCGCGAGTTTTGAGAGGGTTGTGTAATATATTGATGTACAGTGGCTTAGATGAAACAAGACAAAAGAACAGCCCGTTCCTTCTTGCGGAACAGGCTGTTTTAGGGTGTGAGACGGGCCGTTTCAGGGTGTGATATGCAGTATTTCAGGGCCTGATATGTTGCATATTAAGGGCTGGAACAGGCTTAATTGCGACGCCACTCGTTTTTTGTCATTTTTTAAATGCAATAATATGCATCTTTTATACATTTCTACCCGCATCCTCGTTTCTATTTTGCGAAAATTTTTTGTCAAAATATTTTACTGCCGAAACTGTATATTTATGCAGTCCTGCAGTGATAGGGCACATATCGTGCATGCGGTTTTTCATATCTTCCTGTTGCGCATTCGCCAGATGTTCTGTTTCACTTCGTCGGCCAGAGTTTTCCAGTAGGGCATGAGCTTCAGTGTGTGGCGCACGGGCGTATCGTAGAGTAGGAAGAGCAGTAACAGGCCGGCACTGAGGTATATCACCCATCCGTATATCTGCTTGATGCTTATCTCCATTACCTGGGTTGTGAATTCCTGCATGAATGCGGCAAGGTCTATGTGGCTCCGGCTCACTGCAACGCTGTCCACCGACGCTCCGTAGCGCGCCATGTTGTCGGGCACGTAGTAGTTGATCATGCGTGAGTAGATGGCTCCGCCTATCACTCCTCCCACAATCATATGGAGCATGTTGAACACACTCAGACCCTGGAAGAAGTGTTGAAAGGTCATCATCTCCTCCAGACATACCATGAACGTGGCGCTGAGTATGGCGTAGGCGAACGAGCGGCACACTATCATCGGCGCGAGTTGCGAGATGTGAAGCTCGGACGAAACGGTGAGGTAGAAGCCAATGAGATAAACCGTCAGTGTGGTCATTCCTATGATGATGAGGCGCAGATAGTTGTAGCCTTTTATGTGCATCCACCAGTATGCGAAAAGACATCCGGCCAGAATGCCGCCCAATGCATACCAGTCGGTGGTGACGCTCACCATGGCCTCGTAGTGCATCACTCCTTCGTAGAACAGTTCTTCGAGCACGTGCTCCGTGCCGAGAATCATCTCCACGAGTGTGATGAGGCCGAGCAGAGGCAGGTAGTGGCGGTAAGTCCATATTTTCGGATCAAGATACGGATGGCGGATGGTGAGCATACGCCACACGCAGAATATCAGATTTACCACAATGACCGCTGCGAGCTGCCATGTGACGGGACTGTTCCACCAGTCGAGATACTCGCCGTAGTCGAACAGTGCGGCCACTTCGAGCAGCAGTGCTGCCCACAGTGCTCCGCCGAGCCAGTCGATGCCGTAGAGCGGAAACTTGCGCATGAAGCGGAAGTGGCGCACGCAGCACGTCAGCACCGTGAGCATCACGAGCATTGTGCCGGCCGTGTAGAGGTGCATGTATGTCCAGTGGAAATGATACATCAGGTATGTTGTGAGCAGGTCGGACAACTGCATGCTGCCGAGAATGATGATGTGCAGCAGCGGGAAGAACACCGTGAAGTCGCGCTTCGGCGTCATCCACAGCTGTATGGTGGACATACATTCGAATGTGCCCTGTATCTTGCAGATGCCTTCAACGAAGCATACGGCCCAGAGCAGGGGCAGGAATGTGATGTGCGGTGCCGCAAGGCTGCACAGCAGGATGCCGAGGGCCGACGCCGTGAGCAGGGTCTTGTTGGTGAAGCGGAACTTCATGCGGAAGAGCACGGGAAAGTAGATGGCCATTCCGGCAAGGTTGGCGTAAAGGCACATCTGAAGGTCTTCGCGCATTAGTGAGTGGCCTCCCACCATCTCGTTGAGCGCGCCCAGATAGACGCCTCCCGACATTTGGAACATGAAGGCGAACACCACGTAGATCCAAGGTTGCAGTTTGCGCGGTACGAAACTGCGGAACATGGGCATGGTGAACGGTCCGTTGAGTACAGGTGCTCCCATGATCAGTGTTTCACTTTACATTCTACGTTGAACCCGGCGCGCAGTTTCTTCATGTCGGCCGCGCTGTTGCCTTCGAGTCTTATGCGCACCGGCACGCGCTGTTCCACCTTCACGAAGTTGCCGGTTGCATTGTCCTGCGGGATGAGTGAGAAGGCTGCTCCGGTGGCGTCTGATATCGATTCCACTACACCGCGGTATGTCACGCCCGGCACGGCGTCGGCAGTCATCGTCACTTCAGCGCCCTCGTGTATGTCGGGCAACTGTGTCTCGCGGTAGTTTGCCACCACCCAGAGGTCGGTGCCATCGACAATGTCCACCATCGTCTGGCCCGGTTGTACGAGCTGTCCTTCGTGTATGTTCTTGCGGCCTGTCATTCCGTCGCATGTGGCGGTGATGACTGTGTACGACAGATTGAGGCGTGCCAGGTCGAGACTTGCCTGTGCCAGTCTTACGGCTGCCTCGTTCTGTGTGAGGCGGCGCGTCTGTTCGTTCTTCACGAGTGATGTGCTTCGTCTTGCGCGTGAGGCTTGTTCATAGCGTGCCTTGGCTGTCTGGTATGCTGTTTTCACGTTGTCATACTGCTGGCGGGTGACAGCGTCTTCCTTCAGAAGCTTCTCGTAGCGCTGCAGTTCGCGGCGCGCGTTGTCCATCACCACCTTCATTTCTTCTATTCCGGCGTCGTTCACGCTGATGTTGCTCTGTGTGGTCTCAATGCCGGCCGTTGTGACAGAGCGTCCGGCCATGGCGTTGCTAAGGTCAGCTTCGGCCTGTGCCAGTCGCAGTCTGAACTCCGAATCCTCTATTATCACGAGCGTGTCGCCCTTCTTCACCGGCTGGAATTCGTCGAAACAGATGCGCTTGATGAATCCCTGCACACGTGTGTTGACGGGCGTTATGTGCTGTCTCACCTGCGCGTTGTCAGTATATTCCACGTTGCCGAGGTGGATGAAGCGTGAGCATACGTAGGTTATTCCGCCGATGAGAAAACAAATTATGAGGGTGTTGTAGATGATGCGTCTTGTCTTTCTTGCTATCATGATGTTCTGTTTTTAAAGGGTGTGGGTTAAGTATTTCATTTTATAATAATTGTATATCACGTCTATGCGTGCGTTGACGAGTTCGAGTTCGGCGTCCAGTCTGGTATTGCTCGCGTCGAGCATGTCGGTGAGCAGTGCCAGTTCGTTACGGTAACGGTTGTCCGTCACGTCGTAGTTCTGTCGTGCCAGTTCGGTTTTCTTCTTCTGGGTCTGCAGTTCGGTGAACGATGTCAGGTAATCGGTGTAAGCCGCCTGCACAGCATTCTCCACCTGTTCGCGTGCCAGCGTCTGCTGCTCCATGGCCTGTCGGGTCTGCAGTCGTGCCTGTTTCACCTTTTTGTTGCTCTTGAAGAGCGACGAGATGTTGTATTTCACGCCTATTCCGACAAACCAGTAGTTGAAGTTGTTGTCCAGTACCGGAACTTCAATTGTTATCGGGCCGTCGAGGTGTTCCTCTGCCACAACGGCTATCTTGGGCAGCAGTTCGGAGCGCTCGAGCTTCTCCTTCTGACGGCTCATCTCCACGTTGAGGCCGCTCTGCTGCAGCGACAGGTTGGAAGTTGAGGCTTTCTGCTGCCACTCGTCCTCGTTTCCTTCCACGGCGTCGGAGGTCAGCAGAGTGGTGTCGGGCACAATCTCGGTGCCTGCCGGCAGGTGTAGTGTGGTGACAAGCTGGTGGTTCATTATTTTCTTCGCGTCGTTCACCTTGGTCAGTTGCAGCTTCAGATTCTCGAGTTGCAGCTCGTATCGTGTGATGTCGTTCTTCAGTGCCGAGCCCTGTTCGCGGCGCGCCTCCATGTTCTTTATCACGATTTTCGTCAGGTCGATGTTCTTTTCTATCACCGATGCCTGGTTTTCCAGTTTGAAGAGGTTGAGATAGTAGCCCGTGAGAATGAAGCGGATGTCCTGCCGGTTCTTCTGCCAGTCGAGCGCGGCCATCTGTTCTCCAAGTTCGGCGAGCGCAATGCCGCTGTTTATTGCACCGCCCGAGTAAACTGTCATCGATGCCTGCAGTGCGAAGTTGTTGCCGAAGTGGGGCATGGATATCGTCTGTCCGTTGCTGAAGTCGCGGTCCCACAGATAGCCGTCGCCGAGGTAGCTTGCCGACAATGATGCGCTTATGTCGGGCAGACGCTGTGCCTTGGCTGTCTTCACGGCCATGGCGGCGGCCTCCTTGCTTGTGTTGTACGATTTTATACTGCTGCTGTTCTCGTCGGCCAGCCGGAACATCTCGTCGAGTGAGAGCATGCGCCGGTCGGTGTTCTGGGCATGAAGCCCGTGTCCGCACAGCACCGCACACAGCGATGCTATGAGACAAAATGATTTGCTCATACTATGAAATAAAAATGAATGAAAAATTATTATGAATTATGAAAACAGTGCTGTGGACGCAGTATTAAATTATTGCTGCGACTCCCCAGTGATGGAAACGATGGATTTTATTTGTGTAAAGAATCGTTGTCCCGAATAAATTCATTTTCATAATCCGATGAAATGTGTGTATCTTTTGTCGGTGCAAAGTTAACAACTTATGCGATAAGTTGTAACCTTATAGGCTTGGATATATAAGATTTTTTAACAAAAAACACGCCATCCACACTGTGAATGGCGTGTTTGCAGCCCTTTCGGGCCGACTGGTTATGTATGAATCTTTGGCTTATTATCGTTTTTTCGTTTCTCAGAGCCAGTCGCGCAGGCGTTCGCGTATGGCATTCGATTCGCTCAGCATTCTGAGGAACTCTTGTGCGGAACGCTTTCTGTACACGTTCTTCAGCACGTGTACGCATCCTTCCATTCCGTTTCCCGGCATGTCGAGCGACACAGCTTTCACGCCCTGCTCGTTGTGTATGGTGGCTTCCGAGAGTATTGTGACCATCTGGCTCTGGCGTATCAGTTTGAGCAGAATGTTCACTTCGTTCAGCTCTATACGCACGTTGAGTTTTCCCTGAAAACCTGACGATAGTCTGTCGAAGGCGTTGCGGGCCTGCAGTCCTTTCGACGGCAGCGCTATGTCGTAGTGGGTCAGTTCGTTGAGTGTTACCATGTCGTGCTGGGCGAGCGGGTGGTTATCCTGTACAACGGCTGCGAGATGATTGCCGAAGAGCACGTGCGACTCTATCTCATCGTAGTGGACAGTCGGTTTGAATGCCAGGACGAAGTCGAGTTCGCGGTGTCCGAGTTTCTCCATCAGGTTAGCCATTGGTTCGTAGAATATGTTGAGCTTCACCTGAGGATATTGTTTCATGAATGTCATGAGCGTTTCGGTGAGAATCGGACTGAATGTGAATGTCACACCGATGTTGAGTGTGCCCGTGAGCAGATGCTGCAGATCGTGTATCCGGTCTATGCATGTGTCGGCCGAGTGCAGCGTGTTCTGGGCGTAGGGCAGCAGTTCTTCGCCGGCTTCCGTGAGGCTTACGTTGTGGCTGTTGCGCATGAAGAGTTGCGCGTTCATCTCCTGCTCGAGTTGTCTTATCTGCTGCGAGAGTGTACTTTGGGTTATGAACAGAGCCTTGGCAGCTTCTGAGAAATTGAGTGTTTCGGCGGCTTTGACGAAGTATTTCAGCTGTCTGAGTTCCATATATTTTTCTTTTTTGCCTGCGTATTTATGTCACACGGTGACGTTTTACGTATGCAAATATACAATATTTATCACCTTGTTGCCTGAAAAGATATCTTTTTTAATAAGAATACAGGTATCGTCGCACCGACCACCATGCCTATTATTATGAACGCGCATGTGAATCCGTTGAATGTCAGGAGATACAGATAATGATTGAATATCGGTTCCTCGCTGTGATAAAGACACATGAGCAGTGCCTCGATTGTGTGATAGGCGTACATTCCCGGAATCATTGGCAGAAGCGCCGGAAAGAAACATGTCTCGGCCGGACTCTTGGTGAAACGGGTCAGATATACGGCAACTATACCGATGATGAATGCTGCGATGGTGCTTGCCAGAATGATGTGTGTCTGGAACACGCCGTTGTTCATGAGGATAAATCTCACGGAATGGCCTATGGCGGCGGTGATGGCGCAATACAGATATGTGCGGCGCGGCGGATTGCTGATGCTTGAGAAACCTATGGCTGCTATGGCCGCGAAGAATCCGTCCTGCAATATTTGGAAAAGCATAATAGTCTTTTTATTGTTTCTTTTGTGAAATTTGTTTCGTCATACAGCGTTTCCTGTAAAAGAGGATGCTACATGACGCGGTCCCGGTCAGAACAGACTGAGATCCATTAGCAGCAGTCCGGCGCACAGTCCGGCCGAAAGACATGCCGTGAGTACAATCGCATCGGTCAGTCTGCCGAACATGCAGATGTAATGACCGTCAAGCATATCGCTCACCGAATTGATATAAGGAATACCCGGAATGAGATAAAGCACGCTTGTTCCTATTGCTATTTCCGGCGTATCGCCCCATCCGAAAAGATGGGCTCCGGTGCAGATGACCGAAGAGAAAAATGCAGAACAGAAGAAAGTGAGGCGTACATCGGCCTTCTCGCTGAGCATTATCTGCTTGAGGCGATAGCCTGCGAGTGTTGCGATGAACACTGTGAGCATTGCTGCTGCGTCGCCTCCGAAGAGACGGCAGAAAGCTGCGTTGGCCAGTGATGCGAGCAGAAGCACCAGCCGTTGGTTCTCCGGCTTGGTCTTGGTTATTTCCTCAAACTCGCTGCATGCCTTCTTGAAGTCGGCGCGTCCGTCGGCAACGTCCCAGCTGAGTTTGCTAAGGCGTGTGTTGATGTTGAAGCTGATGCCGCACTTATGTATTCTTTTAATATTGCTGTATGACTCGGTGTGCTCCTTGTCCCATACAGACAGATGTATGTGTGCAGGCATCACGGCCATGTCGGATTCTTTTCCGAATGCTTCCGACATGCGACGTATGTTCTTCTCTATGCGTGCGCATGTAGCGCCACAACCCATCAGCCATGCTGCATAGTCTGAAAGAAACATGCAGACTTCCTTGGTGGTCGGCAGGCTGTTGTTGCCTGCCGGTATATTACATGTATTCTGGTTCATCGATCAGATATTCGTCGCCAGGGCAATAAAACAGTTCGTTGTCTTTGCTGATTTCGAAAAAGTGAGAATCATTCTCTTTGTTGCTGCACTCTTTGCGGAAGTTTTCAATTGCTCTGAAAACAAATGTAAGAATCAGGATTCCTACGATAAACGCCCATGTGATTATATAAACATTCATAGTTAAATATTTTTTTTGACGCTGCAAAGGTATCGTTTTGACAAAGGGTGGGGAATATCTTGTTAACGGAAATTTCGATAGTGACTATTGGTATTTATAATTTATTTGATGTCTGCTGCTTTTGTGCCTGAAACGGGAGAAAGGGTGTAAAATAAGAAAAAAAGTCTAATAATACACTGAAAACATACAATCTGCATGTCGGTTTTCCGAATGTAAGTTTCGGATATACCGATAGCAGATGAATGAAATTGTGGTTTGTATGCTTTTGCGATAAATAATTGTGAATGCTGCTAAAGGCGAAAATGAAGGGCGGAAAAGATTTTCCAGCCCTTCATAATATGTTTTTTATGAAATAATACGCAGTTGCATGTATCACAGTGTGATTTTAAGCGATACGTTGTCGCCGGTATTTCCTGATATATTTGCTATGTATACGCCTTTCGGAAGGTTGTTCAGTGATATGTGAGATTTGTTTGACACGTTCATTATCTCCTGTCCGGTGGAGGAGTGAAGTGCCACGGATTTCATTGTGCTTCCGTCGTGGGCGCGCAGTGTGCGGGTGTTGTTGTCAAAGACAACACGGAAGTCTGAGGCTTCGGCTCTGTCTATACTGTTGGTGAAATAAGTGTTGTCGCGTATGTCGCGAATCTCTTCTGCAGACAGCAGACCTCTGAAAAAGTAAAGCTCGTCAATCTTTCCGTGCCAGTAGTCCTTGTTGCTTTTGTGTCCTCCAATGCGGAAACCGCCCTGACATGCTTCGAATGCATTTGTGGCAACGGTGAGGTCTCGTTCGCCGTTTATGTAGTAGGTTACAGTACGGTCTGCCGGATTGCACACTATGGCTACGTGCTGCCAGACACCCCGTTTGAACGAACCTTCGGATGCCGGATTGTGCCGGTTGCCGAGAAAATTGTTGAAGAAATACTTTGTGTCGCCGCCTGTCGTTGGTGTTTCCAGACGTGTGTAGAGCAATATGCGGCCTGTTCCGCTGTTGTCTTTCTGTGCCATTATGATTTCGTCGCGGAAGTAACAGCCTCCTTCTACGGTGCCCGATGTCGGCACGGCTGTCTCTTCATCGTAAACCCAGGCGCATATTGTGTACTGCGTATTTTTGGTATCTACCGTACCGGTAGTATTGAAATCCAGATACTGCGCCTTGCCGTTGAGCGACAGAGCTTGTCCGAACTTGCCTTCGTCGAAGCTGTGTCCGTTTGAGGTGAGCGCGTAGTTGTTCGGCGATTTGTCTTTCAGGTCACCGTCGAACGGGTAATAGAACAGCAGTTCTTTCTCCGTGTCGGGCATGTCTTCCTCGACCTTCAGTCCTACGCTTTTGGCCCAGTTGTTCCACAATGCCTTCATTTCTCTCACCTTGTCAGGATGCTCGGCTGCCACATTGTTGGTCTCCGAATAGTCTTTCGAAAGGTCGAACAGCTGCCAGCCACCGTTACGCAGCGATGTCATCTTCCAGTTGCCCACGCGTACGGCGCGTCCGTTCTCGTGCTCCCAGAACAGAGTGCGCTCGCCGTTCCATTCGCCCTCGCCGCTTATCAGAGGCAGCAGGCTGCGGCCCTCGGCTGCAAGCGGATGAATGTTGTGGCCTTTGTAGGTTGTTGGATATTCGGCACCTGCAAGCGATATGCATGTCGGCATGACATCTATGAAGTGACAAGGCTCGTCCACTATAGTGCCGCGTCCGCTCTTCATTCCTGCCGGCCAGTGCACGATGGTCGGGGCGGCGATGCCTCCGTGGAACGATTCCGCCTTCCAGTAGCGGAACGGGGTGTTGATGGCTCCGGCCCATCCAGTGCCGAGATAGTTGTACGACAGCTCGTCGCCCGGCGTTCTCGAGTTGTGCGTCACCATCTGTCCGTCGCGTGTGCGGTCGTGTCTGTCGAACTCGCCTATGCCGTAATTTTCCGACGAAGCGCCGTTGTCGGACGAGAATATGATGATGGTGTTGTCGTATTCACCTGTGTCCTTAAGTTTCTGTATGATGCGTCCCACACCCTGGTCCACGCAGTCTATCATGGCCGCATGCACCTCCATGTTGGCTGCCTGAAACTCCTTGTCGGTCTCGTTCTCCCAAAGTCGTCCCGACTCGTTGCGCGATACAGGCGTCTGTCCGGGGCTTATCAGTCCCAGTTCCACCATGCGTGCGTAGCGTTTCTCGCGCAGCACGTCCCATCCTTCGTCGTACATGCCCTTGTATTTTGCTATATCCTCCGGCTTGGCATGGAGCGGCCAGTGCGGGGCGTTGTATGCAACGTACATGAAGAAAGGCTCTTCCTTTGTCGACAGATCGTCCAAAAGATAGATGGTCTTGTCGGTTACGAAGTCGGTGGAATAGAAGTCAGACGGTATTGCGTCGGTGTATATAGGCTCTTCGTTGTGCACGAGTGAGAACGGGTCGAAGTGGTTTACTACGCCCCATATGGTGCCCCAATGCTCGTCAAATCCGCGGTTGCACGGATAAGTCTCCACCGGAGCGAACGGCCGGTTGTTGAATGTGTTCTGATGCGACAGCCACGCCATCTGGTCGGCATTGTTGCCAATGCTCTGTGTAAGCGACAGATGCCACTTGCCGGTCATTGCCGTGCGGTATCCGGCGGTCTTGAGAACCTCGGGTATTGTTACACATTCGTTGTTCAGACTCTGTCCCATGCCCATGATGCCGGCCTGCTGGGCGTAGAGTCCTGTCATCAGCGCGGCTCTCGAAGGACAGCTTCGTCCTGCGTTGAAAAACTGTGTGAAGCGCATGCCGTTGCTTGCGAGCGCGTCAAGATTCGGCGTATGTATCTCGCCGCCGAAGCATCCGAGATCGGAATATCCCATGTCGTCCACCATGATTACCATGATGTTCGGCCGCTGGTCTTCGGCCTGTGCGGCTGCCACCACCGGCAGTGCGGCAGTAGCGGACAACAGCAGTTGTCTGGATTTCTTGATGTCCATAATAGATGTTATTAATCGTGATGTATATGTAATAGTTTTATTATGATAAGCATTCCTCAGGTTTAGGGCGATACGCTTTATGTATCTTTGTGTGTCAGGCACAAAGGAAAGAAAATTGTGTCTGCGGTTTCAAAGATAAGGTTTTTTCCTGACAAAACATTCATTATGAGCCTTAAAAATGCCGGAAAGCCTTTTCGTGTGATGCATTCCGGGCTGTCCCTCCACGTACGGAATGTAAGGCAGAAGACCTGACGAGATGCGGGGAAAGCGTCGCGCGCGTTAAAATATATAATGTGTAAGGCGTTAATAGGAATAAATTTTGTAAGTTTGCAATAACACTAAACTAATAACGGAAATTTATGGAAAACGTCATAGAAGAAAGACTCGGACGCCTGCGTGAGGTGATGAGGCGCGAACACCTCGCCGCTTTTGTGTTTCCGAGCACCGACCCGCACGGCAGTGAGTATGTGCCGTCGCGCTGGGAGGGACGCAAATGGATATCGGGTTTCGACGGTTCGGCGGGACTTGCGGTGGTCACTATGGACGCCGCCGCGCTGTGGACCGACTCGCGCTACTTCCTGGCTGCCGAAGAACAGTTGCGCAATACGGAGTTTGTGCTGATGAAGGAGCGTGTGGAAGGCACACCTACACCGGCCCGTTGGATTGCCTTGCAGCTGCAAGGCGCGGCATCGACAGAGATAGGTATCGACGGCATGAGCTGCAGCACGACAATGGCTGAGGCTCTCATTGCCGACCTGCGCAGGGCAGGAGGAATAACCGTGCGCACCAATCTCGACGTGCTGGAGGAGATATGGACCGACCGTCCGGCTGTGCCTGAGGGTGAGGTTTGCGTGCACAACATAGAGTATGCAGGCGAAAGCCGCGCCGACAAACTGCGCCGCATACGTGCCGCACTGCGCGAGGTGCATGCCGACGGAATGCTCATGTCGGCACTCGACGACATTGCCTGGACGCTCAACCTGCGCGGAACCGACGTCCACTGCAACCCGGTGTTCGTGAGCTATCTGCTCATTGCGCACGACAAGTCCACGCTGTTTATCGATCGCAAGAAGCTGTCGCCGCAGATAGTGGCGGCGTTGAAGGCCGACGGAGTGGTAACGGACGACTATGCCAACGTGGTGCGCGGACTGAAGAAATATCCGGAATACAACATCCTGATTGATCCGGACGAGACCAATTATACGCTATATAAGGTGGCCACGGCGCACAACGTGATAAGACACTCGTCGCCAGTGCCTGCCATGAAGGCCGTGAAGAACGCCGCCGAGACCGAAGGCTTCCGCCGCTCTATGGTGCGCGACGGTGTGGCACTGGTAAGGTTCCTCATGTGGCTGAAGTCTGCCGTGGAGCGTGGCGGACAGACAGAGATAACCGTCAGCGAGCGTTTGCGCGAGCTGCGTGCGGCCGATCCGATGTACAGAGATCTGTCGTTCGACACCATAGCAGGCTATCAGGAGCATGGCGCGATAGTGCATTATGAGGCCACACCGGTGAGCGATGCCATGTTGAGGCCCGAAGGTCTGATACTGATAGACAGCGGAGCGCAGTATGCCGACGGCACTACGGACATAACACGCACCATAGCTCTCGGCCCTGTGACCAACGAGCAGCGGCGTGTATATACGCTCGTGCTGAAGGGACACCTGCAGTTGCAGAACATGAAGTTCCCATACGGAGCGTCAGGCACACAGCTCGACGCCGCTGCACGCATGGCCATGTGGCGCGAGGGCATGAACTTCCTGCACGGCACTGGCCACGGCGTGGGCTCCTATCTCAACGTGCATGAAGGTCCGCACCAGATACGCATGGAGTGGCGTCCGGCACCGCTCGTGCCCGGCATGACCGTAACCGATGAGCCCGGACTCTATCTTTCGGGACGCTTCGGAGTGAGGACGGAGAACATGCTGATGGTGAAAGACTATATGGAGACGGAGTTCGGACGCTTCCTTGAGTTCGAACCGCTCACGCTCTGTCCTATAGACAAGACACCGATAATAGTATCAATGCTTACTGACGAGGAGCGTGCGTGGCTCGACGACTACCACCGCCGTGTTTACGAAAAGTTGTCGCCGTATCTCCAACCCGACGAGCGCCGATGGCTTGAGAATGCCTGTTCGCCGCTCTGACAGGCGCAGGGCGCAGACGCATCACACAATTCTGTGTGCGTCTGCGCCCTGTTCATTTAAGGCTGCGTTTCACTACGGCAGGATTGCCAACGGCAAGCGAGTCGTCCGGAATGTCGTGCACAACCACCGAACCTGCCCCTATGATGCAGCGCTTGCCTATTGTCACGCCCGGACATACTATGCATCCGCCGCCCAGCCAGGTGTCCTCGCCGATGGTGATGGGGTAGGCCGTCTCCTGACATTCACGCCGCTCCACGTAGTCCATGGGATGATGCGGAGTGTAAAGCTGGCATGCCGGTCCTATCTTCACGTTGTCGCCGATGCGTATCCATGCCCCGTCGAGCATCACGCAGTTGTAGTTTATGAATACGTTGCGTCCCATTATGATGCCGTTGCCGTGGTCGCAGTGGAACGGCGGGCATACGGCTGACGACTCGGGAATGCCCGGTATGAGTTCCTCTATCACGCTGCGGTAGTCGTCATCGTTTATTGTCATGGTCTGCAGACGCGCGCACAACTGCTTGGCATGCACCAGACTCTCGTATATCTCGCCCTTGTCGAAACGGTACATCTCCCCGCTCCTCATCTTCTCGAATTCTGTTTTCATAGTTACGGCATTGATTTATTATGCGGCAAAGATAGTGAAAGGCGAGCGCAATAGCAAATTGGAGAAACTTTGTTTTTCCGGATCTGGCATTACCGAACAGCATCCTATATTATATATATGTGGTAAAATGCGAGAACAACAGAAGAATAAAAAAGCGTCGTTTTTTATTCATGATATAGTGGAACCACCTCATGTATTATTAAAATAATAGAGAAAAGAGGGGGCAACGACAAAGCAGGAAAATGATGTCTGGGCTCAGTAGAAATCAGCATAGTATTGATTTCATAAGATAAACAGCAGCTTCGTTCCCGAAAAGGCATTGTTTTCTTCTTCCATAATGAAACCAATATAGGCAACTTTCAAATTATAACCGGATTTCGATTTTTCCGCTTGAGTTTCCTGTTCTACCCCAAAAATCCAGCGCGTATTTGCGGGCGGACTCTCCTTCGGAGGCAAATACGCGAATTATACGAGAGTTAAGCAAAACGTTGAACGTCAATAATTTACATTCAATGCTCATTCCCCTGTCTTGCAATAAGCACCGTTTCAGCACGTGATACAGCCCATTTCATGGCCTGATATGCACAATATCACACCATGATACGGGCGTAACTAGACACTCAAACAGGCATTATCAGAACGCAATTCGAACTATTCCGTACTATGGTATAGGGTATATCAAAAGACCTCACAGCCCGAAACTGCCTTTATTATATCTGATTTAACATTTCTTTATACCTCTTTTCCGAATTTATTTTGTCAAAATAAAGTCAAGAAAAATCGTAAGTTCGTCTTCCGGGTTTTCTTTAAAAGAGTTGCTTTAGAAGCATGAAAAGGTATTGAAAGATAAGCCCCGGTCTTACATTAATAATAAATCGTATGTGGCGATGTTAATTTGTTATTCATGAGTTTTACTAATTCTGAGCAATGCCGATTGTAGGTCAATCGTTCATCATAACAATGATATATGACTTATTGGGAATTAAGCACAGTGATATGGGTGCACTTTATGGCAGATTTAAGTGTACATTTCGACATCATAGCATCAAAAACTTGCAAAATTGAAAATCAGTGAAGATGACTCATCTGCCATAAAAAATAATTTTATAACTTAACTATTGATGGTCATAACAATTATTGTTTGTATTTATTTGATTTTCAGTACAATAAAGATACAGCAATTATGCTTTGACGGCAGATGCTCATCTGGTAAGTTGTTCGTTGAATAAACAATATAGGCTTTACTAAATCACAAAGGTATAGTGAAGTCCTTTATCCCAAAGATGAATTTTTACAGAGACTTTGTTTCAATTTTTATTTGGGTATATACTAAAATAAAGACAAAACAGGTCATGAAATCTAATGACCGTCTGGAGTTAAAGTCAAATAAAAAAACTGTGTTGTTTATATAATGAACCCCTGCCTTTGTTTGCAGGGGTTCATGAGTTGTGTTATTACTTTATTATACGTTTTACAGCCTTGCCATCCGAGATGTAAATGTTTATTCCACGTTTGGGGCCGTTGAGTTTTCTGCCAAGGATGTCGTAGTATTGTCCGGAACCTTTGACAGAGGAGGTGTTTACTGTATTGATGCCGTTTGTAATTTTGTCTGTGAGGCGTACTAACTGCCAGTTGCGTGTGTCTGCATCCACGCTGTTGCCATACTCGGCAAGACCTACCACAGTACCGGCTGTGAGTCTGGATTTCTCGAGGTCGAAGGCATTGCCCGAAGCATTGATTATCTTGTAGAAGAAATCCTCCACAGGCTCTATGGCGAACGTCTGCCCTTCGACTGCATTGTTGTTGGTCTGCAAGGCATAGTTGCCGCTGTCCGTTATGGTCTGACCTTCAGCATTGGTCAATGTGTATTCGTTGCCGTGCTTCTTTAATGTCCATTGCTGGCATGGGCTTTCCATATCGACAGGTTCTATAGTTACATTTCCGTCGTGTGCTGAGAGGGCCATGTTGCAGTTGCTTTGTGGAATTATCAGATATGTGCCATTGTCTTCAACTTCCTGGCTCTGTGTCTCCATAGTGTAGGGCATTATCAGTGTGATTATGCTCTGTGCAGGTAGGTTAACTTTTACAATTTCCTCCTCGTTGGGAGTGAAGTCGTTGGTTATTTCACGCATGTATGAGTTTGTCATTGTGAGGTATGCCTTGATATCTCCATTTATATGGACTTCGGGGAACTTTATGTGATGGCGTACCCTTTGGTCTGTATTGTTGAGTATCACAACGACAAGGGTGTCCTTTGTCGGGTTTACAGCAGCCAATGTCTTGTTGGAAAGAGCGGTAACCATTGTGTAGCCCTGACGTATGAACTTCGTTACATGTTGGCGTACGTAGTAGTTAGGCACGAGGTGTGCGCTGTTCTCGTCGTTAAAGTTTGCCTGCACTGTGCACCACTGGTCGTTGCCTTCCTCTATATATTGCCAGTCGATCCATGCCGTGGGTAGGATATAGTGCATGTCGTCGAAGAATTTCTGGCAGAGTTTAAGGTTGCCGGCTAGTCCGGAACTTCCATCACCTACTTCGCTCATCCATATTGGCTTGCCTGCAGCACGAGCAAGTGAGCCTGCTTGACTGCGTGTTCGGTCACTGGCCTGGTAGGTGTGCGTGTTCCATTGTCCCACCATATCCATGGCGTTATTATTAATGTAGTATTTGAGTGTCGTTACTGTTTGGGACGTCCATGACTCATCTGCACTGGAGATGATGGTGTTGAGTCCACTCTCTTTCAAGATAGGGGAAAGTACTTTCAGAAAATTTACCTGCGATGTCGTACTGAAGTAGCATCCCTCCTGTTCGCCATTGGCCCTCCATGTGTTCAGAGCCGGCTCATTGAATGGTTCCAGCGTCTTGAACTCTATACCGTAGGTGTCCTTATAGTGTTTACATACGTCCACCAGGTAATGTGCGAAGTCATCGTAATATTCTGGCTTCAGGTTATCCTTGAACAGTGATGTGTTACCTGAACAGCATCCACTGTAGGTCATCCACCATGGTGCACTGTTACTGAAAGCCTCGAATATGGCATCGGGTCTCTTCTCTTTTATTTTTAGCATAATCTTGCGTTGTGCCTCGTCGCGGTCCCAATGATATTCTCCGCCCGGTTCATCCTGAAATCCTTCCATCTCGGCTCTCAGTCCTTTGCCTTTGGCCATGTGGTGGGGATCGCAGTTCCTGTTAAGTGGGTCGTCTCCGCCGCCGATGTTATACCTGAAGATGTTATAGTTTAGTCCGGTGGGGCTTACCATCCAGTCTACTATTTCGTCTATTTTCTTATCGCTCCACTTGCCGCACATGTTGGCCCACCAGCAGAGGCTTACTCCCCAGCCTTCCATCTTCTGACGTGTGGCCTGGGGGTGGATAGAGTATGAGATTGTGTCTTCTGCTACTGAAGCTTGTGTACACGCTATCATAGCAATAATTAAAAGTAAATGTTTTGGCTTCATAGATGTGATGTTTTAGAGGGTTTAGGTTTTATTTTAATGTGAGTTAAACGAATTATAAGTATCTATAATTGTTGATTAGAGAAAATATTTTTTATAAAAGTATTACAAAAAATAATTGCTATGCTTACCGAAGTCAAATTTATAAAATTATTTTGTATAGCAGATGATTTATCTTAGCTGATTTTCAATTTTGCAAGTTTTTTTATAATAATTAATGATGTAAGAATATACGCTTAAATCTGTAATGAAGCGTATTTATAATGTGTTTAATTCAAAGAAAAGCTGTGCATCAATGTTACGAGAACAATTGATACACAGCTTACATTATCCTGAATTTGTCTAGTTCACGTCATTTATCAAAACGAATATACCCACTCGTTAAATACTTATTACCGGACACATTTGCTTTGAGTTTTCCATTCACCCATACTTTTATATTTATTAAAGTGCTCTCATCATTGCATCTTGCCTCAATTGACAATCCGTTATCTTCTGTTTTATAGATTTTATCATAGCTGCTTCGAATAACCAGACCTCTTTCAGGTGAGGAATCTTTTAGACCATATATTCTTACGGGTTCGTTAGTATTGGCTTCTATATGAACACGAACTTTGTATACTTCCGGCGTGTCATCGGAGCAGGCGTAACATACTAAAAGGCACAGAAACGATAAAATGATGACAGAGGATTTTTTGAAATTAGTGATTCTTTTCATTGTACAATAGTTTTGAATTTTACATTTAGTTTGGATAGTTATAATCTGATATGACATTATGCCAATGCTTTCTTATTATATTATAAGGTAAACAGTTATGAAACATGCGCTTTGCATATTTACACACTATCGTCTTTTGCATGCTGCCCTTTACGAAAGATGGTGTATCCATATGTTTCACCATTATTGAAAAGTGATGGTCCTGTTTAAGTCTTTATCCTCATAATCAGAATTTTTTATTTGTGTGCAATAGTTGCAATAATCTATTTTTAAGTGGAAAATTGACTCTATGAAATTTCTATTTGTTTGGTTCTATTATATGTTATCACGCACAACTGCTGATAAACCCCTATTTGAAAATGTTAAAAATATTAAGTTTGTTATTACAATAAGGATTTTATAATATGGACATATATTCTTTTTTAAAGTTAATACTTGTTGGAAATGTGCGTAATGATTAATTTTGTGCTTAAATAGTTAATGAAAAGCAATATATGAAGAAATATAAAATCGGAATATTGGGTGCAGGCTCCATTGCCCGTGCCATGGCTTGGACAGTGGGACAGATGGAATGTACGGAGGCTTATGCCGTGGCGTCGAGATCGATTGATAAGGCACGCGCATTTGCCGAAAACCACAACGTGAGCCGTGCGTACGGTTCGTACGAGGAAATGCTGGACGATCCGGAGGTGGACCTGGTGTATGTTGCGACACCACATTCACACCACTATGAGCACGCATGCATGTGCATAGAGCACGGCAAGCCGGTGCTGTGTGAGAAGGCTTTCACTGCCAACCTTCGTCAGGCTGAGGCGCTGCTGAAGCTGGCGCATGAGAAGAATGTTTTCATCACCGAGGCTATCTGGACACGCTATATGCCGTTCACAAAGACTATAAACGCCATGGTGAACGACGGCACGATAGGTCGTCCGATGACTCTGACGGCGCATCTGAGCTATCCCATAGCACATAAGGAACGCATACGCAGGCCGGAACTGGCAGGTGGTGCGCTGCTCGATATAGGACTTTACAATATAAACTTCGCGCTCATGGCGTTCGGTAATGACATAAGTGAAATAAGTTCTACAGTGATAAAGTCGGACGAGGGCATGGATTTTCAGGACAGCATCACGTTCAAGTATGCCGACGGCAGAATGGCTGCGCTGCAGTGTAACGTGTTCTGTGCGGGCGACCGGCAGGGCATTGTTAGTGGCGACAAGGGTTATTTCATTGTTGACAACATAAACAATCCGCAGCGCGTGGACATTTATTCGACTGATCACCAGCTGGTGCGCACCGTATGTTGTCCGCCGCAGATAACGGGTTATGAATATGAAGTGCAGGCTTGTATCGACGCATTGGAGCACGGACGGTTGGAGTGTGACGACATGCCGCACGCTGAGACGCTGCGTGTGATGGGGATGCTCGACTCGCTGCGCAGGGAGTGGGGTGTGCGCTATCCGATGGATGATGACGAAGCGTGACGTCGCGTACATATATAATATATAATACGCAACGGGCGGGTGCGACAGTGGGTATCCGCCCGTTGTCGTTCATAGGATGAGTGGACGAGGATGCATAATGGAGAGACGGATACAGTGATTTGCTGTTATTGTTTGTGTATGTATGTTAATAAACAGGAAAAATAACAGTGATGAGGGACAGTTGTTTTATGATGAACAGGTATTTGTCGTAATTTTATCATACCTGAACAAAACTGATGTTTCACTTTAAACCTTTTATTTTCTTATGAATCAACGCAGAGTTATGCTGCCGGTGATGCTTGCGTGTGGTTTGCCGGTTGTTTCGCAGGATAAGCCTAACATTATAGTTGTATATGTGGATGATATGGGATATTCGGATCCGTCGTGTTATGGCGGTGACTATGTTCCTACGCCGAACATAGACCGTATGGCTGAAGAGGGAATAAGATTTACGCAATATTACACTTCGTGTCCCATAAGTTCACCTTCGCGTGCGGGAATCACCACAGGTATGTATCCTACGCGTTGGGGCATAACGACATTTCTTCAGGACCGTGCCGGAAATGCCGCAAACGAGCAGAACGATTTTCTTGATGCCTCGGCACCTTCTATGGCGATGGCGCTGAAGGCCGGAGGATATATGACGGGACACTTCGGTAAGTGGCACATGGGAGGCGGACGCGACGTGAAGAATGCTCCGTCGATAACCCGTTATGGTTTTGACGAATATTCGTCGACATGGGAAAGTCCTGATCCTGACCCGAAACTGACATCATCAAACTGGATTTGGGCGCCTACGGATGAGGTGAAGAGATGGAACCGTACGGCTTATTTTGTGGATAAGACGCTCGATTTTCTGTCGCGGAACAAAGGAAAACCTTGTTTTGTGAATCTTTGGCCGGACGATGTGCATACGCCGTGGGTGTATGAAAACGATGAGGCCAGCCAGAGGGAATCGGCCGAATCGTTCTCCATTGTGCTTAAGGAGCTTGACAATCAGATAGGACGTCTGATGCAGGGACTGAAGGATCTGGGCATCGACGACAACACAATGGTGATATTCACCAGTGACAACGGACCGGCTCCTGCGTTTGACGGACATCGCACAAACTCTCTCCGCGGGCAGAAGGGTACACTGTATGAGGGTGGAATAAGAATGCCTTTCATCGTGCGCTGGCCGGGAGTGATAGAACCGGGGCAGGTGAACGAAAGGTCGGTGGTGTGTGCGGTGGATCTTTTCCCGTCGCTATGCACAATAGGAGAGGCAGATCTGCCGACTGAATATCTGCTCGACGGTGTGGATATGAGTAGTACGTTGCTCGGAAAGGAACAGGAGGTGCGTGAGAAACCTTTGTTCTGGGAGTTTGGAAAGACAAAGAAGGACCGGGTGAGTCCGCATATTGCAGTGAGAGAGGGTGATTGGAAACTACTTGTGAATGCAGACGGAAGCAATGTGGAACTGTACGACATGAAGAACGATTATAACGAGACTCTCAATGTGGCGGCAGCAAATGCCGGAGTGACTGCAAGGCTCAAACAGATGGCTATAGAATGGTTTGACGAGGCATACCGGCAGTATGCTGACCATATAATACGTGTGTCTGCCGACGGCAATGAGAATAGTAACGGTGAAAGTTGGGTAGGTGCTACAACTTTGCAGCATGCGGTGGAAATAGCTCCGCAATATCCGTCGGCACAGATATGGATGAAGGAGGGTGTATATAATGTGACAGCTTCTGTCAATATTGATAATGTTGCCATGTACGGAGGATTTGATGGAACGGAGGAACATTTGTCGGAACGTGACTGGAAAAATAATCCTGTTGTGATAGACGGAGGAGGAAAGGTGTCGCCTTTGCGTAATGTGGAACTTGAGAAAACGGTAGGTACTGTGCTCGACGGCATCATAGTGCAGAACGGAATGAGCAGTGCTGCCGATAATGGAAACGGTAATGGCGGTGGAGCAATACTTACAAGTGGGGCAAAAGTGAGAAACTGCATATTCAGAAACAACCGTACTTCTGACGGTAAGAACGGTGCGGCACTGCATTGTCATCGTGGTAACGTAACGATAGAGAACAGTCTTTTTGTGAACAATACGTCATCCGGCAATGGCGGGGCGGTGCAGGTTGGAGGCGGTGTTACGGCCAAGATAGTCAACTGCACGTTAGTAAACAATCAGTCTTCTGGTCCGGGAGGTGCATTAGGCACGGGCGACAACGGCTCGAATATCAGCATATACAATTCGGTGATATGGCACAACATCGGTGGAAACGGCATTTACAGCAGTTACGGACAGAACTCCGGTAAGGATGGTGGAGGAAAAATTGTGTCGATGAATTCGGCTGTGGAAAGTGACAGCCGGAAGTTTGAGGATGGCGATGATGTGCGGCATGTAGTACTGTCTGAGACTGTTACGCTAGGTCTCTTGAATCCGGCACCGGTTGTAGGATATGCCGGTGACGGTATGACTGCTGATGACTGGAATGTGTATTCCTATTCGCTTTCAGAGCAATCGTTGTGTGTGGACGCGGGAAATGCAGGCTTGGCATCGGATATGGAATTTGATCTGGATATGCAGAGACGCTTGTCGGGCAGGCAGATAGACATGGGATGCTATGAATATGACAATGGAGAACCTTCGGAGATTTCGCAGGTCATACATGTTGCTGTTGATTGACATGTGGGCAAGTACGATTCTATAATAAACTTCAAATATATCTTGTGTACGATGATGGATGGAAAATGTATATTTGATTGGTTTATAGTGGCTTTTTGAAGAGATTATACGTCCAAATGATAAAAAGTTAAGGAGAAAACATAAAAAAGAACGTGAAAAGTTGTTGAGTTCAAAAATAAAGTGTAATTTTGCACCGCATTTTGTGGCAGTAGCCAAAATAGTATAAGTATAATATAAATAATTAAAAACAAAAATAGCATGATAATTGTACCAGTTAAAGATGGTGAGAATATCGAAAGAGCTCTCAAGAAGTTTAAGAGAAAATTTGAAAAGACAGGCGTTATGAAAGAACTGCGTAAGCGTCAGCAGTATAACAAGCCGTCTGTGCTGAAGAGACTCAAGATGGAACATGCCATCTATGTACAGAAATTGCGCGCAGCAGAGGATTAAAATTTGCCTCTAAAATTTGGTAGTTTGAATTTTATTCTGTATATTCGTTGCCGAAATATATTATGATTTGAGCAACGGATTGATGATAATAAAAGAATTTTTGAACTATCTGCAGTATGAACGCAATCGTTCTGCGCTGACAGTAAAGAGTTACGGCGAGGATGTCAAGGCATTCGAGTCGTACTTCAAAAATTTGGATGATCATCTCTCTTGGGAATTAGTTGATTCCGATATTATCCGTGACTGGATGGAGAGCATGATGGATAAAGGAAACACCGCGGCTTCAATCAATAGAAGATTGAGCGCAGTGCGTTCCCTTTATCGTTTTGCGTTATCCCGAGGTTTTGTTGAACATGATCCTTCGTGCTGTATTGTCGGACCGAAGAAAGAATCGACGTTGCCGTATTTTCTTAGAGAAGAGGAAATGGATAGGCTGCTCGATTCGAATATGTGGGGTGACGGATATGATGATGTTTGTCTGCGGACAATGATCATGGTCTTTTATGAGACGGGTGTGCGGCTTTCGGAACTGACCGGTTTGAATAATAGGTCGGTGGATTTGGAAAGTTGTGAACTGAAAGTTACTGGTAAGAGGAATAAACAACGTATAATCCCGTTTGGTGAAGAGCTTCGTAACGCATTGAACATATATATATATAGGCGCGATGTGGAGGTGGCGGACCTGACGGATGTGGATGAAGCTTTTTTTCTTACATCCAAAGGACGTAGGTTCAGTGATGCGTCTGTCAGGCTGAAAGTCAGAAATGCGCTTTCTGCTGTATGTACATTGAAAAAACGTTCGCCGCATATACTACGGCATTCGTTTGCCACAGCGATGCTCAATCATGATGCTGGTTTGGAAAGTGTGCGGAAACTGCTCGGACATGAAAGTCTGTCGACAACCGAAATATACACGCACACGACTTTTGAGCAGTTGAAGCGTATATATTCAAATGCCCATCCAAGGGCTTAACCTAAATTTAAAGGAGGTACGTATATGGAAGTAAAAGTTCAGTCGATTCATTTTGACGCTACCGAGAAACTGCAGGCGTTTATCGAAAAGAAAACAGCCAAGTTGGAAAAATCATTTGAGGATATTCAGAAAGTAGAGGTGCAACTGAAAGTAGTGAAGCCCGCCACTGCACTAAATAAAGAAACAAGTATGACTGTGTCGGTTCCGGGAACCACTTTATTCGTAGAAAAGACGTGTGATACTTTTGAGGAGGGAATTGACCTTTGTATCGATGCTATGAGGGTCCAATTGGCGAAATTTAAAGAAAAATTGCGCGAAAGATAAAAAAAAATGCGAAAAGTTTTGGAGATTAAAAAATAATGCCTATCTTTGCAGCCGTTTTAGAACAGGTCCTAAATCAATAAGCCTTACGGCTGCAAGGATTTGCCTCTTTAGCTCAGTTGGCCAGAGCACGTGATTTGTAATCTCGGGGTCGTTGGTTCGAATCCGACAAGAGGCTCAAGGAAAAGAAGAGAAGGAGATGCTGGTCGAGAGACGAAGTTCTTTACTCTGAGAATTTATTGAACAAGTAGGGGTGGTTACCAGAGTGGCCAAATGGGGCAGACTGTAAATCTGCTGGCGATGCCTTCGGTGGTTCGAATCCATCACCACCCACTTCAGTTGAAGTTTTGCGGAAATAGCTCAGTTGATAGAGCACTAGCCTTCCAAGCTGGGGGTCGCGGGTTTGAGTCCCGTTTTCCGCTCTAACTTGCTGTAATAGCTCAGTGGTAGAGCACTTCCTTGGTAAGGAAGAGGTCCTGAGTTCAACTCTCAGTTACAGCTCTACTTCTGTTCTTTATTTGTTTAAGGAGTCAGAAGAAAAACAGATAATTCAATTTATATAAATAAAACAAGAAAAGCTATGGCTAAAGAGAATTTTGTGCGCACGAAACCGCACGTAAACATTGGTACGATAGGTCACGTTGACCATGGTAAGACCACTCTGACCGCTGCCATCACAACTGTTTTGGCTAAGCAAGGTCTTTCTGAGGTTAAGTCTTTCGACCAGATTGATAACGCACCTGAGGAAAAGGAACGCGGTATCACTATCAATACTGCCCATGTGGAATATGAGACAGCAAAGCGTCACTATGCACACGTAGACTGTCCGGGACACGCTGACTATGTAAAGAACATGGTAACAGGTGCTGCTCAGATGGACGGTGCAATCCTTGTTGTTGCTGCAACTGACGGTCCTATGCCTCAGACACGTGAGCACGTGCTTCTCGCACGTCAGGTAAACGTTCCGCGTATGGTCGTATTCCTGAACAAGTGTGATATGGTTGAGGATGAGGAAATGCTCGAACTCGTTGAAATGGAAGTTAGAGAAATCCTTGATCAGTATGAATTCGAAGATGATACTCCTATCATCCGCGGTTCTGCACTTGGCGCACTTAACGGCGTAGCAAAATGGGAGGAGAAAGTAATGGAGCTTATGAATGCCGTTGATGAATGGATTCAGGAGCCGCCGCGCGATCTCGACAAACCGTTCTTGATGCCTGTTGAGGATGTGTTCTCAATCACAGGTCGTGGTACAGTTGCTACTGGTCGTATCGAAACTGGCCGTGTTAAGGTTGGTGATGAAGTAGAGCTTCTCGGTCTTGGCGAGGATAAGAAGAGCGTTGTAACAGGTGTTGAAATGTTCCGTAAGATTCTTGACGAAGGTGAAGCTGGTGATAATGTAGGTCTGCTCCTCCGTGGTATCGATAAGAATGAAATCAAACGTGGTATGGTTCTCTGCCATCCGGGTCAGATCAAACCGTTCAAGAAGTTCAAGGCTTCTATCTACGTTCTGAAGAAAGAAGAAGGTGGTCGTCATACTCCGTTCGGAAACAAGTATCGTCCACAGTTCTATCTCCGTACAATGGACTGCACCGGTGAAATTTCTCTTCCGGAAGGCGTAGAAATGGTAATGCCTGGTGATAACGTTGAAATTACTGTTGAACTGATCTATGCTGTTGCTCTGAATAAGGGTCTGCGCTTCGCTATCCGTGAAGGTGGTCGTACAGTAGGTTCTGGTCAGATTACAGAAGTTTACGAAGACTAATTTCGTAATCCGGGAATTTAGAGTTCCTGAATGATGAAATAAACATAAACGTTCCCGCATGAGCGGCATGCGGGAATTTTTTACGGGATTAGCTCAGTTGGTAGAGCACTGGTCTCCAAAACCAGGTGTCGGGAGTTCGAGCCTCTCATCCCGTGCTAAATAAAGATAATATGTTCAAGAAATTTGTGAATTATTGCAAGGTTTGTTACAACGAACTTGCGCATAAGACTACATGGCCTACAGGTGCCGAACTTACGCACAGTGCTATGATTGTATTATCTGCTTCCCTTGTCATAGCTTGTGTTGTGTTCGCAATGGATCAACTCTTTGAGTGGATCATGAGTATGGTTTATCCAGGTTAATTTATTGAAAGATGGCTGAAACAGGAAAGAACTGGTATGTATTACGTGCTGTCAGTGGTAAGGAAGCTAAGGTTAAGGAATATATCGAGGCTGAGATGAAGCACAACACGTTGCTATCTACACATGTTTCTCAGGTGGTGATACCAATGGAGAAGCATGCTTCTTTACGTAATGGTAAGAGAGTTATTAAAGAGAAAATCTCTCTTCCCGGCTATGTTTTCGTAGAAGCCTCTCTCGTTGGAGATGTTGCACATACATTGCGATTCATGCCCAATGTTTTAGGCTTCCTTGGTGGACTGGATAATCCTTCTCCGGTTCCGCAGGCGGATATAAACCGTATGTTGGGTACCGCAGAAGAGACTGAGCTTGTAGACGACGTGAATATTCCATATGTTGTCGATGAAACTGTAAAAGTTATTGACGGTCCTTTCAGTGGATTCAGTGGTGTGATCGAAGAGGTCAATACTGAGAAGCGTAAACTGAAGGTGATGGTTAAAATCTTTGGAAGAAAGACTCCATTGGAATTAGGTTTTATGCAAGTTGAAAAAGAGGGCTGATGCATTGTTACGGATGTGTCGCAATCTTTTTATACTAATCATTTAATTATAAACAAAAATGGCTAAAGAAGTTGCTGGATTAATCAAATTACAGATTAAAGGTGGCGCAGCGAATCCCTCTCCTCCCGTAGGACCGGCTTTGGGTTCGAAGGGTATTAACATTATGGGATTCTGCAAAGAGTTCAACGCCAGAACCCAGGATAAGGCAGGTAAGATCATTCCTGTTGTTATCACTTACTACACCGACAAGTCGTTCAGCTTCGAGCTTAAGACTCCGCCTGCTGCAGTACAGCTGAAAGAAGCTGCTAAGGTAAAGAGCGGCTCAGCACAGCCTAATCGTCAGAAAGTTGCTAGCGTGACTTGGGATCAGGTTAGAGCAATTGCAGAAGACAAAATGAAGGATCTTAACTGCTTTACTGTTGAAGCAGCAATGAAACTCGTTGCCGGTACAGCAAGAAGTATGGGTATTACTGTAAAAGGGGACTTCCCTGGTAAATAATTTATAACTTCAATTAAGAAAATGAGTAAACTGACAAAAAATCAAAAATCAGTAGCTGATAAGGTTGAAGCAGGGAAAGCATACTCTTTGATGGAAGCATCGGAGTTGGTTAAGGAAATAACAACTACCAAGTTTGATGCTTCAGTAGATATCGATGTACGCTTAGGCGTTGACCCGCGTAAGGCAAACCAGATGGTTCGTGGCGTAGTTTCGCTTCCGAATGGTACTGGTAAAGTTACACGCGTACTCTGCTTGTGTACACCAGATGCTGAAGCTGCTGCGAAAGAAGCAGGTGCTGACTATGTCGGTCTTGACGAATATATCGAAAAGATTAAAGGTGGATGGACCGATGTGGATGTTATCATAACAATGCCGTCATGCATGGGTAAGATAGGTCCTTTGGGACGTGTACTCGGACCACGTGGACTTATGCCGAATCCTAAAAGCGGTACTGTGACAATGGATGTTGCTAAAGCAGTGAAAGAGGTTAAGCAAGGTAAGATAGACTTCAAAGTAGATAAGGCTGGTATTATCCACACCTCTATTGGTAAGGTAAGCTTTACAGCTGAGCAGATTATGCAGAACGCAAAGGAGTTTATCGCTACTGTTATAAAGCTGAAACCTTCTGCTGCTAAAGGTACATATATTAAGAGTATCTTTATTTCTAGCACTATGAGTAAGGGTATCAAAGTTGATCCTAAATCAGTTGAGTAACTCTAAAAGTTTTGTAAAATGAGAAAAGAAGTAAAAGATACTATTATAAACGAACTCGGCCAGAAGCTGAAGGAATATCCTCATTTTTATCTGGTTGATGTAACTGGTCTGAATGCAGAGGCTACAAGTAACTTGCGCCGCAAGTGCTTCAAGAGTGAAATAAAGATGGTTGTTGTGAAGAACACACTCCTTCACAAGGCTTTCGAAGCATCAGACGTAGATTTTGAACCTTTGTATTGTACACTTAAAGGCACAACCGCTGTATTGTTCACACATACTGCGAATGTTCCTGCAAAACTTCTGAAAGAGTACACTAAAGAAGGTATCCCCGCTCTTAAAGGTGCATATGCAGAAGAATGCATGTATGTAGGTGCTGACAAGCTCGCTGAACTTGCCGCATTGAAGAGCAAGAACGAGGTTATCGCCGAAATTGTTGCATTGCTGCAGTCGCCTGCTAAGAACGTCGTTTCTGCACTTCAGTCAGGTGCTAATACAATTCATGGCGTTCTCAAAACTTTGGGTGAGCGCCCAGAGTAACAATAAACAATTATTAATATTAAAAAACAATTAAAATTTTAAATAAAATGGCAGATATAAAAGCTATTGCTGAAGAGTTAGTAAATCTTACAGTAAAAGAAGTAAATGAGTTGGCAACAGTCCTGAAGGACGAGTATGGAATCGAGCCTGCTGCTGCAGCCGTAGCTGTAGCTGCTGGTCCTGCAGCTGCTGGTGCTGCTGAAGCAGAGGAGAAGACTTCTTTCGACGTTGTTCTCGCTGAGGTTGGTGGCGCTAAACTCCAGGTTGTTAAGGCTGTTAAGGAAGCTTGCGGTCTTGGTCTGAAAGAGGCTAAGGATCTCGTAGATGGCGCTCCTGCAACAATCAAGGAAGGTCTTTCTAAGGAAGAGGCTGAGAACTTGAAGAAGGCTATCGAAGAGGCTGGTGCTAAAGTTGAGCTCAAGTAATAAATCTTATAAATTCGCAGTAAGACAATAATTTGTCTTCTGTATGAATCTTTTTAAAATACGGTTAGAATCTTCCAGGTAGGTAGGTTCTAACCTTTTTGTGTCTTTTAATTTATTATTAATATTAATATCTTCTGATGGCTTCAAAAATTGTTGATAACAGAGTGAATTTTGCCAGCATCCACAATCCGATGCCATATCCGGATTTTCTTGATGTGCAGCTTAAGTCGTTTAAAGACTTCCTTCAGATGGACACTCCCCCCGAAGAACGCAAGAACGATGGTCTGTATAAGGTTTTCTCTGAAAATTTCCCGATAACAGACACTAGAAACAATTTTGTTCTTGAGTTCCTCGATTATTACATCGATCCACCGCGTTATACTATAGAGGAATGTCTTGAGCGTGGACTTACATATAGCGTGCCTTTGAAGGCCAAGATGAAATTGTATTGTACAGATCCAGATCATGAGGATTTCGGTACATTCATACAAGATGTTTTCTTGGGCACAATCCCTTATATGACAAGCAATGGCACATTTATCATAAATGGTGCTGAGCGAGTTGTTGTTTCACAGTTGCATCGTTCTCCAGGTGTATTCTTTGGACAAGGTGTACATGCAAACGGCACTGTGCTTTATTCTGCGCGAATCATACCTTTTAAGGGTTCATGGATAGAATTTGCTACAGATATCAACAATGTGATGTATGCTTATATCGATCGTAAGAAGAAATTGCCTGTTACAACTCTTCTTCGTGCAATTGGATATGAGCAAGATAAGGATATTCTTCAGATTTTCGACCTTGCGGAGGAAGTTAAGGTTAATAAGAAGAATATGAAGGCGGCCATCGGACGTAAACTGGCAGCACGTGTTCTGAAGAGCTGGAATGAAGATTTCGTTGATGAAGATACCGGTGAAGTTGTTTCTATCGAGCGTAATGAGGTTATCATGGAACGTGAGACTGAACTCACTGAAGATAATATCATTGATATCTTGGAAAGCGGAACTCCTTCTGTATTGCTGCATAAGGATGCAGAGGCTGCAAATAAATATTCTATAATCTTTAATACACTTGCCAAGGATCCAAGCAACTCGGAAAAGGAAGCTGTTTTATATATTTACAGACAGCTTCGTAATGCAGATCCTGCAGATGATGCAAGTGCACGTGAAGTTTTCCAGAATCTGTTCTTCTCAGACAAGCGTTATGACTTGGGAGAAGTAGGACGTTACCGTATAAATAGAAAACTTGGTCTTGATACTGAGTCTGATGTTCGTGTGCTGACAAAGGACGATATAATTGAAATTATAAAGTATCTTATTCAGCTTATCAATTCGAACGCTACAGTAGACGATATTGACCATTTGTCAAACCGTCGTGTACGTACTGTAGGAGAGCAATTGAGTAATCAGTTCTCAATAGGTCTGGCTCGTATGAGTCGTACAATACGCGAACGTATGAATGTACGTGATAATGAAGTATTCCAGCCTACAGACCTGATTAACGCAAAGACAATATCAAGCGTCATCAACTCTTTCTTCGGTACAAACCCGTTGTCACAGTTCATGGACCAGACCAACCCGTTGGCTGAAGTTACTCACAAACGTCGTCTGTCTGCGTTGGGTCCTGGTGGACTTTCTCGTGAGCGTGCCGGATTTGAGGTGCGTGACGTTCATTACACACACTACGGCCGACTCTGTCCTATCGAGAGTCCTGAAGGTCCTAACATCGGACTTATATCGTCATTGTGTGTGTATGCTACTATAAACGAACTTGGATTTATTGAGACACCGTATCGTAAGGTTACTAACGGTAACGTTGATCTTAATAATGAAGATGTTGTATATCTTACAGCGGAAGAAGAACAGGAGCACATCATCGGTCAGGGAAATGCACCTCTTCGTGAAGACGGTTCGTTTATACGTGATTACGTGAAGTGCCGTCAGGATGCAGACTTCCCGGTTGTTGCACCGGAGCAGGTCGATCTTATGGACGTATCTCCACAGCAGATCGCTTCTGTTTCTGCCGGACTTATTCCTTTCCTTGAGCATGATGACGGTCACCGTGCGTTGATGGGATGTAACATGATGCGTCAGGCAGTTCCATTGTTGCATAATGATGCACCTATTGTAGGAACCGGACTGGAAAAGCAGGTTTGTGAGGATTCCCGCACGATGATAACTGCTGAAGGTGATGGTGTTATAGAATATGTAGATGCTACAACAATACGTATATTGTACGACCGTACAGAAGATGAGGAGTTCGTAAGCTTCGAACCTGCATCAAAGGAATATCGCATTCCGAAGTTCCGTCGTACAAACCAGAATATGACAATCGACTTGCGTCCTATCTGTAACAAGGGTCAGCGTGTGAAAGCCGGTGATATACTTACAGAAGGATACGCTACTGAAAATGGTGAGCTTGCTCTCGGACGTAACCTGCTTGTTGCATACATGCCGTGGAAGGGTTACAACTATGAGGACGCTATTGTGCTCAGCGAACGTATGGTACGCGATGATGTCCTTACCTCTGTTCATGTAGATGAGTATTCGCTTGATGTACGTGAGACAAAGCGTGGTATGGAAGAATTCACCAGCGATATACCAAATGTAAGCGAAGAGGCTACAAAAGATCTTGATGACAATGGTGTTATCCGTATCGGTGCGCGTGTTGAGCCGGGAGATATCCTCATCGGTAAGATTTCACCGAAGGGTGAGAGTGATCCGTCACCGGAAGAGAAACTTCTCCGTGCTATCTTCGGAGACAAGGCAGGAGACGTTAAGGATTCCTCTTTGAAGGCCAACCCGTCACTCAGTGGAGTTGTAATTGACAAGAAGATGTTCTCACGTGCCATCAAAACCCGTGAATCCAAGAAGCAGGATAAAGTCCTGCTTGCCAAGATTGACGAAGAGTATGAGGCAAAGAACGAAGACCTTAAGGATATCCTTGTAGAGAAACTGCTTATTCTCACAGAAGACAAGGTATCTCAGGGTGTGAAGGACTATTCGGGTGCAGAGATAATAACAAAGGGCAGCAAGTTCACTGCTCCGACACTCAAAAACCTCGAATATGATGGCATCCAGTCAAATGGATGGACGGATGATGCACATACCAATGAGCTCATTCAGAAACTTATAATGAACTACATACGCAAATATAAACTTCTTGATGCAGAACTCAAACGCAGAAAGTTTGCCATAACAATAGGAGACGAACTTCCTTCTGGTATTCTGCAGATGGCTAAAGTTTATATTGCCAAGAAACGTAAGATTGGTGTTGGTGATAAACTCGCCGGACGTCACGGAAACAAGGGTATCGTATCGCGTATTGTACGTATGGAGGATATGCCGTTCCTCGAGGACGGACGTCCTGTAGATATTGTACTGAACCCGCTGGGTGTGCCTTCACGTATGAACCTTGGACAGATATTCGAGGCTATTCTCGGTGCTGCCGGAAAGAAGCTTGGAGTGAAGTTCGCAACACCTATCTTTGATGGTGCAAAACTTGAAGACCTCTCTGAATGGACTGATAAGGCAGGACTGCCGCACTTGTGTTCAACCCATCTTTATGATGGTGAGACAGGCGAACGCTTCGACCAGCCGGCTACTGTGGGTATAACCTACTTCTTGAAACTTGGTCATATGGTTGAAGACAAGATGCACGCACGCTCTATCGGTCCGTACTCTCTCGTCACACAGCAGCCTCTTGGTGGTAAGGCACAGTTCGGAGGTCAGCGTTTCGGAGAGATGGAGGTTTGGGCGCTCGAGGCATTCGGTGCCAGTCATGTGCTTCAGGAGATCCTGACAATCAAGTCAGACGATACTGTAGGCCGTTCAAAGGCATACGAGGCAATTGTCAAAGGCGATCCGATGCCTACACCGGGAATACCAGAATCGCTCAATGTGCTTCTGCACGAGCTCCGTGGTCTTGGTTTAAGTATCAAACTCGATTAATCCCGAACACCCTAAATTATAAATGATATGGCTTTTAAGAAAGATACAAAAATAAAGAATAATTTCACGAAGATCACCGTTGGTCTTGCTTCGCCTGAAGAAATTCTGGAGAATTCGTTTGGTGAGGTGACCAAACCGGAAACAATCAATTATCGAACATACAAGCCTGAGCGTGACGGACTTTTCTGCGAGCGCATATTCGGTCCGACCCGCGATTATGAGTGTGCGTGCGGAAAGTACAAGCGCATACGTTATAAAGGTATTGTTTGTGACCGATGCGGTGTTGAGGTTACAGAGAAAAAGGTACGCCGTGAGCGCAGCGGACACATCGAGTTGGTGGTTCCTGTAGCACATATCTGGTATTTCCGTTCTTTGCCTAACAAGATAGGATATTTGCTCGGTATGCCGACAAAGCGTCTTGATTCGGTGATCTATTATGAGAGATATGTAGTTGTACAGCCGGGTGCCCTCGAGGGACGCAAGGATGCAGAGGGTGTCGAGATCAACGGTTCTCATAAGATGGACTTCCTTTCTGAAGAGGAGTACATCGACATTATCGAGAACAAACTCGATCCGCGTAACGAATATCTCGACGATTCAGATCCCAACAAGTTCATTGCCAAAATGGGAGCCGAGGCTATCTACGATCTTTTGTCTACAATTGATCTGGATGCACTTTCTTACGAACTGCGCGACCGTGCCAACAACGATTCTTCGCAGCAGCGCAAGACAGAGGCCCTCAAGCGTCTGCAGGTTGTAGAGGCTTTCCGTTCCAGCCGTGGTGTGAACCGTCCTGAGTGGATGATTATGAAGATTATTCCGGTCATTCCGCCAGAACTCCGTCCGCTTGTTCCGCTTGATGGTGGTCGTTTCGCAACATCAGATCTCAACGACCTTTATCGTCGTGTCATCATACGTAACAACCGTCTGAAGCGTCTTGTTGAGATCAAGGCACCTGAGGTTATTCTCCGTAACGAGAAACGTATGCTTCAGGAAGCTGTCGACAGCCTCTTCGACAATTCACGCAAGAGTTCTGCTGTAAAGAGCGACAGCAACCGTCCGTTGAAATCATTGTCCGATTCGCTCAAAGGTAAACAGGGACGTTTCCGTCAGAACCTTCTCGGTAAGCGTGTCGATTATTCAGCACGTTCGGTTATCGTCGTTGGTCCTGAGCTGAAGATGGGCGAGTGCGGTCTGCCGAAACTCATGGCTGCCGAGCTTTACAAGCCGTTCATCATCCGCAAGCTCATTGAGCGTGGAATTGTTAAGACAGTTAAGAGTGCTAAGAAGATTGTCGATCGTCGCGAACCTGTCATCTGGGATATCCTTGAGAACGTGATGAAAGGTCATCCGGTACTTCTCAACCGTGCGCCGACACTTCACCGTCTTGGTATCCAGGCATTCCAGCCAAAGCTTATTGAGGGTAAGGCCATCCAGCTCCACCCGCTGGCATGTACTGCGTTCAACGCCGACTTCGATGGTGACCAGATGGCTGTTCACCTCCCGTTGAGCAACGAGGCTATCCTCGAAGCACAGATTCTGATGCTCCAGAGCCACAACATCCTTAACCCGGCCAACGGTGCTCCTATCACTGTGCCGTCACAGGATATGGTTCTCGGACTCTACTATATTACAAAAATACGTCCGGGTGCAAAGGGTGAAGGACTCATATTCTATGGTCCGGAAGAAGCCCTCATCGCACACAACGAAGGCAAGTGCGACCTGCACGCTCCAGTAAAGGTTGTTGTAAACGACCTCGTTGATGGAGTTATGCAGAAACGTATGGTCGACACTTCCGTAGGACGTGTCATCGTCAACCAGATAATTCCGGAGGAAGTAGGTTACTTCAACGACATCATATCCAAGAAGACTCTGCGTGGTATCATTGCCGACGTTATCAAGTCTGTGGGTATGGCCCGTGCGTGCGAGTTCCTCGATGGTATCAAGAACCTCGGTTACCGCATGGCATATGTCGCTGGTCTTTCGTTCAACCTCGACGATATCATCATCCCGAAGGAGAAAGAGGCTATCGTTGAAAAAGGTAATGAGGAAGTACGTCAGATCACTGAGAACTACAACATGGGATTCATTACCGACAACGAGCGTTACAATCAGGTAATTGATACATGGACTCACGTGAACAACGACCTTGCTAACGTCCTCATGAAGGAAATGACCGAGGCCGACCAGGGATTCAATGCTGTGTTCATGATGCTCGACTCCGGAGCCCGTGGTTCTAAGGACCAGATCAAGCAGCTCTCCGGTATGCGTGGACTTATGGCCAAGCCGCAGAAGGCCGGTGCCGAAGGCGCGCAGATCATTGAGAACCCTATTCTTTCAAACTTCAAGGAAGGAATGTCAGTGCTTGAGTACTTCATCGCATCTCACGGTGCACGTAAGGGTCTTGCCGACACTGCCATGAAGACAGCCGACGCCGGTTACCTCACACGTCGTCTTGTCGATGTATCACACGATGTGATCATCACAGAGGAAGACTGTGGTACGCTGCGCGGACTTGTCTGCACCGCTCTCAAGAACGGCGACGAAGTCATCTCCACTCTTTATGAACGTATTCTCGGACGTGTGTCAGTTCACGACATCATACATCCTACAACCGGCGAACTCATCGTTGCTGCCGGTGAAGAGATTACCGAATCGGTTGCCAAGGCAATTGAGGATTCTCCAATCGAAAGCGTAGAGATCCGTTCGGTGCTCACCTGCGAAAGCAAGCATGGTGTCTGCATGAAGTGTTACGGCCGCAACCTTGCCACAAGCCGCATGGTGCAGATGGGTGAGGCTGTAGGTGTGATTGCCGCACAGGCCATCGGTGAGCCGGGAACACAGCTTACTCTGCGTACGTTCCACGCCGGTGGTGTGGCTGCCAACGCAGCTGCCAACGCATCTATCGTTGCAAAGAACGACTCACGCATCGAGTTCGACGAGCTCCGCATCGTTCCGTTCGTTGAGAACGACGGTGAGAAAGACATCAACTGCGATATGGTAGTAAGCCGTCTGTCTGAAATCCGCTTCATCGATCCGCATACCGACATCGTACTTTCTACACTCAACGTTCCTTACGGTTCGTCACTCTATTTCAAGAACGGCGACATCGTGAAGAAGGGCGACCTCATCGCCAAGTGGGACCCGTTCAATGCCGTAATCGTTACGGAATACGGTGGAACTCTGAAGTTCAACGATGTGATAGAAGGTATAACATATCGTGCCGAGACTGACGAGGCAACAGGACTTACCGAGAAGATTATCACCGACTCAAAGGACAAGTCGAAGGTTCCTACCTGCGACATCATAGGTCCGGACGGCGAGGTGGTTGGTACATATAACTTCCCTGTGGGTGGTCACGTTGTTGTTGAGGACGGCCAGACCGTAAGAACCGGTGCCACTCTCGTCAAGATTCCGCGTGCCGTAGGTAAGGCTGGTGACATCACCGGAGGTCTCCCACGAGTAACAGAGCTCTTCGAGGCCCGCAACCCGAGCAACCCTGCCGTGGTTTCAGAAATCGACGGTGAGGTGACAATGGGTAAGGTGAAACGTGGTAACCGCGAGATCATCGTGACCAGCAAGACCGGCGACCAGAGAAAATATCTGGTAAGTCTGTCGAAGCAGATCCTTGTTCAGGAGCACGACGCTGTACGTGCCGGAACTCCGCTTTCCGACGGTATCATCACTCCGGGCGACATCCTCGCCATCAAGGGTCCGACCGCCGTTCAGGAATATATTGTCAACGAGGTTCAGGACGTATACCGTCTGCAGGGTGTGAAGATCAACGACAAGCACTTCGAGATCATCGTACGCCAGATGATGCGCAAGGTACAGATCGACGAACCGGGCGATACAACATTCCTCGAGCAGGAAATGGTGGACAAACTCGACTTCGCAGAGGAGAACGACCGCATCTGGGGCAAGAAGTACGTAACCGATGCCGGCGACTCAGAAACTCTGAAGGTAGGTCAGATAATCTCTGCCCGCAAGCTGCGCGACGAGAACTCTAGCCTGAAGCGCCGCGACCTTCGTCTTGTTCAGGTGCGCGATACTATCCCCGCAACCTCTACACAGATTCTGCAGGGTATCACACGTGCAGCATTGCAGACCAAGAGCTTCATCTCGGCTGCATCGTTCCAGGAGACAACCAAGGTGCTCAACGAAGCTGCAATACGTGGTAAGGTAGACCGTCTGGAAGGTATGAAGGAGAACGTGATCACAGGTCACCTCATCCCGGCCGGTACAGGACTCCGCCAGTGGGAGAAACTCATCGTTGGCTCGAAGGAAGAGTACGACCGCATCCAGGCAAACCGCAAGACTGTGCTCGACTTTGCCGGTGAGAACGGTTCGGCTGAATGATATTGAATGTACTGATGCCTGATTGTTGGCATCGGAAATGATAATTACAAACGGAGACATGTGCGCAAGTGCATGTCTCCGTTTCTTTTACACCATAATTCTTATATTCACCGTATGCAAATTGTGTTTCATTGGCACATCATTTGCGTTTTTTGTTTTTTTATGACAATAAAAATTGTCCGGTGAATTAATATTCATATTTTTGGAGGGCATTCCGGCATGCATGTGTCTGTTATGACTGCGACTTCCGCTATCGGTCTCTCATGCGTACAGCGGTTTCGTGCGGCATGCATCAGCAGTTATGTATCAAATCAGATTATTCCTATTTTCAACAGCTAAGAATTATGAAAAAATTGTATTTCTTATTGTCATTCGGGTTGTGTGCATGTGCCTCAGACGATGCATCACGCCTTGTCGGTCAATGGAACGAGATGACAGACGGAGCAGCTTCTCTTGTAGCAGGTATGGAATTGAAGGAAAACGGTGAGTTCGTACCAGTGGGAACGCATCTGTCAGCATACAACAGATGGAAAGCAGGTGACGGAATTCTGATATTGAGCGGTGCTGAGAGCGGAACCGCACATGACGGTCTTGTGGCAGATACGTTCGACATAGTAAGCCTGCAGGGCGACACTCTTGTACTGAAACCTTTCAGAGACGGACACACCATGCGCTTTGTGCGTGGCGACATGAAGACAGCAGGCACCGTAGGCCCGGACAGCCTGAAGGCGTCGCGTCCGCCTTATGAGGGATTTGTCTGGAAGGAAGTGAGTGGGGCAGGACTCCGTATGCTCGCACAACAGAACGAACATATGCGTGTCATGGCCGATCCGTCGCTGCCGGGTATGGTGCTTGTGAGAGACAACGATGTGCGTCCTCACAGACTGATACAGATTTTCAATACAGGCAACCGTGGCACAAAAGGACTGCTCGATACTCTCCGTGCCTCCAAAGGTTGGATAGAAAGCCAGACCTGCCGTTTCAAGGAGGCGGACTCAGGCAGGAAGGGTGTGCACAGATATATACTTGTGCCGGACGGAGAGTATGCCAAGAAAATAGACGCCATCTCCGGTCATGAGCCTGTGCCCGTCACATGCAGCGGATGGGGAGTGGGCAACAGCGGTATGCGCTATTTCGAGATATACGACAGCAATCCGTCGAAGGCGGTCTTTGTGGAAATAGGACAGGACGCACCTATATTTGATGAGACTACCATCGAACTCACCGACACAAAGGCTGGAGGCATCTCAAAGGACATACTTTATACACTTGAGGGCGAACTGCGTGTGGCACACGAGGTGCGTTCGTTCGTACCGGCGGGCAGTGACAAGGAATACTGGTTTGTCGACAAGACCGGTGTCTTGCTTGATATGTATGACAGAGTGACGGGCGGACAGAAGAACGGACGCCCTGTGAAGGCTGTGCTCAAGGTGGAGTATAACGGCAAGTGGGACGATGGCTTCGCCGAACAATATGACGGTGTTTATCTTGTGCGCGAGGTGATAAGTGTCGGTACAGACGAACGGTAGATGTTTCCCGTCATCGCCTTTTTGACGGTTGGGTTAAGACATGTTTTTATTGTCCGCATGTCGGGCAGACTGATATTGATTTATGAAGCGGCCTTTCCGGACTTGCAGAACGGGCTTTCTCGTTGTCTTGACAGAGTCTTTCTGCAAGCTCGGAAAGGCCGTTTTGTATGACCGGAAGTGTGCAGTGGAGATTTATTCTTGATTCTTCAATCAAAGAGACCGGTGCTTCAAGCCTATACAGGCATTATTCCACTCTGCTGGAATGAACACAATATGGGCCATTTACAGATTTTCAGCATCCTGTGATTTTTTTGTCCGAGTTTTCTGTTCTACTCCAAAAAATAAATGAGAATTTGCGGACAGACTTTGCTTCGGAGGCAAATATGCGAGAAATAAGAAGTTTGTACAAAATACTGAACATCAATGGCTTATGTATGGCGGTTGCTTTCCCGCCATGCAAAAAGCACCGTTTGGGCATGCGATATGGCCCATATCAGGGGCTGAAATGCACCATATCACACCCTGATATGGGCGTAATCGGACCCTGAAACAGGCAAAATCAGAACGCAAGATGAACCATTCCGGACCGCATTGCAGGGTATATGAAAAGACGGTATGGGACGAAAGAGCCTTAATCATACGCGATTTAACATTCCTTTACATCTCTTTCGCGATTTTATTTTGTCAAAATAAAGTCAAGAAAATCTGTAAGTTTGTCGTCCGGGTTTTCTTTAAAAACGCCGACATCGAAGCCGATGGAAAGCACGGAAAGTCGGTGTAGGGATAGTACTGATGATTTTTCGGTCGTGTCGGTATGAATTTATTATTACGTGAGGTAATTATTTTTCGACGCATATTTTTGGGAATGTTCTACGGATATGTTATCTTTGCAGTATATATGTGATGCGCTGTGCACCCTGCAGCCTCGGCTGGCGGATACGGCGCTTTTTATTTTGTAATATCTAAAACTAAAAAATTATCATGGACGAAAACAACAATCAGAAACAGGGCTTTCCCATCGAGCTTAATCCGGAGACAGCCCTCGGCCAATATGCCAACCTTGCATTGATCAGTCATTCAAGTTCCGACTTCGTGCTCGACTTCGCACGCATGCTTCCCGGTATGTCCAAACCTCAGGTGCGCAGTAGAGTGGTTCTTGCTCCGGAACACGCAAAGCGTCTGCTGCAGGCTTTGCAGGAAAATATATATAAATATGAGCAGACGTTCGGTAAAATACAGATACCGAACCAGCAGGGCCGCACCATCGCTCCGTTCAACGGTGGTACCGGTGAGGCATGATCTGCATGCACGTGAATTGTTCTGAATATATGTCTGATGTTCGCTTAGACTTCTTGCCGTTGCAAGAGTGGTGAAGCACAGATATGTAGCATAGTCTTCCTGTAGGCCTCACTTATGTTATGGAGTGGGCTTACAGGAAGATTTCTTATCCGATAGCCTTGCCGTGCCGTCACGTAGAAGGTTGTTTTGTGACTGACACTGTTTAAGCCAGGTGCCGCTTTGTATGTATGTTTGCAGACGGTCGCATTCTCTGTGGTTTGAAAGTGGTAGCAGTCTTTTGTTGCATCTGACGGTCTATAAGCGACGCTCCCTGCAAAACGTGGATTCATGAAACTTTTGAGCAGTCGGTTTGTCTGCATTATTAAAGAATCAAGGAGGCAAAACGGACTGAAAATGATGCGGAAAAGTTGGATGCAGATGTGTTGTTGGTGGTGGTTCTGCATGTGTGTAAATGTCGTTAGTTGATGTCCGGAAGCAGCTCTGAACATACTGTGATTGTCATTGATAGAGTAAATGTTGGACGATAATACTGGTAATTTAGTCTAACGTGTGTTATATAATGTTAATTCATCTATTCTTTGTTTCTTTCTTTGAAGGTTTCGTTAGGCGGATTAAATAAAAGTTTGTACCTTTGCAGCCCGAAAGGCTTATTGTAGCCCTTTTGTAATAGTTTGATAACAACAAAATAAATATATAAATTCTAAAAAAGTAAAATTATGCCTACAATTTCACAATTGGTAAGAAAAGGCAGAAAGGTGCTCGAAGACAAGAGTAAGTCACCGGCTTTGGATGCATGTCCTCAGCGTCGTGGTGTTTGCGTTCGTGTCTACACAACCACACCTAAGAAGCCTAATTCGGCAATGCGTAAAGTTGCCCGTGTTCGTTTGACAAACCAGAAGGAAGTGAACTCTTACATCCCGGGAGAGGGACACAACCTGCAGGAGCACAGCATCGTGCTGGTTCGTGGTGGTCGTGTAAAGGACCTTCCTGGTGTACGTTATCACATCGTTCGTGGTACTCTTGATACCGCAGGTGTTGCAAACCGCACACAGCGTCGTTCTAAATACGGTGCAAAACGTCCGAAAGCAAAGAAATAAGATAACAACAAGTTGTTGATCGGACTATAAAAATTTTAGTAATCGTTTTGCTGGAGAATTGTTAAAGACACAGGTTGAGTAAATGTCCGGGTGCGGACGTTGAAGAACACTAATAAACAGCCCCAAGCAGAATTAAATTTTCAAAAACAAAATGAGAAAAGCAAAACCAAAGAAGCGCGTGGTTCTTCCAGATCCCGTCTTCAACGACCAGAAGGTTTCAAAATTCGTTAATCATCTGATGTATGATGGCAAGAAAAATGCATCATACGAGATTTTTTACAATGCACTTGATGTAGTGAAGGAGAAAATGGCCAAGGAAGAAAAGCCGGCTCTGGAAATATGGAAGCAGGCCCTTGATAATATCACTCCGCAGGTTGAGGTAAAGAGCCGCCGTATCGGTGGTGCCACATTCCAGGTTCCTACAGAAATCCGTCCTGAGCGCAAGGAGAGCATCTCCATGAAGAATCTTATTCAGTTCGCACGTAAGCGCGGTGGTAAGAGCATGGCTGAGAAGCTTGCAGCTGAGATCATGGATGCATACAACAATCAGGGTGGTGCCTTCAAGCGCAAGGAAGATATGCACCGCATGGCAGAGGCTAACCGTGCATTTGCTCACTTCAGATTCTAATCCACTAAATAAGGTAAAAAGAAAATGGCAAATCGCGATTTACATTTGACTCGTAACATCGGCATTATGGCTCACATCGATGCCGGAAAGACCACAACGTCTGAGCGTATCCTCTTCTACACCGGTAAGACACACAAGATCGGTGAGGTACATGATGGTGCTGCAACAATGGACTGGATGGCCCAGGAGCAGGAGCGTGGTATTACTATTACTTCTGCTGCAACAACATGTAACTGGAAGTGGAATGACAAGACTTATAAAATCAACTTGATCGACACTCCGGGACACGTTGACTTCACTGCAGAGGTTGAGCGTTCACTCCGTGTGCTCGACGGTGCTATCGCAACATATTCAGCTGCAGACGGTGTTCAGCCGCAGTCAGAAACAGTATGGCGTCAGGCTGACAAGTATAACGTTCCGCGTATCGGATATGTTAACAAGATGGACCGCTCTGGTGCTGATTTCTTCGAGACAGTACAGCAGATGAAGGACATTCTGGGTGCTAATCCGTGTCCTATACAGATCCCAATCGGTGCTGAGGAGAACTTCAAAGGTGTTGTTGACCTTATCAAAATGAAGGCCATCCTGTGGCACGACGAGACAATGGGCGCTGAGTACAGCGTAGAGGATATTCCTGCTGATCTCGTTGACGAAGCTAATGAATGGAGAGATAAGCTTCTCGAGAGCGCCGCAAGCTTCGATGACGCTCTTATGGAGAAATATCTCGAAGGTCAGGAAATAGGTGAGGCTGAACTTATCGCTGCAATCCGCAAGGGTACAATCTCTATGCAGATCACACCTATGCTTCTTGGTTCTTCATATAAGAACAAAGGTGTTCAGCCGCTTCTCGATTATACATGTGCATTCCTGCCTTCTCCTCTTGATACAGAGGATATCATCGGAACAAATCCTGATACAGAAGAAGAGGAAGCACGCAAACCGTCTGAGGATGCTCCGACATCAGCTCTTGCGTTCAAGATCGCAACTGACCCGTTCATGGGACGTCTGGTGTTCTTCCGCGTTTATTCAGGTAAGGTTACAGCCGGTTCTTATGTTTACAACCCGCGTTCGGGCAAGAAAGAGCGTATCAGCCGTCTGTTCCAGATGAACTCTAACAAGGAAATCCCGATGGAGGCAATCGAGGCTGGTGATATAGGTGCTGGTGTTGGTTTCAAGGATATCCGCACAGGTGATACTCTTTGCGACGAGGCTAATCCTATCGTACTCGAGTCTATGACATTCCCGGATACAGTGATTTCAATCGCTGTTGAACCGAAGAGCCAGGCTGACATCGCTAAGCTCGACAATGGTCTTGCAAAACTTGCTGAGGAAGACCCGACATTCACAGTACGCACTGACGAACAGAGTGGCCAGACAATTATCTCTGGTATGGGTGAGCTTCACCTCGACATTATCATCGACCGTCTGAAGCGTGAGTTCAAGGTTGAATGTAATCAGGGTAAACCACAGGTTAACTATAAAGAGGCTATCACACAGCCTGTCACTCTGCGTGAGGTTTACAAGAAGCAGAGTGGTGGACGTGGTAAGTTCGCTGACATCATCGTAACCGTAGGTCCTAAGGACGAGGATTACAAGGAAGGCGATCTGCAGTTCATCAATGAGGTTAAGGGTGGTAACGTGCCGAAGGAATTCATACCGTCAGTACAGAAAGGTTTTGAGACTGCTATGAAGAACGGTGTGCTCGGTGGTTATCCGATGACAGGACTTAAGGTTACTTTGACCGATGGTTCTTTCCACCCGGTAGACTCTGACCAGTTGTCATTCGAACTCGCAGCCATCAATGCATACAAGAATGCTTGCCCGAAGGCAGGTCCTGTGCTCATGGAGCCTATCATGAAGGTGGAGGTTGTTACTCCGGAAGAAAACATGGGTGATGTTATCGGCGACCTTAACAAGCGTCGTGGACAGGTTGAAGGCATGGACGAGGCTCGTAGCGGTGCTCGCATCGTGAAGGCTATGGTTCCGCTGGCTGAAATGTTCGGTTACGTAACAGCATTGCGTACCATCACATCAGGTCGTGCTACAAGCTCAATGGAATACGACCACCACGCTCCTCTGTCAAGCTCAATCGCTAAGGCTGTGCTTGAGGAAGTTAAAGGACGTGCAGATCTGGTATAACCAAGCAAAATAAAAACAAAACGGAGTACTGCCGACTTAGCGAATGACTCTTAAGCGGCAGACTCCTTTTTGAAATAATTAATAATCAAATAATAAATATGAGTCAGAAAATCAGAATCAAGTTGAAGAGTTACGACCACAAGTTGGTTGATAAGTCTGCAGAAAAAATCGTTAAGGCAGTAAAGGCTACAGGCGCTATTGTAAGTGGTCCTATTCCATTGCCAACACACAAATGCATCTATACTGTTAACCGCAGTACATTCGTTAACAAGAAAGCACGTGAGCAGTTCCAGCTCAGCGATTTCAAACGTCTTATCGATATCTACAGCTCTACTGCCAAGACAGTTGACGCTCTGATGAAACTTGAGTTGCCGAGCGGCGTAGAAGTTGAAATCAAAGTATAGTATTTATTTAATATTTAATTTTTAATTGAAATGCCAGGATTAATTGGAAGAAAAATCGGAATGACATCCGTTTTCAGTGCCGACGGCAAGAACGTGCCGTGCACTGTTATCGAAGCTGGTCCTTGTGTTGTAACACAGGTAAAAACCGTTGAAAAGGACGGTTATAAGGCTGTTCAGTTGGGCTTTGGTGAGGCAAAGGAAAAGAACACTACCAAGGCTATGATGGGCTGCTTTAAGAAAGCTGGTACAACACCTAAGAGACACTTGGCCGAGTTCAAGTTTGACGAGGAATATAACCTCGGTGATACGCTTACTGTTGAGATCTTCAACGATGCAAAGTACGTTGACGTTGTTGGTACTTCAAAGGGAAAAGGTTTCCAGGGTGTTATGAAGCGTCACGGATTCGGTGGTGTTGGTCAGAGTACTCACGGACAGGATGACCGCGCGCGTAAGCCGGGTTCTATCGGTGCCTGCTCTTATCCTGCAAAGGTGTTCAAGGGCATGCGCATGGCCGGACAGATGGGCGGCGACAGAGTGACAACCCAGAATCTGAAAGTATTAAAAGTTATCCCGGAGCATAACCTTATTCTCGTGAAAGGTTCTGTAGCTGGATGCAATGGTTCAACCGTATTAATTAATAAATAATGGAAGTTAGCGTATTAAATATCAATGGTCAGGAGACCGGAAGAAAGGTTACGTTGAACGAATCTATCTTCGGAATTGAGCCTAACGATCACGTTTTGTATCTTGACGTTAAGCAATACCTCGCTAACCAGCGTCAGGGTACGGCTAAAACAAAGGAAAGAAGTGAAGTAAGCGGTTCTACACGTAAGCTCGGCCGTCAGAAAGGCGGAGGTGGTGCACGTCGTGGTGACATCAACTCACCGGTACTCGTTGGTGGAGGTCGTGTATTTGGTCCGAAACCTCGTGATTATGGTTTCAAACTCAACAAGAAAGTAAAGGCTCTCGCTCGTAAGTCTGCTCTGTCTTATAAGGCACAGGGTAATGATATCGTTGTTGTTGAAGACTTTACTTTGGATGCACCAAAGACTAAAGATTTTGTAAATATTACTAAAAATCTTAAAGTAGAAGGTCGCAAGATGCTCCTTCTTTTGCCAGGTGTAAATAAAAATGTATATTTGTCAACTCGTAACTTGCAGGGTACTGAAGTCATGACTGCATCAGCACTCAATACATACAAGGTCTTGAACGCAGATGTGCTTGTTGTGACAGAGGATGCTCTGAAGATGATTGACGGAATCTTAACAAAATAATAGGGAGACAATAGCAATATGGCAATTATCATAAAACCATTGGTCACTGAGAAGATGACCAAAATGACAGACAAGTCTTCTGTAGAGAAATCTTATAAGGTGAAGGGCGAGACCAGAACAAAGAAGGCTGAGGCCAAATATGGTTTCATCGTACGTCCTGATGCCAATAAGTATGAGATTAAGAGTGAAGTCGAAAGTCTGTACAACGTTACAGTGATAGACGTGAACACAATGCGTTACGCTGGTAAGCGCATGAGCCGTTATACACGTGCCGGTCTTATCAAAGGACAGAAGAACGCATACAAAAAAGCTATCGTTACTCTGAAAGAGGGCGATTCAATCGATTTTTACAGCAATATTTAAATAAAAAATGGCAGTACGTAAATTTAAACCGGTTACTCCGGGACAAAGACACAAAGTTATTGGCACGTTCGAGGAGATTACTGCATCCGTGCCAGAGAAGTCTCTCGTTTTCGGTAAACGCTCTACCGGTGGTCGAAACAACACCGGAAAAATGACTGTTCGCTACAAAGGCGGCGGTCATAAGAGAAAGTATCGTCTGATCGACTTTAAACGTGAGAAAGATGGTGTTCCAGCTGTAGTTAAGACAATAGAATACGATCCGAACCGTTCGGCTCGTATTGCTTTGTTGTTTTATGCTGATGGTGAAAAACGTTACATTATTGCTCCTAATGGACTGCAGGTGGGTGCAAAACTGATGTCAGGCGCTGATGCTGCTCCTGAAGTTGGTAATGCTCTTCCTTTGGCAAACATTCCTGTAGGTACTGTAATTCACAACATCGAATTACGTCCTGGACAGGGTGCATTGCTCGTTCGTTCGGCTGGTAATTTTGCTCAATTGACTTCTCGTGAAGGCAGTTATTGTGTGATTAAGCTCCCTTCTGGTGAAACACGCCAGATTCTGAGTGCTTGTAAGGCAACTGTAGGTAGCGTCGGAAACTCAGATCACGCTCTTGAACAGTCTGGTAAGGCTGGACGTTCACGCTGGCTTGGTCGTCGTCCGCACAACCGTGGTGTTGTTATGAACCCTGTTGATCACCCGATGGGTGGTGGTGAAGGTCGTCAGTCTGGAGGACACCCACGCTCACGTAAGGGTCTTTATGCTAAGGGTCTCAAGACACGCGCACCGAAGAAACTTTCTAACAAGTATATCATCGAAAGAGCTAGTAAATAATTTTAGTTAACAAGAGTAAATTATGAGTCGTTCATTAAAAAAAGGTCCATATATCAACGTCTCTTTGGAGAAGAAGATTCTTGCCATGAATGAAAGTGGCAAAAAGACTGTTGTTAAGACATGGGCCAGAGCATCAATGATTTCCCCGGATTTCGTGGGACACACTGTTGCAGTTCATAACGGAAATAAATTTATCCCTGTTTACATTACTGAGAATATGGTGGGTCATAAACTCGGAGAGTTCTCTCCCACACGTAAGTTCGGTGGACACGCCGGAAATAGAAAGTAAGCGGGTTAAAACCATTTAAAACAAAGAAATAATAATGGGAGCAAGAAAACATATAGCGGCTGAAAAAAGAAAAGAGGCCCTTAAGAATTTGTACTTCGCAAAGCTCAAAGGCGTTCCTTCTTCACCACGTAAAATGCGCTATGTCGTTGACATGGTTCGTGGTATGGAGGTTAATCGCGCACTGGGAGTACTGAGATTCTCCAAGAAGCAGGCTGCCGCCGACGTTGAGAAACTGTTACGCTCGGCCATCGCTAACTGGGAAGCAAAAAATGACCGCAAGGCAGAAGACGGCGAACTTTACATTTCTAAAGTCTTCGTTGATGAAGGTGTTACTATGAAGCGCATGAGACCGGCTCCGCAGGGACGTGGCTATCGTATTCGCAAGCGCAGCAATCACGTTACACTGTTTGTTGATTCCAAAACTAATGACGAAAAATAAATAGCAGAATGGGACAGAAAGTTAATCCAATAAGCAATCGTTTGGGTATTATCCGTGGTTGGGATTCCAATTGGTTCGGAGGCAAAAACTTCGGTGACAATCTGGTTGAAGACCGCAAAATACGTAAATACCTTAATGAGCGTCTGGCTAAGGCCAGTGTTTCAAAGATTGTAATAGAGCGTACATTGAAACTCATCACAATTACAATCTGCACAGCTCGTCCTGGTATCGTCATTGGTAAGGGTGGACAGGATGTCGACAAACTGAAAGAAGAGTTGAAGAAACTCTATAAGAAGGACATCCAGATCAACATCTTCGAAGTGAAGAAGCCTGAACTTGATGCAAACATTGTTGCAAACAACATTGCACGTCAGGTTGAAGGTAAAATCGCTTATCGTCGTGCTATCAAAATGGCTATACAAAATACAATGCGTGCTGGTGCCGAAGGTGTGAAAATACAGATCACCGGACGTCTGAATGGTGCAGAAATGGCACGTAAGGAAATGTACAAGGAAGGAAGAACTCCTTTGCATACATTCCGTGCTGATATCGACTACTGTCAGGCTGAGGCACTTACCAAAGTAGGACTCCTTGGAATCAAGGTTTGGATCTGCAGAGGTGAGGTTTATGGAGAGCGCGATTTGACTCCTAACTTTACACAGGAGAAGCAGAATGGTGGTTCTAATAGCGGTCGTGGTAACCGCGGTAATCGCAAGAGAAACAATAACCGTTAAAAGTAAGAAACTATCATGTTACAGCCAAAAAGAGTAAAATATAGAAGACCTCAAGATGGACGTGGCAATAAAGGCAACGCTCACAGAGGCACACAGCTGGCTTTCGGATCATTTGGCATCAAAACACTTGAGGCAAAATGGATTGACAGCCGTCAGATAGAAGCTGCTCGTGTGGCAGTGAACCGCTACATGCAGCGTGAAGGTCAGGTATGGATCAGAATATTCCCGGATAAACCAATCACCCGCAAACCTGCTGATGTCCGAATGGGTAAAGGTAAAGGTGATCCTGCAGGATGGGTGGCACCGGTTACACCGGGTCGTATCCTCTTTGAAGTGGAAGGTGTAAGTTTTGATGTTGCAAAAGAGGCTCTTCGTCTCGCAGCTCAGAAACTGCCGGTAAAGACTAAGTTTGTTGTTAGACGTGATTACGATAAAAACGCTTAAACTATGAAGATGAAAGAATTGAAAGACTTGGATGTCAAGTCTCTGAATGAGAAGTTGGAGACAGAGGTAGCTCGCTTGAATCAGTTGAAGCTTAACCATACGATTTCTCCTCTTGAGAATCCATCACAGATTAAGGCTGCACGTCGTGATATCGCACGTCTGAAAACCGAAATCCGTCAGAGAGAACTTAACAAATAACAATGGTCCAGATGGAAACAAGAAATTTAAGAAAAACAAGACAGGGTGTGGTTATAAGCAACAAAATGGATAAAACCATTGTTATTGCAGCTAAGTTCAAGGAGATGCACCCTATTTATGGTAAATTTGTTCAGAAAACAAAGAAATACCATGTTCATGATGAGAACAATGAGGCAAATCTTGGTGATACTGTACTCATCATGGAAACACGTCCTTTGAGTAAGACAAAGAGATGGAGATTAGTTCAAATAACTGAAAAAGCTAAGTAATTATGATACAAGCAGAATCAAGACTTACAGTATGTGATAACAGCGGCGCACGTGAAGCTCTTTGCATTCGCGTATTGGGTGGAACACGCCGCCGTTATGCAAGTGTTGGTGACGTTATTGTCGTTGCTGTCAAGAACGTTATCCCATCAAGTGATTTGAAAAAGGGTGCAGTATCTAAGGCTTTGATTGTTCGCACAAAGAAGGAAATCCGTCGTCCGGATGGTTCATATATCCGCTTTGATGATAACGCATGTGTGCTGCTTAATAATGCGGGAGAACTTCGTGGTAGCCGTATCTTCGGCCCTGTAGCACGTGAATTGCGCGCTGTTAATATGAAAGTCGTTTCTTTGGCACCTGAGGTTCTATAATTTAAAATAAGATTTAGAAATGAGTAAGTTACATATAAAGAAAAACGACACAGTCTATGTTCTTGCCGGTGAGGACAAGGGCAAGACTGGTAAGGTGCTCAAAGTCTTGGTTGACAAGAATCGCGCCATTGTAGAAGGTGTGAATATGGTCTCTAAGAGCACAAAGCCCTCTGCAAAGAACCCTCAGGGCGGTATCATCAAGCAGGAGGCTTCGATACATGTCTCTAATTTGAGCCTGATCGATCCGAAAAGCGGCAAACCGACACGTATTGCCATAAAGAAGAACGATGAGGGCAAGAAAGTTCGTATCGCTAAAAAGTCAGGGGAGGAAATCAAATAATGGATACAGCACAGTTAAAGAAAGTCTATGTTGAGAGCATTGCTCCGGCATTGAAGAAACAGTTCAACTATTCTTCATCAATGCAGGTTCCTGTCCTGAAGAAGATCGTTATTAATCAGGGATTGGGTGATGCAACACAGGATAAGAAGATTATCGATGTTGCTATTAATGAGATCACAGCCATTACTGGTCAGAAGGCAGTTGCTACTTATTCAAAGAAGGATATAGCAAACTTCAAACTTCGTAAGAAGATGCCTATTGGTGTTATGGTTACACTTCGTCGCGAGCGTATGTATGAATTCCTCGAGAAACTTGTACGTATAGCTTTGCCACGTATCCGTGACTTCAAGGGTATTGAGAGCAAGTTCGACGGTCGTGGAAATTATACTCTTGGTATTCAGGAGCAGATAATCTTCCCTGAAATCAATATCGATGCTATCGACCGCATCCAGGGAATGAACATCACATTCGTGACAACAGCTCAGACAGATGAAGAGGGCTATGCTCTTCTTAAAGCATTTGGCCTTCCTTTCAAAAACGCTAAAAACGATTAAGCAATATGGCAAAAGAATCAATGAAGGCTCGCGAGGTAAAGCGTGCGAAGATGGTTGCCCGTTATGCTGCGAAGCGTGCGGCTCTTAAGAAGGTTATCGCTACGACAGAAGATCCCGCAGAGGCATATGAGGCAGCACGTAAACTGCAGTCTATTCCGAAGAACGCTAATCCTATTCGTTTGCACAACCGTTGTAAGATCACCGGTCGTCCGAAAGGATATATCCGTCAGTTCGGATTGTCACGTATACAGTTCCGTGAGATGGCTTCTGCAGGTCTTATACCTGGCGTTAAAAAGGCAAGCTGGTAATTTATTTAATATTGTCGGGGTAGTCCCGATTAATTAAAATTTTATATAATATGACAGATCCAATAGCAGATTATCTGACAAGACTCAGAAACGCAATCATGGCACATCATCGTGTTGTTGAAGTTCCTGCGTCAAACTTGAAGAAAGAGATTACTAAGATCCTCTTCGAGAAAGGATACATCTTGAACTACAAGTTCATAGAAGATGGTCCTCAAGGTACAATCAAGGTTGCATTGAAGTATGATCCTGCAACCAAAGTCAACGCTATCAAGTCGTTGAAACGTGTTTCTACACCAGGTCTTCGTAAGTATACTGGTTATAAGAACATGCCGAGAGTTATTAACGGATTAGGTATAGCAATTTTATCTACATCCAAGGGTGTAATGACAGACAAGGAAGCTGCTGCTCTTAAAGTAGGTGGTGAGGTTCTTTGCTATGTTTATTAATTGGAGGATTTATTATGTCAAGAATAGGAAAATTACCAATTAAAATCCCCGCAGGAGTAAATGTTGCTATGGCTGATGGGGTTGTTACTGTAAAGGGACCTAAAGGTGAACTTTCTCAGAAAATAGATTCTTCCATCATTGTTAAGATTGCAGACGGTGAGATTATATTTGAGGTTGATGAAAACAGCCCGGTTAACTACAAGCAGAAGCAGGCATATCATGGTCTGTACCGTGCTTTGGTTAACAACATGGTAGTTGGAGTCAGTGAGGGATATAAGAAAACTCTGGAACTTGTAGGTGTCGGATATCGTGTTTCCAATCAGGGTAACGTGATTGAGTTCTCTTTGGGTTATACACACCCGATCTTCCTTGAACTTCCGAAGGAGGTTAAGGTTGAGACAAAGAGTGAGAGAAACCAGAATCCGTTATTGATGTTAGAGTCTTGCGACAAGCAGTTGATTGGCCTTATTTGTGCAAAAATTCGTACTTTCCGTAAGCCGGAGCCATATAAAGGTAAAGGTATCCTCTTCAAAGGCGAAGTCATCCGCAGAAAATCTGGTAAGTCAGCTTCTGCTAAGTAATCTTTTAAAATTTACGATTATGACAACAAAGAAAGTAGAAAGACGAATAAAAATTAAATATAGAATTCGTAAGCGTGTAAATGGAACTGCAGAGCGCCCTCGTCTGAGTGTGTTCCGCAGCAACAAACAGATTTATGCACAGGTTATAAACGATTTGACCGGAACGACTCTTGCATCTGCATCTTCTCTTGGACTTGAGAAAATGCCTAAAATTCAGCAGGCTGCTAAAGTTGGCGAGATGGTAGCTGCAAATGCACAGGCTGCAGGAATCACTGCTGTTGTTTTCGACCGTAACGGTTATCTTTATCACGGACGCGTTAAGGAATTAGCTGATGCTGCTCGTAAAGGTGGTCTTAAATTTTAAACGATTATGGCAATGAATAAAGTTAAAGTATATAATGACGTTGAGTTGAAAGACCGTTTGGTGGCCATTAACCGAGTTACGAAAGTAACAAAGGGTGGACGCACCTTCACTTTTGCTGCTATTGTCGTTGTTGGTGACGGAAAAGGCGTTATCGGCTACGGCCTTGGTAAGGCTGGTGAAGTTACAGCAGCAATCTCCAAAGGCGTTGAAGCTGCAAAGAAGAACCTTGTTAAGGTTGCACTTGTAAAGGGAACAATACCTCACGAGGTAGAAGCTCGTTATGGTGGTTCGCATGTATTCATGAGACCTGCTGCTGCCGGTACAGGACTTGTAGCCGGTGGTGCTATGCGTGCTGTTCTTGATAGCGTTGGCGTAAAGGACGTTCTTGCTAAATCTAAAGGTTCTTCAAATCCTCATAACTTGGTTAAGGCAACAATAGAGGCTCTCACACAGGTACGTGATGCTTACACTATCGCAGGTGTTCGTGGTATCAGTATGGAAAAAGTTTTTAACGGATAAGGAGAATTACAATGGCAACAATAAAGGTAAAACAGATAAAGAGCCGTATCGGCGCCAATAAAGAACAGAAGAGCACTCTTTTGTCTTTAGGTCTGCACAAGATCTCTCAGGTGATCGAGGTTGAGGACACGCCCAGTATACGTGGTATGATACGAAAAGTTCATCATCTGGTAACAGTAGTTGAATAATTAATCTTTAAGCAGAAAAAATTATGAAATTAAATACTTTAAAACCAGCCGAGGGTTCTACACATTCTCGCCGCCGTATTGGTCGTGGACCAGGATCTGGATTAGGAGGAACTTCTACTCGCGGACATAAAGGAGCAAAAGCTCGTTCTGGTTATAAGAAGAAGATAGGTTTCGAAGGAGGTCAGATGCCTCTCCAGCGTCGTGTGCCTAAGGCAGGATTTAAGAATATTAACCACAAGGAATATTTTGCGGTTAATCTTTCTGTTCTGCAGAGCCTTGCTGAAGCAAAGAATCTTACAAAGATCAGTCTTAATGATCTTCGAGATGCAAATCTTGTTAAGAAGAATGTTCTTGTTAAGATTCTTGGCAACGGCGAACTCAAGGCAAAACTTGATGTCGAGGCTAATGCTTTCTCGAAGACTGCTGAAGAGGCAATCAAGGCAGTTGGTGGTAACACAACTATAATTTAGGTCAATGAAAAAATTTATTGAGACACTGAAGAACTGTTGGAGAATTGAGGATTTGCGTCAGCGACTCCTCATTACTCTCCTGTTTACGGCTATATACCGTTTTGGCTCGTTTGTGGTACTTCCTGGTATCAATCCGAGCATGTTGGAAAAATTACAGTCGCAAACATCTGGCGGTTTGATGTCATTGCTGGACATGTTCTCCGGTGGTGCGTTTTCCAATGCATCAATTTTTGCACTTGGAATTATGCCATACATCTCAGCTTCTATCGTAATGCAGCTTCTGGCGATTGCGGTTCCGTATTTCCAGAAAATGCAAAGAGAAGGAGAAAGTGGCCGTAAGAAAATCAATTGGTATACTAGAATATTGACTGTAGCCATATTGTTTTTCCAAGCACCGTCTTATCTTCTCAACCTGAAGGCGCAGGCTTCTCAGGCTCTTGCATCAGGACTTTCCTGGCCAGTGTTTATGGCTTCTGCTTCTGTCATTCTTGCAGCAGGCAGTATGTTTGTTCTCTGGCTAGGAGAGCGCATTACAGATAAAGGTGTCGGAAATGGTGTTTCAATGATCATTATGATAGGTATTATTGCAAGATTTCCTCAGGCATTCATTCAGGAGGTGGCAACACGTCTTAATGCAATCGCTGGTGGTGGTCTTGTAATGTTCATTGTTGAAATACTGATTCTGTATGCAGTTGTGTGCGCTGCAATTCTTTTGGTGCAGGGAACACGCAAGATACCAGTACAATATGCAAAACGTCTTGTTGGAAACAAACAATACGGAGGAGCACGTCAGTATATTCCGCTTAAGCTGTTCGCAGCTAACGTTATGCCTATCATTTTTGCACAGGCATTGATGTTTATTCCGCTTGCAATTGTACAGTATCAGAGTGATAACGCATCGTGGGTGGTTCGTTCATTGATGGATAACCGTAGCTTGTTGTATAATTGTGTTTATGTTGTTCTCATCATAGCATTCACATACTTCTACACAGCTATCACATTGAATCCGACTCAGATGGCAGAGGATATGAAACGCAATAATGGTTTCATTCCAGGCATACGTCCGGGAAAGGATACAGCAGAATATATTGAGACAATCATGTCTCGTATAACATTCCCTGGATCTATCTTCATTGCATTTATAGCAATAATGCCGGCTCTTGCAGGTTTGCTCAATGTGCAGCAGCAATTCTCTCAGTTCTTCGGAGGAACATCACTTCTGATTCTTGTCGGAGTTGTTATAGACACACTCCAGCAGATAGAGAGTCATTTGCTAATGCGTCATTACGATGGACTGTTGAATTCAGGACGTACTCGTAATAGCGGTGTTTCTGCATATTGATTATTCTTTGGAAAATGAAAATATTTCTGAAGACAGAGGATGAAATTCAGCTGATGCGTGAGGCAAACCAACTTGTTGGTAAGACCTTAGCGGAATTGGCAAAGCATATTAAACCGGGTGTAACGACCCTTCAATTGGATAAAATCGCAGAGGAGTTCATTAGAGACCATGGAGCTATTCCTACTTTCAAGAATTTCCCTAATCCATTTGGAGGGCCATTCCCTGCAAGCATCTGTACTTCTGTCAACGATGTAGTTGTGCATGGAATACCTGATGAAAAGACCATCTTACGTGATGGTGATATTATCTCTATAGATTGCGGAACATTGCTTAATGGCTATAATGGAGACAGTTGCTATACATTTTATGTTGGTGATGTTGCTCCTGAGGTCAGAAAGTTAGTTGAAACAACAAAGGAGGCCCTTTATAAGGGAATTTCTCAGGCAGTTGCAGGAAAACATGTTGGTGATATAGGAGATGCGGTTCAGTCCCATTGTGTTAAGATGGGGTATGGCGTTGTTCGCGAACTTACAGGACATGGTATAGGACGCGAGATGCATGAGGATCCGCAAGTACCAAATTATGGTATGCGAGGACATGGTGTGTTGCTAAAGGCTGGTATGTGTATTGCGATTGAACCTATGATAACAATGGGAGCGCGTGATATCATGCTGATGCCGGACAAGTGGGGAATACGTACTCGAGACGGTAAACCTGCAGCACATTTTGAACATACCGTTGCCATTCAAAGAGGCAATGCTGAAATTTTATCTACATTTGAAGGAATATAACATTTAAAAAGAAAGACAGTACAAGATTATGGCAAAGCAATCTGCTATAGAACAGGACGGAACAATTGTAGAATCATTATCTAACGCGATGTTCAGAGTAGAACTCGAAAACGGTGTTCAGATAATAGCGCATATTTCAGGAAAGATGAGAATGCACTACATCAAGATTCTGCCAGGAGATAAGGTTAAAGTGGAAATGAGCCCTTATGATTTGACCAAGGGCCGAATAGTTTTCAGATATAAATAAACTCACAGATATGAAAACAAGAGCATCATTAAAGAAACGCACACCCGACTGTAAGATCGTACGTCGTAAAGGTCGCTTGTTCGTTATCAACAAGAAGAACCCTAAGTATAAAATGCGTCAGGGCTAATTAAAAAGAGACATAAGGCAGAGATTGCGAAATTTCTTGCTTGAAACTCAAAATAAACAAATTATCAATTTTTTAATTTAATTATTAACAATGGCAATAAGAATTGTTGGAGTAGATTTGCCCCAGAATAAGCGTGGCGAAATCGCATTGACTTATATTTATGGTATAGGTCGAAGTAGTTCAGCAAAGATATTGGATAAAGCCGGTGTCAGCCGCGACCTGAAGGTAAGCGAGTGGACAGACGATCAGGCTTCCAAGATCCGTGAAATTATCGGCGCTGAATTCAAAGTTGAAGGTGATCTCCGTGCAGAGATCCAGATGAACATCAAGCGACTCATGGATATTGGTTGCTATCGTGGAATCCGTCATCGTAATGGTCTTCCTGTTCGCGGTCAGAGCACAAAAAACAATGCCCGTACACGTAAAGGAAAGAAGAAGACTGTTGCTAACAAGAAGAAAGCTACTAAGTAAAATTTAGTTTGGAGTTGAAAGTTTGGAGATTCTATGTCTCAAACCTTTTAACTTTTGACTTTTAACTTTTAACTAAAAAAGATTATGGCAAAGAAAACAGCAACATCCAAAAAAAGAAATGTGAAAGTTGACGCTATAGGGCAGCTTCATGTTCATAGCTCTTTCAATAATATTATTGTGTCTTTAGCAAATAGCGAAGGACAGATCATATCATGGTCTTCAGCCGGTAAGATGGGATTCCGTGGCTCAAAGAAGAACACTCCGTATGCAGCTCAGATGGCAGCAGAGGATTGTGCAAAGGTAGCTTACGATCTTGGCTTGCGTAAGGTTAAGGCTTATGTCAAAGGTCCGGGAAACGGACGTGAGTCTGCAATCCGTGGCGTACACAGCAGTGGAATTGAAGTAACAGAGATTGTTGACGTTACTCCGCTGCCACACAATGGTTGCCGTCCTCCGAAGAGACGTAAGGTATAAGTTCCTGCTATCAAACAAAGTTACACAAACAAAAAGCATTTTATAATATTATGGCTAAATATATAGGTCCGAAATCTAAGATTGCGCGTCGTTTCGGTGAGCCGATTTTCGGCGCAGACAAAGTTTTGTCCAAGAGAAACTTCCCTCCTGGACAGCATGGCAACAGTCGTCGTAGAAAACAGTCTGAGTACGCTGTCATGCTGGCAGAGAAGCAAAAGGCTAAATACACATACGGTGTATTGGAGCGCCAGTTCCGTAATATGTTTGAAAAGGCAGCCAAGGCCGAAGGTATTACCGGTGAGGTTCTTCTTCAGAACCTTGAAAGCCGTCTCGACAATGTTGTGTTCCGTATGGGTATTGCTCCCACACGTGCCGCAGCCCGTCAGCTGGTAGGTCACAAGCACATTGTTGTTGATGGTAGTGTGGTTAACATACCTTCATATTCAGTTAAGCCAGGCCAGATAGTAGGAGTGCGTGAAAAATCAAAGTCTCTTGAAGTTATTGAGTCTGCTCTTGCTGGTTTCAATCACAGCAAATATCCTTGGATCGAGTGGGATGCAAATACCAAGAGTGGCAAGTTCCTGCACAAACCGGAGCGTGCCGATATTCCTGAGAATATAAAGGAACAGTTAATCGTTGAGTTGTACTCTAAATAAATCATTAAATTAATGGCGATATTAGCATTTCAAAAACCTGACAAAGTTGTAATGTTGGAGGCCAACGATAAATTCGGCAAGTTCGAATTTCGTCCTCTTGAGCCTGGCTTCGGCGTTACCATAGGTAATGCGCTGCGCCGCATACTTCTTTCGTCGCTTGAGGGATATGCCATCAACACAGTGCGTATCTCTGGTGTAGAGCATGAGTTCTCATCAGTTCCGGGCGTGAAGGAAGACGTGACCAACATTATCTTGAATTTGAAACAAGTAAGATTCAAGCAAGTAGTAGAAGAATTCGAGAACGAAAAAGTTAGTATCACCGTAGAGAATTCAACAGAATTCAAAGCAGGTGATATTGGTAAGTATCTGACTGGATTTGAAGTGTTAAACCCTGATTTGGTGATTTGTCATTTAGATGCCAAGGCTTCGATGCAGATAGACCTGACCATCAACAAAGGACGTGGATACGTTCCTGCTGATGAGAATCGCGAATTCTGCACTGACGTTAATGTAATTCCAATCGATTCTATCTACACCCCTATCCGTAACGTAAAATATTCGATTGAACCGTATCGTGTTGAACAGAAAACTGACTACGACAAACTGGTTCTCGAAGTTAGTACGGATGGTTCCATAAGTCCGAAAGATGCACTTAAGGAAGCCGCTAAGATTCTTATCTATCACTTCATGTTGTTCTCTGACGAGAAGATCACACTTGAGAATCCTGATCATGAGACAAACCAGGAGTTTGATGAGGAAGTGCTTCACATGCGTCAGTTGCTTAAGACCAAGCTTGTTGACATGAACCTCTCTGTTCGTGCCCTCAATTGTCTTAAGGCTGCTGATGTAGAAACACTCGGCGATCTTGTACAGTACAATAAGACAGATCTCCTTAAGTTCCGCAACTTCGGTAAGAAATCGCTTTCAGAGCTTGATGATTTGCTCGAGAGTCTGAATCTGTCTTTTGGAACCGATATTTCTCAATACAAATTAGACAAAGAATAATCCGGCCATGTATTGCGGGCACGGAAGTGTCCGCAATCAAACCGGTTTATCGTAAAAAGAAACAAACAAAATGAGACATAATAAAAAATTCAACCATCTGGGTCGTACTGCATCTCACCGTCAGGCCATGCTCGCTAACATGGCTATCTCGCTGATCATGCACAAAAGAATCACTACGACCCTCGCAAAGGCTAAGGCTTTGAAGAAATATGTTGAGCCTCTGCTTACCCGCAGTAAGGACGACTCAACAAACTCTCGTCGTGTTGTATTCCGTTATCTTCAGAACAAAGAGGCTCTGAAAGAGCTTTTCGGTGAAGTTGCTGCAAAGATCGGCGATCGTCCTGGAGGATACACACGTGTTATCAAACTCGGTACACGTAAGGGAGACGCTGCTCCGATAGCATTTATCGAGCTTGTAGACTTCGATGAGAACATGGCTAAGACTCCTAAGGCTGCCAAGAAGACTCGTCGTAGCCGCAAATCTGCTTCAAAGGCTGAAGAAGTTGCAGAGGCACCCGTTGCAGAAGCAACAGCTGCAGAGGAAGCTAAGGCTGAATAAGATTCTGAAACATCAGATTCACATTCCATATAAGGATCGCAATCTAAAAATTGCGGTCCTTTTTTTATTAACCGGATAAACGTATTTATCCGTAAATTATATATCGTAAAGCGGCACGGTATAATATCAGTGTGAGTCGGCTTTTGTTCACGACGCTATATGGAACGGAGGAAGATTCACGTATAACACTGAGTATCATTATCAGTGACGAGTGTCGTCTCGTGTAACACTATATTCATATTGTCACACCGATAAATTCTCACCTCAATAAAGGCCCATGCTTTCAGGGTGTCTCCTCGCGCGTCATATAGGCGGTTTTAAAGAAAACTCTCGCGACGGACTTACAGATTTTCTTGACTTTATTTTGACAAAATAAAATCGTGAAAGAGATGTAAGGATAGGTTATATTTAGTATCGTGAAGGCTCTTTCATCCCATACCTTTTTCTCATATACTCAGTAGTGTGCTCCGGAATGGTTCATCTTGCATTATGATTTTGCCTGTTTCAGGGTCCGATTACGCCCATATCATGGTGTGATATGGTGTGTTTCAGCCCCTGATATAGGCTTAATCGCATGTTGAAATAGTGTTTTTTGTATGCCGAGGAAATGTGTCTTAAATATAAGTCTTTGATGTTCAGTATTTTAAGTAAGTCTCTCATGTTTCGAGAATTTGCATTCGATGGAGAGTCCGCGCGCAAATTCGCGCTGGATTTTTGGGGTAGAACAGAAAACTCGAACGAAAAAATCACATGATGCTGAAAATCTGTAAGTGGCCCATATTGTGTTCATTTCAGCAGTGTGAAGCAATGTCGATATATGATTGAAACCGCTGATTTTTTATTGAAATCAATCCCCACTGCATTGCCATCGACCCAAAGTATTGTATGAGGACGAAGTCTTTATCTTAAAGGTACAGACAAAAGCGGAATAATACTGTGAGGATATGGATTTATATTGTGGATGTGGCAGATTATGGGAAATATAAACCGTGTTCTATAGACAGAACTGTTATGTCTGATGGAAATATCGTTTCTTTATTGCATGTGTTATGGTTTTATTACAATGCAATGATTTCATGCCCTAAGCAATTATCTGCTGATAATTAGCCTTTCGTATGTGTTATTTTTGTAACTTTATCCACATATTCATGCTGTTTGAGCATTGTCAGAATTTTTATTCAGAACCGGCATGATAAAATATTCTGATGGTTACTGAAAGTTATTGCTGTATTGGATAAAAGGAAAATAAACCATGATGTCACATATATCGTTCTTTTGCAGACAACTTATTATCTGTATGTGTTTTTGCTTGTGTTGCACAGATAATATTCATGCATTAAGTGCAGACAGCGTTATGCAAACTTTGAATATAGGTACTTTGTCAAGAGATTACAAGTCTGTGTCTGACGGCAAGTCTGCTTTTCTATTGTCTGGTAAAAGCATGTATGAGACAGGTTGTATCAATGGTTCTTTTTTCGACGACGTATATGCTCATGTCGAACATGGAATATGGTGTCATCCGGTAAAACTGATATCTTCCATTGATTGTTCCATAATAGAAGAAGACAAGGGTGTGTGGAGTTTGAATGAAGCTGTAAATTTCAAATACAACTTTTATTCGGCTGAGTTCGAATTTGAAAATGACGGACTCAAGGTGTTGCGCAGGGATGTTGTGGCAGAAAACCATCCTGCATTATGCACCACTTTCAGTATCGAGAACAGAAGCAACGCAGAACGTCTGTTGACCTTACGTTTTGTTGTTTGTATGGATATACGTCCGTCTCAGAGATGTGTAGGACTGAATCAGCATAAATGCAACACAACCATATTGCGCGAAAAACATGCTGTGATTGCATACAATGAAGTGGGTGCGGTTATGATAGGAAACGGTAAGACTTCTGGTTTCCGACAGGTGGCTGATTCGTTGGTGGAACTTGAGTATAAACTCAGCGTGCCATCCGGAAAAACCGTAACATCTTTTCCGTTGCTTATTGTTGGAGACAATAAAGGTGATGTTGCCGGTGTAAGGGGAACGTACCATGAGCTTGCTGGCCGTTATGATGATATTTACGCAGAGAAATCGCATTATTATAACCGGCAGTTGTTTGATGGTGTACGTTTGGACTGCTCAGACTACAGACTGACAGATGCTTTTTATTGTGCAAAGGCGAATGTCCTTCTGAATATATGCAATCATTCTCCTTATATCAAGAGACCTTTTGTCAGAGCCGGAGTACCTGTATATCCGCGGTTGTTCGGAACAGATTTCTGCTTTTCCGTGCGCGGACTGTTGGTGTCGGGTTTTGAAGATATTGTCAAAGAAACTTTATTGTTGATGGCTGCATATACCAAAGAACACATGCGTGCACCTCATGAAATCAGTAGTGACGGGATACTTCTCGGGTGGGATCACATACAGGTTTCGCCTCAGTGGATTGCCGCATGTCTTGATTATTATGTGTGGAGCCATGATCTTTCTTTTTTGGAGGAAGTATATCCTTTGTGTACAAGCTTGTTGAAAGACATATTGTCGGGTGCCGATTCCGATAAGGACGGATTTATAGAAGGACACGGTCTGATGGAAGAATCAGAGTTTAAGGCGGATTGGGAGGAACTCTCGGCGGCATCATATACATATACTGCTTTGAAGGCAGTCTCTATCATGGCTGACATAATGCATGATACAGCGGCTCTGTCATATAGGGATAAAGCTGCCGAATACAGAAAACACTTCAACGATGTCTGGTGGAACAATGAGGAGTCTGTATGGAATTGCGCTTTCACCGAGAATAATGAGCCCAGACCTTACAATTTCTGGAGTGTGGTGTTTCCGCAGAGTGCGGGAGTTGCATCCGGCGAGAAGGGACTTGCGGCAATGAACATGATTGAGAAATACTGGGTGAATTCTTCGTGGGGAATGGTAGGGCGATTCCGGCGAAATACCGACCAGACAAATGAAGGTGTAGGTCTGGTGCACAACAATCTGTGTTCCGTTGCGGCATTCAAATACGGTAAGGGAGAATTGGGATGGAATTTATTACAGCTTACAACAAAAGGAGTTTTCGATCTGGAAAACACCTGTCTCGGTTTGTTTCCCGAGTGTCAGCCAGGGCTTTGTTCCAATATTTCACAGTTATGGTCTTATTCCACTTTTCTGGAAAGCGTGTTGACGGGACTTGCCGGAATAAGTCCTGATGAGGAAAGCGGTGTCATAGAGATATCACCATTCTTTCCTGCGACGTTGTCATATCTTCATGTTGAGAATATCAGAGTAGGGGATAACGTATTGTCCATGAAATGGAAAAAGACCTCTTCAGGGCGTATAAGGCTTGACGTATGGTATACAGGTGGCGCTGATAATATTATGTTTCCAGATAAACTGAAGCGGATGGCTGATTGCAGAATACATAAGTCAGCCTGATGACAGGTTGTTATTTCTTATTTACTGATCTGTTTGTAATACAGAGCGTTAGTAAAATGAAATGATGTTAAATTATTTCGTTCCAATACCATATTGTACTATCTTTGCCATTATAAGGATATGACTGTGTCATGACGGTCAGATCCTTATATATGGTGTGGTAAAACAATATTGTATTCATATATGAGAAAGATTTTTATTCTAGCCTTACTTCCGCTTCTCGTGTTCAGTGGTTGCACCACTTCAGCCGGTTATGGTGCTTATGCCGGCGCCGGACTTGGCTCCATTCTCGGTTCGGCCATTGGCGGTATAGCCGGAGGACCACGTGGCAGCGATATCGGTACGCTTGTCGGCATGGCCGGAGGTGCTGCCATAGGAGGTGCCGCCGGTTCGCAACTCGACAGACAGCGGGAGTCTGCATATGATGATTATGAAAGCACAAGGCGTCGCAGCAGAATCCGGAGATATAATGAAGAAAGACAACAGCAGAACCTTTATGACGACAATCAAAGCGGTTATGATCCGTCAAACGGAGGTGATGACAGGCTCTACGACTTCAATGGCAGCGATTACACGGGCGATTACAGTGCCGGTGAACAATCTGTCGTGATGCCTTCTTCTTCGAGCGTAGAGGAGCTTGTTGCCGATTATTCGTATTCTCCGCATGTGGATGTTGTCAATGCACGGTTTGTGGATGAAAACCATGACAACCGCATCAGTCGTGGCGAGACATGCAAAGTCATATTCGAGATATACAATCGTGGTGATGCGCCGGTATTCAATGTACGCCCTGTTGTCGTTGATGCCACGGCCAACAAGCACATTTATATATCTCCAAGTGTTTATGTGGAGCGCATATCACCCGGTCGTGGTGTCCGTTATACTGCTATAGTCAAGGCGGACAACCGGTTGAAGAACGGAAGTGTGAGAATATGCGTGTCCGTACTGCATGGCGACGCTACCATATCAAAAGTACATGAATTCACTGTCACTACAAGCAAGTGAATATAAAATGTGATGCAGACTGATCCGCATCACATTTTATCTATCAGTTCAGTTGCGGCAGGCCGCCCTTTGCCAACACATCATTTTTCCTTATTATTGTTTTCAGCTTCTTGCTTCTTTCTGTTTCTGTCAGCTTTTCTTTTGCTTCTTTTGTGTGTTTTTCTTTTTGCGGAAGTCTCTTTCTTCACCTTCCATTCCTCTGGTATTGTATATTCCTGGTTTATCGCTCCGAAGTCTATCTCCGGCATGTGTATGTCTGTTGTCGGTTTGAACGGTACAATGTAGCTGTCCATCGGTTGCACAATCACCATTGCCACACCTTTCGACAGAATATCCAGTTCTTTTGCCGCACCCCACGAAAGATCAATTATCCTTCCTCTTATGTGCGGACCTCTGTCCGTCACTTTTACAATGACCTCTTTCCCGTTTTCCGGATTTGTCACTTTCAGCATTGTTCCGAATTCGTACGTTCTGTGCGCGCAGGTCAGGCTGTCATGATGTATCCTTTCGCCACTGCTTGTCCGGGCGCCGGTCATCCTTTTTGAATAATACGAGGCTTTACCCTTCTGTACCTCTTGCGGGTACAGAAGAGTAAAGCAGAATATCGAAATTATTAATAATACGCTTCTTCTATATTTCACAATATGTTTTTAAGTAATACATTTTATTAAACAATTCCCTGTGCCATCATAGCGTTGGCCACCTTCATGAAACCGGCGACATTGGCACCTTTCACGTAGTTCACGTATCCGTCCTCTGTCTTGCCGTACTTCACGCACTGCTCGTGGATAGAATGCATGATGTAATGCAGCTTTTCGTCCACTTCCTTCTCGCTCCACGTCAGTCTTATTGCGTTCTGTGTCATTTCCAGTCCAGATGTAGCCACTCCACCGGCATTCACAGCCTTGCCAGGTGCGAACAGCTGACCGGCAGCTATGAATTTGTCAACAGCTTCTGCCGTACATCCCATGTTGGATACCTCTGCCACGCAGAGCGTCTTGTTTGCCAGCAGCATGTCGGCGTCGTCGCCGTTCAGCTCGTTCTGTGTAGCACAAGGCAGTGCTATGTCGCATTTCACCTCCCAAGGTTTCTTTCCTTCGTAGAATGTTGCTTCCGGGAATTCCTCTGCGTAAGGCTGGCATACGTCGTTGCCGCTTGCTCTGAGCTCCAGCATGTAGTCTATCTTCTTTCCGCTGATGCCTGTCGGATCATATATGTATCCGTCCGGTCCGCTTATTGTCACAACCTTTGCGCCAAGTTCCGTAGCCTTCTTTGCTGCACCCCATGCCACGTTGCCGAATCCGCTTATGGCCACAGTCTTACCTTTTATGTCTATTCCGTGTGTCTGCAGCATCTGGTTCACGAAGTACAGAGCGCCGAATCCGGTTGCCTCCGGACGTATGCGTGAGCCGCCCCATTCCAAGCCTTTGCCTGTGAGCATGCCGCTCCATGTATGTGTCAGTTTCTTGTATGCTCCGAACAGATAACCTATCTCTCTTGCACCCACACCGATATCGCCTGCCGGAATGTCCTCGTCAGGACCGATGTGACGGTACAGTTCGCTCATGAATGCCTGGCAGAATCTCATCACCTCTGCGTCCGAGCGTCCGCGGATGGAGAAGTCAGAACCGCCCTTGCCGCCACCCATCGGCAGAGTGGTGAGCGCGTTTTTGAATGTCTGTTCAAATCCGAGGAACTTCAGTATGGAGAGGTTCACCGACGAGTGGAAACGCAGACCTCCTTTATACGGACCTATCGCACTGTTGAACTGCACACGGTAACCTGTGTTTACGTGTACCTCGCCCTTGTCATCAACCCACGGCACGCGGAATGTTATCACACGTTCCGGTTCTACCATGCGTTCAATCAGTTTCACACGTTCAAATTCCGGGTGCTTGTTATATTCTTCTTCGATTGAAAGCAATACTTCTTTCACTGCCTGCAGATATTCCGGCTCGCCGGGATGTCTGAACTCAAGATCGCTCAATAATTTTTTGACATCCATAATATTATACTTTTAGGTTGGTTTTCGATTTATGTCTTTGTGTCATTACACATCGCAAATATAGCTTTATTTTGCGTTCCTTCCAAATGAAAAAATCTATTTTTCATGATAATATGTTTACAAATGTAAATTCCGCGCTTTTTTCTTACACCCTGTCAGCGGCCGGACCTTCCATTGCTTCGCGACGGTGTGTGCCGCTTTCTTGTTGCCGTTTTTTAATGTCTTTTGACGGAGTTTGATGTGGCGTCCTTGTACGTTTGCTATGTATTTCCGTTCCGTGAGTTTTTCAGGCATATGCAGCGTCTTCTCCGTTTCTGTGTTTTTGATTGGTCATAATGCCTTTTTTTCGACATTTTATTTATATTTTTGCAGCACTATAAATCTAAACGCAATAAATTATGAGAAAACTCTTTCATGCAGCCGGTCTTGTGCTGATGCTGTTGTGCGGAGCCGTGTCCGATGTCATGGCACAAAATGCTCCGGCTCCGCTTTACCGCGATCCGATTACTGACGGCGCGGCCGACCCATGTCTTGTTTACAATCCTTTCGAGAAAGCTTGGTGGATGCTCTACACCCAGCGTCGTGCAAACTCCGAGACGGCCGACGTTGCCTACTGCTACGGCAACGCCATCGGTATAGCCTATTCTGAGGACAACGGCCGCACATGGCGCTATCGCGGGACACTCGATCTCGACTTCGAGCGCGGCCACAACACATTCTGGGCGCCCGACGTTGTGCTCCACAACGGCGTTTATCACATGTTTGTTTCATACATACGTGGCGTGGCCAATCATTGGAGCGGTACAGCAACAATGATGCACTACACCAGCAAGAACCTCTGGGACTGGAAGTGTGAGGGTCCGGTGAAGCTGCCCGTCGATAATGTTATCGACGCAACACTCATACAGAAACCCGACGGTGAGTGGCGCATGTGGTACAAGTGGGACAGTAAGTCGCTTTATGCCGACAGCAAGGACCTCTTCAACTGGAAGGGCGATACCAAGCCTGCCGTGAGCGACAAGCCGCACGAGGGTGCCAAGGCGTTCCGTTTCAAAGATTCTTACTGGTTTGTTACAGACGAGTGGCAGGGCATGGGCGTATATAAGTCTTCCGATCTTGAGAACTGGACCAAGCAGCCTGAGCGCATCCTTGACGGTCCGAGCCGCCGTGCCGACGACGGTCCCAGCGGATCACACGGCGATGTTGTCGTGACAGGCGACAAGGCCTATGTATTCTATTTCACCCATCCCGGACGCCGTTTCCACACGGCAGACTATCATGACAAGAACGGTAACATACCTTATGAGATGCGCCGTTCGTCCATACAGGTGGCTGAACTTGATGTCGTTGACGGCAATCTTGTAGTGAAAGACCGCGACCAGCCCTTCACCATATTCCTGCCCAACAAGTAATATCCGGTTCGTGCGGTCTCGCGTATGTGCACAGACCGCACACCTATTAATATAATAAAAACCTGCCACCGTGACAGTATTGTCCAGTGGCAGGTTTTTATTATATTGCGCAACGGCGCACGTGCGTCCGCCGTCGATGCAGTCTCTTTCAGATTTTATCCAATGCCTGACGGATGTCTTCTATTATGTCGTCGGCGTCCTCAATACCAACCGACAGTCTCATCAGGTCCGGAGCTATTCCAGCTTCCTTCAGCTGTTCTTCAGACAACTGGCGGTGTGTGTGGCTTGCCGGATGCAGAATGCATGTGCGGGCGTCTGCCACGTGTGTCACGATGCTTATCAGTTGCAGCGAGTCCATGAACTTCACGGCAGTCTTCTGGTCGCCCTTCAGTCCGAAGGCCAGCACTCCGCACGAACCGTTTGGCAGATACTTCTTTGCCAGTTCGTGGAATTCGTCGCCCTCCAGTCCGCTGTAGTGAACCCAAGCCACGCGGCTGTCGGCCTTCAGAAATTCTGCCACGCGCTGAGCGTTGCGGCAGTGCTGCGGCATACGCAGGTGCAGTGTTTCCAGTCCGAGGTTCAGCAGGAACGAGTTCTGTGGTGCCGGTGATGAACCGAGATCACGCATGAGCTGTGCCACGAGTTTCGTCATGTAAGCCATCTTTCCGAAAGCCTTGGTGTAGGTCAGTCCGTGATAAGATTCGTCCGGTGTGCACAGTCCCGGGAATTTCTCGGCATGTGCCTCCCAGTCGAAGTTGCCGCTGTCCACCACGCAGCCGCCCACCTGTGTGGCGTGGCCGTCCATATATTTTGTCGTAGAGTGTGTCACGATGTCACATCCCCATTCAAACGGGCGGCAGTTGATAGGTGTCGCGAATGTGTTGTCCACAATCAGCGGCACACCGTTCTTGTGGGCTATGCGTGCGAATTTTTCTATGTCGAGCACCTTGCAGCCCGGATTGGATATTGTTTCGCCGAAGAGCAGTTTGGTGTTCGGGCGGAACGCAGCCTGAATTTCCTCCTCGCTGGCGTCCTGATTCACGAATGTACATTCTATTCCGAGTTTCTTCAGTGTCACTCCGAACAGGTTGTACGTGCCTCCGTATATCTCGTTTGAAGTCACGAAGTGGTCGCCTGCGCTGCATATGTTGAACACTGCGTAGAAGTTTGCGGCCTGTCCGCTCGATGTAAGCATTGCTCCTATGCCGCCCTCGAGTGCTGCTATTTTCTGCGCTACGGCGTCACATGTCGGGTTCTGGAGTCTTGTATAGAAATAGCCTTCCTTCTTCAGGTCGAACAACATGGCCATTTCGTCACTGTCGTCATATTTGAAAGTGGTGCTCTGTATAATCGGCACCACGCGCGATTCTCCGTTCTTCGGTTGCCATCCTGCCTGTACGCAGAGAGTGCCCGGTTTCAGATTTTTCTTCATACTTCTGTCCTTTTTGTTATAAGTTTGTTATCACTGTATCCAAATACAGCGGACAAAGTTAATAAAAAACGCTGTAATAATTACAGACTGTTGCGCGGCTTTAGGTTTTATTTCATGTTTGTTAATTATCCGGACGCCTTTTCTTTGTTTCTATATGTGCTGTCGTTATGACTTCATACAAGTAGTGAAGCAAAATAAGCAGTCCGTGTTGTCTGCATTATGAACCGAAGAAAAGCACAACGCTCACTAAAAAATAAGCAAAAAATACAATCCATAATGCATATGCAGATATTGTCCACAGCATCTTGTTGATGAACGATTCTTTTTTGAAAATCGGAATATACTTTTCAAAGGTTCCGTCTTTAAAATATTTTTTTTCAATTATGTACATAATATAAAGATCAAGAAATAAAGCGGCAACCATGATAGTACAAAGCGGTACAGCTCCCAGTGATATCATATATTTTAGTCCGATGATACTCAGTAAATTGCATATCGATCCGCAGACTAATCCGTGTGTTATTAAACCAATTCTTTGGTCTGCTATGTTCTCGATCCTTTCGATGGTGTAAAAACCGTATTTCAATCGGTTTATAAATTTCTCTATACTCATTTAATATGTACCACAAAAAATTATTATGGTGATTATTAATATTGAAAATAAAACCGTAGAAACCGTATCATGAACCGAAGAAAAGCACAATACTCACTAAAGAATATGCAAAGCTTACAGCTAATAAAGCATACGCAAATATTGACCATAGTGTCTTGCTGATGAACGATTCCCTTTTGAAAATAGGTTTATACTTCTCAAAAAGTTCGCCTGTCAGATTTTTTCTATTAATCATGCTCAAAATAAATATATTCGACACTAAAACTGTAATCAAAATAGCAGTAATCGGTACGGCTCCCAACGAAAGCATGTTTTCGAATCCGATGATGCTTAATAAATTGCTTTCTGTTCCTATTGAAATTCCAATCTCTATATATGAAACCCTTCTTTCTGCTCTGGCTTCAAATCTTTCAACTGTGTAAAAACCGTATTTCAGCCGGTTTAGAAATTTCTCAATGTTCATTAAGATAATCTTTTATATATCACATTTCGCCGGATATCGCTCTACATGCGTGTGTTTTATGTCCTTCCGGATACGTCCGGCACGTGCCATGTCTTTTCTCCTTCCATACATTCGGCTGTGTTTCCTGCAAAGCCGAACGCTGTCCGGTCAGACAAGAGACGGACAAAGGTACAAAAATAATATGTAAGTGTGATGCCGCGTGATGTCGTATTTCCTTGTGTCGCATAGCTATTTGTAAGCCTTCCTGTCGAGCAGTACACCCCAGGCAAAGTCTTTCACCGCCTTCTCGTTTTCTGCGGTGAACTTTGTCACATGCATCACCTTGCCCCCGCGCACCTCTCTTATCTCGGCGTCGGTGAATATGTCCGGCAGCCATGCGTGCATGAAAGTGCCGTCGCAGAATCCGTCGGCCTTCTTCTCCGCACCCGAATATTCGTTGCGGTTTCTGAACTGATGCACAATGTACGACAGCATCGGCACGTTCATGCCGGTCAGCTTTCTCCATTCTCCGCTGTTCTCGTCGTTGTCCTTCGCATTGCAGTTGTCGGGCCGCGGCAGCACGTTCCACTCGCTCTGACAGGATTTACCTATCCACCAGTTGTCGTCGCCCCAGCTCACCACTCTGAAGTTGCCGCACACTAAGCGTGACGCCCATTCGTAATGACCGTTATATACGCGCGCGTCAGTATAATACACTATGCATTTCTCCGCTATCGAAGGATCCATGACGTATGCCGACGCCAGCGTGGCCGCCTGTCCGCCGATGTTTATTATAACGGGCCGTTCGGGGTCTTTCTCATACTGTTCGTTTATCAGCCTTACATACAGCCGTGCCCCTTCCGACGGCTTGTTCTCTCCCGCCTTTTCGCTTTCCGCCTCGGTGCCTATGGTGATGCCGGGTATGCGTTTGGTGTTGCGGCAGCTTTTCATGGCGTAGTCGCGCGATTCCTCGGCCGTCTTTATCCAGTCAGGATGAGAGAACGTCCAGAAGTCAGTAAGCACAGGCGTCACTATCAGCGCCGCCAGATTCATCCTTTTCAGTGCCGTCATGGCATACATCCATTCGTCGTCGAACACATCGTCATACACGTCGTTGTCGTATATCACCGGGTTTGTCACTTTCTTGCCTTTCTTCACCGTCACGCCGTGTATGTACTGTCCCTTCGGATAGCCCGGCCTGTCAAATCCCCAGTCGCCTATTCTCGGATTCGGATTTTTTGTCCAGTCGGTGGTCTTCGGGTTCCAGTTGGCCGCGTGCAGGCCGATGCTTGCGCACAGCGCGACAACAATAAGTGTAAGTCGTTTCATAGTGGTTGTTTTCTGGTTATGCGGTTGCGTTTTTAGTCTGTGTTGAGTCTTATGTGTCCATGAGGCGTTTACGGGCTGTCATGCCATGTGGCGGTTGGTTTTACGATTGCAGATTCAGGTATGTTTTATGGTTGTTATGGCAAATATAGTGTTTTAATTTTAAACCGCCGTTTTGCCGGCCATGTTTTTTCTTTTGCACCATTCTTGATTGTGTTACGGTCCCGCCGCACTTTTCATAAATGCTTTTTTTCATCGTAGTGCCCGCTCATTCCCGTATGGCTTTTCCGTCTGTTGCAAAATATTTGTGTTTAACTTTGTTAACACTTTTTGCTCAAAACAGTATTCATTAAATGTTAAAACCAATGCTGGATTTTCTCCACTTCGGCTCGCGTTTTAGAAAATCGTTACGTCCCGTTCAGTGCTTTTCGCCCTCGGAAAGGCGGGGTGGGGATGTCGTCCGGAACGTCCTGCGATGCATTGCTGTGCAAACTGTTTTGCGGAACAGGCTTTAATGCATGCCGGAACGGTGGGTTTCATGGGCTGATTCAGACTTTATTAGGGTGTGATATGGCCTTAATCGTATGCCGGAATGGGCTTTATCAGGAGGCGGTCACGTCTTTAGTGTGAAGGTGTGTTGTGTAAAACGTTGATACACAATGTTATAGTTAAAGTGCTTCAAAACTCGCGAATTTCGCTGCAAAGTTTTGTTTGGAGAAACAATCGCGTTAAATCCGTGTTAATAAATGTTATCGCGTGCTGCGAAAAGCATGGAAAATGGCGGTTGACTGATGGTTGTACATGTTGCCTGTTTTGCGGCATGGAATGTTTATTATGTTATGATACGTGGTTGTTGGGTGTCTCGGTTCTTGAGTTGTCAACAGGCGTATTAACGGCGGAATGTATATTCATAGACAATGATTTGTGTCGGGAAATTTTGTTTCAATGATAAATTGCACACAAAGCAGTGTCAATGAGAAACCCTCTTGAGAGTTGGATAAGAACAGTCCTACTCTCAAGAGGGATTCATGTTTTTATGTCCCGGATTGTAGACTAACAGTGTCAGCGTGAGCCATATACCTCCAGATCGCCGATGCGTGCCACACCGTCGGCTCCGGCATCGGTTACCGATATTCTCACATAGCGTGCCTCCACGGCATCGAATGAAGCGTCGGTCACGGCTTCGGTATTGTTTGTATATGTTCCGGCAAGAGCCCATGTCTTGCCGTCGAGACTGGTTTCAACAATAAAGTCGCGGGTGTTAAGTTCACAGCCGAGGCCTGCGGCTTGTGCATGTCGCACTACATAACGGCTGATAAGATAAGGCTCGCCAAAATCGCACTGCACCCATCCCTTGCCGTCGGTTGTGGACGAAACCCACATGTTCGGTTCTGATGGTGAGCCGTCGGCTGCCAATGCCGCTTCGGTTTCGGAAGCCGACGATGTGACCTTCATGCTTTCTGTCATGGTGAGATCGAAAGGCAGATGGTTGGCCTCGCAGAACATATTGAAGAAATGGTCGGCCCTGACTATCTCCACATTGCCAGGAGATAGCGCGTCGAGCTTGTCGGTCAGTTCTATAAGTTTGTCGGGGCCAACGTCCCACACGGTACACTGTCCGGAAACGAACATGGGCTTTGAGCCGTCGAAATCTTTTATGTCACGATTGAAGAAGTCGGAAATGACATTTATACCGTTGGCATAACACGGATAGTTGGGTATGAACGGCAGACGGCCGGCTTCAATATTGATGCCGAGGCGACCAGTCTGGCGTTCCCAATCCTGGATGGTGAGTCCGTATAGATAGCTGCATTCTTCGGCATAGGCTTGTCGCTGGTAATTGTTCACCTCGTCCCATACGGTGACCACCCTTAGTCCTGATTTCTCAAGATAGCGCTGGCTGAGGCGTGCGTAAGGCACGAAATCTTTTTTGGTGTAAGTGTTCCATCGTTTGTTGTGGGCGTCGTAAGGCATGGCATAGCCCAGTCCGGAAGGTCCGCATACGAAACAATCGTTTGCAGTAGCTTTCTTGTAATAGTAGTTGAGCATCTGCGGGGCAAAGTCAGCCAAAGCCGGGCTTATGGTCCAGTTCATTGGCATCTTGCCTCTGCCGCTCTGTTCAAAAATCTTAGCCATTGCGTGCTGGCAATACTGTATGTTGTCGCCGTCGCTGATATATACCGTGGCGTAGACCTTGTTTTCAAGTTTCGGTCTTTTCGGTACAGGCGGAATGCATACAGGCTTATTGACGGCTGTGTAGACAGTGGTGTTTTCAAAGAAGTCGGCAGGCACCGTGGATAGTCCGTATTTTGTGGCTTCTCCCACTCCAGATCTTTCCTCGTTATACCATCCGAGCACGATGTCACGCCCTGGGGTCATGTCGCTCAGCATTTTGTCAAGCACATCTTTCTCTTTGTCGTTGCGTGCGTCGAGCCACACTACAGCCGAGCCTGCAGCTGCGGCAATGTCGTGAACATATGGAATGTTGGGTCTGAGACTCACCAACAGGCGATGGTTGCATCTGTCCCAATAGTTCTCGTAGAGGTAGTTGTATATTTCATGCGGAGCTGTCATTGTTAAAGACGTGAGGTCTTTCACTACAGGAAAGTCCATGCCGTTGTCGATAAGTTTCTGGCGTATTTCGGCAGTTACGGGGAGCAGTCTTTCGAGACCTGCCACTGTAGCAGCCACATTGGCATAATGCTCGCTTTTTTCAGTGCTATAGAGTACAAGTCCTTTTATTTCGTTTTCATAGCGCTTTACGAACTGGTAAGGTTTGTTTGTGTTGACAGTTGCAATGCGCAGATTGTGTGCACCGGGCCATGTGGCTTTAGGTTCCTCGTTGTGGTTGTATAGAAGAATGCGTGGACGTGTGCGGTTGATGATGCCTTGCATGACACAGAACATCACACGTTCCTGTTCGTTGAGTTTGGCTTCATTCATGTCAAATGCTCTGACGATGGAAGCGGGTGGAAGGAACAATGGCAGCAGACGGTCTTCCGGCCAGTTCAACTCATTATACTCAAGTATTCTGTCTTTGTCGGCATTGAGATCGTATTCCGCATCGGTAAAGGTTATCTTGTCAACCTTGGTTATATCGGTAGGAGTGACGTTGCCGTCGGTGGTGTGCACGAACATTGTTGTATTCTGAGCGTTGAGGCTTAATGTTCCCAATGTGACAGTAGCAAGCACTAATATATTTCTCATGTCTGATATGTTTTAGGAATTGTTAAATAAAATGGTGTGAATTGTCTAACGGCACCAAGTGTCAGAGTGTAATTTTTGAAGTGAATGTGCCTATGCGTACTATGAATATGCCTGTGCCGAGATTAGAACGGCTGAGTTGCAGTTCGCCACCTGTGCAGTCTGGAACGGGCACGCTTCGGCCGTCAATGGTACATACGTTGACTTTCATGCCATCTGTTATGCCTTTGAAGATAGCTGAACCCTCTTGAAGCACACATACGATACCGGCGGTTGCTACAGGAACAGACAGAGAAATGTCTTCTCCGAACCGGATTTCGGATATGTCATTGATTTCTATTCTTACCGGTGTGTCGGTGGATTTTGACGAAATAATAAGGCTGCCTTCCGATACGGTTACCTCTGGTTGTGCCTCGAAAAGCACTGTTACTGGGTCGGAATCAACGGTGCTCACAATCATGGCTTTGCCACGGTCTGCAACGCTGAGGAAGGATATCCTGCTTATTTCAGCAACCCTCGTAAGGGTGTACGTGCCGTCGGTATTCTGCACACGCATGGTTTTCTCTTGTGCATTAGCCGCCAATGCACATAGTGTAAAAACTGCCAAAGCGTAAAACTTTTTCATATATACTTGATTGGTGAAACATTTTTTATCGGAGGCAAAAATAATTAAATATTCTGACATTCCGGATGTTTTATTGCCAATATGTTGAGTTTTTGTCATGTCTTTTTATGAAGGTGCCGAATAAATGCAGCATACGTGGAATCTGAAAAAACTTTATCTATCATTTGTCATTGAGATTATCTTTCGTTATCTTTGTAGAAAATAGGCTTCGGCTCGGCAAAAGGTATATACCGCTCCACAGTCTTTTCTGCACATTTTCAGTGCAGTATGTTCTGTCGCAGCCACGCAGCTATATGCCTTATTACAATGTCACAATTTATAACATAACAAATAACTGAAATCTATGAAATTGAAATTTATTATCCTGACGATTCTTGCTTCACTCATAACCGTGTCGTGCTATAAGTTTACGCTTATAGAACAGCCGCACGAGGCTGTGACCAACAGCGTGTTCAAGGGTAAGGTTGTTGTGAAGCGCAGTGGTACGAGCGACAACGGATCAGTGCAGCATGTTTACGGGCTGTTCGGCATATGTGTGCCCGAGGGGTGGCAGGCCGACGGTGATCTTGTGATGACACAGGTGCCCAAACCTACGACCGACGTAGGCGACGACGAATATAAAAGCGTGATAACGCGCCGTCTTGTGCCCAACGACAAATACACGGCGTTGCTCAACGAGTGCTATCCTAAAGCCGGATACACGTGGCTCGGATTCATGACCGACCGCGACTTCAAAAGTCTTTTCAACACAACGACACCCGAAGTGGAGATTGACAGCATATATGCAGAGTTCTCCATACGCACGAACGACAAGACGGGTACATTCTATCTCGACTACGTGGCCGGGCATGCTTCTCATGACAAGGCCGACGACATAGGCGGAGAGGAGCGCGGCAACCACACGCGCATAGCCACATTTGCGGGCGACAACATAAGCAACGTGACCTTCGCCGACACTCACATCACCGTGACGCGTCCCGACGGTTCGACAGACAATCCGACTGTTGGTCCCGACATAAAACCCGAATGGGATCTTGAGCTGATGCCCGACGCCACACGTTCGGGAGCTGCAGTGGCCTATAAGGACTGGAAATACAACAAGCTGTTCACCCGCACCCGTGGCTGGAACGGCGGCGACGGTGTGCTAACCGTGGGCCTGCCCGACGGCAGTGTGTTCTGGACTTTCAACGACAGTTTCTACGGAAGGGTGAATGCCGCTGATCGCTCACGCGGCGACTGCAACTTCCCACGCAACAGTGTGATGCTCCAGAAAGCCACCGACGGAGTGCTGGGCGAGACGGAGGATGACCTCATCTGGCTGGCCGACTATGTCAACTGGACCGACCCTTCGGCCGAACGCTACTTCCACTGCCGTACGCATCTGCGCCATCCGGACGGCGAGAAGACGGTTGACGAGATACTGGCGGGCGACATCGACCAGGACCGCGTTTACTGGTCGGGCGACGGAACCATCTATGACGGCAAACTGCAGATGATGTGGATGGGAACAGCGTCGAAGGAACTGCGCGCTCTTGGCACGAGTCTTGCTACATACAGACTTGACGGCACAATACCCGAAGGTTACTATCTGGATGACATCCCCGACTATCTGCCGAAGAAAGGCAACTATCTCTACCGCGAGAAAGTGACTCACCAGATAAACGACAATGCCGTTTCTTACGGCTCAACGCTCTGTGAGGCCGACGACGGTCACACCTATCTCTACGGTACCAACGGCTACGGAGTGCTCGTGGCACGTACTGCCACACACGACCTTTACAGCAAATGGCAGTACTACGTGCGTCCGGAGGAAGGCTCCGACTTCGTATGGCAGGACGAATATCCTACTAAGGAACAGATGGAACGCTCGCAGATAATGGAGAACAATCATCAGTGCAACATGCCGTGGGTGTTCAAGGACGGCGACTATTATTATATGACGGCGCAGGGACCTTACTTTGCCCGCGAGGTTTACATCTATCGCAGCAAGACACCTTACGGTCCGTTCGGCGAGAAACGTCTGCTCTTCGTCCTGCCCGGCGAGCTCGACAAGCTTGGACCTACGGCCTATCACTGGCTCTACATGGTGAACCTCCATCCGGCACTTTCGCGTGAGGGCGAACTCGTATTCACCACCAACAGCGATCCGGACGACTTCTGGAAGAACTTCAACGACCCCGGCAGCGCCGACTACTACCGTCCGTTCTTCTACCGGGTGTTCAACTGGAAGAGTCTCTTCGGCGATGAAACGACAAACGGCATCGGCGGTATTACCGCCTCACCCGCTGTTGAAGACGGACATTACTACAATCTTCAGGGCATTAGGGTTGACCGTCCTACGCGCGGCATATACATACACAACGGCCGCAAGGTGGTATTCAGATGACAGAAAATGAAAATCATTATATAAAAAGGAGAACACAGATATGAAAGTGATATTAGTCAACGGCAGTCCGCATCATCACGGCTGCACATATACAGCGCTCGACGAAGTGGCGCGCGAACTGGAGAAATGTGGCATCGAGACAGAACATTTCTGGATCGGGGCGAAGCCCGTGGCCAACTGCATAGCATGTGGCAAGTGCATCGGTACAGGCCGTTGCTGGTACGATGCCGACACGCTCAACGCCTTTCTCGACAAGGCTGCCGACGCCGATGCCTTCGTTTTCGGCACGCCAATCTATTATGCCGGTGTGAGCGGACAGCTCAAGTCGTTTCTCGACAGGGCCTTCTACGGAAAGTCTTCGCTCTATGCCAACAAGCCGGCAGCGTGTGTAGTGAGCTGCCGCAGGGGCGGTGCGTCGGCCGGTTGGGACGATGTGAACAAGTATTTCGGTATATGCAACATGCCTATCGTCACCAGCCAGTACTGGAACCAAGTGCACGGCAATACACCGGAAGAGGTGCTTCAGGACGCCGAAGGATTGCAGACCATGCGCCGTCTGGCGCAGAACATGGCGTGGCTGCTCAAGAGCATTGAGGCAGGACGCGCCGCAGGAGTGCCGGCTCCGGCCGTTGAGGCTCCGCTGAAAACAAACTTCATAAGATAACAACACAAAACAACCTGACTATGGAAGAGAACACCATACCGCAGGAGTTCAGCCGTTTCTATCTGAAGGACGTGACGTTCATGAACCTGATGTTGCGCCGAATATACAACGTGCTGATAGTAGCCAATCCCTATGATGCCTTTATGCTTGAGGACGACGGGCGCATAGAGGAGAAGATATACAACGAGTACATGGAACTGGGTCTGCGCTATCCGCCTACGTTCACGCAGGTTAGCACGACGGAAGAGGCGTACAAGGTGTTGAAGACAATGAACATCGACCTTGTCATCTGTATGCCGGGTAATGCCGACAACGACGCTTTCTCGGTGGCACGCGACATCAAGGCCGTGTTCCCCGATATCCATTGCGTGGTGCTGACGCCTTTCTCTCACGGTATCACGCGCCGCATGCAGGACGAGGATCTGTCCATCTTCGACTACGTGTTCTGCTGGCTCGGCAACACAAACCTTATCCTTTCGATAATCAAACTCATCGAGGACAAGATGAATCTTGACCACGACATACGCGAGGGTGGTGTGCAGATGATACTGCTTGTTGAGGACGGCATACGCTATTACAGTTCTATTCTGCCTTATCTCTACAACTACGTGCTTGTGCAGAGTAAGCGTTTCTCCACCGAGGCGCTCAACCGTCATGCCGCCACACTGCGCATGAGAGGACGTCCTAAGGTGGTGTTGGCACGCACATACGAGGAGGCCATGGAACTGTACGACCGCTATTCGGCCAACACTTTGGGCGTTATAAGCGACGTCAGATTTCCCGTAGACGGTGAGAAGGATCCCGACGCCGGACTGAAACTGCTGCGCCACATACGTTCGGAGGACGAGTATGTGCCGCTGATAATAGACAGTGCGGAGAGTGCCAACCGTGAGAGAGCGCTGGCAGAGGGCTTCAGATTTGTGGACAAGAACTCGAAGACGGCAAGCATCGACCTGCGCCACATACTCGAGGAACACATGGGTTTCGGCGACTTCATATTCCGCGACCCGAAGACTCATGCCGAGATAATGCGCGTACGTAGCCTGAAGGAACTTCAGGACAACATCTTCAAGATTCCGTACGACTCGATGTTGTATCACATTTCGCGCAACCACATGAGCCGCTGGCTGTCGGCACGCGCCATATTCCCCGTGTCGGCGTTCCTCAAGAAAGTGACGTGGCACAAGCTGAAGAATGTGGATGCCCACCGTAAGATAATCTTCGACGCCATCGTTCAGTACCGTCACATGAAGAATTTGGGAGTGGTTGCCGTGTTCGACCGCATGAAGTTCGACTCTTATTCACACTTCGCACGCATTGGCGAAGGTTCGCTTGGAGGCAAGGGACGTGGCCTGGCATTTCTCGATAACGTGGTGAAGATGCATCCCGAATTCAACAAGTTTGCAGGCGTTGAGGTGAGAATCCCCAAGACGGTGGTGCTTTGTACCGACATCTTCGACCAGTTTATGGAGCAGAACAACCTCTATCAGATAGCGCTGAGTGATGCTCCCGACGAGGAGATTCTGCGCCATTTCCTGCGTGCTAAACTGCCGGAGTCGCTCATAGACGACTTCTTTATATTCTTCGATGCGGTGAAGAGCCCTATCGCCATAAGGTCGAGCTCGCTTCTGGAAGACGCTCATTATCAGCCCTTCGCAGGCATATATTCCACATACATGATACCTTATGTGGAGGACAAGTATGCCATGCTCGAGATGTTGGCATGCGCTATTAAAGGTGTTTATGCCTCGGTTTACTATCGCGACTCGAAGGCTTACATGACGGCAACGAGCAATGTCATAGATCAGGAGAAGATGGCCGTGATACTCCAGGAGGTTGTCGGCAAACAGTATGACAACCGTTATTATCCTAATTTCAGTGGAGTGCTGCGCTCGCTCAACTATTATCCCATAGGCGATGAGAAGGCCGAAGACGGCATTGCTTCGCTTGCCTTGGGACTCGGAAAATATATTGTTGACGGTGGACAGACGCTCCGTGTGTCGCCATATCATCCCAACCAGGTGCTTCAGACGAGTGAGATGGAGACGGCTTTGCGCGAGACGCAGACACAGTTCTACGCACTCGACACGGCACATGTGGGCAACGACTTCAAGGTGGACGACGGTTTCAATATTCTGAAACTGAAGGTGAAGGAGGCCGACAAGGACAAGTCGCTCAACTTTATTGCGTCAACCTATGATCCTTACGACCAGGTGATACGCGACGGAATATATGACGGAGGACGCAAGATAATATCTTTCTGCGGTGTGTTGCAGCAGGGCGTGTTCCCGTTGCCGGAGCTTCTGCAGATGTCTATGAAGTATGGTGCGGAGAGTATGAAGCGTCCTGTGGAGATAGAGTTTGCCTGCAATCTCAACGAAGACCGCACGGGCGAATTCTACCTTTTGCAGATACGACCGATAGTCGATGCCAAACAGGTGCTCGACGAAGACCTTTCGGCCATTGCGGACGACAAATGTCTGCTACGCTCGTCGAACTCGCTTGGCCATGGTATCAGCGAGGACGTTGTCGATGTGGTGTATGTGAAGACAGGCGAAGACTTCAGTGCGATGAACAATCCGGCCATTGCCGACGACGTGGAACGCATCAACCGCAAGTTCCTTGCCGACGGCCGCAACTACGTTCTGGTGGGTCCGGGCCGCTGGGGATCGAGCGATTATTGGCTTGGAATACCCGTGAAGTGGCCGCACATATGTGCATCGCGTCTCATCGTGGAGGTGGCGTTGAAGAACTATCGTGTGGAACCGAGTCAGGGAACACACTTTTTCCAGAACCTCACGAGCTTCGGTGTGGGTTATTTCACGGTCGACGCCAATGCCGGAAACGGCCTGTTCCGTCAGGACATACTCGACGCTATGCCGGCCGTTGAGGAAACTCGCTTTGTGCGTCATGTGAGGTTTGACTCTCCACTGAAAATCATGATGGACGGCAAGAAGCAGAATGGCGTTGTTTTGTTTCCCGGTGATGACTGATTGATTATTTATTTGTGCAATATCTTACTATATGTTTGATATATGTCAATAAAATGAATATATTGCAATAATTATTGCTGTTTGACTTGACACAAAACGCAATGATGATTATATTTGCAATGTTTTTCATGGTATTAGATTTAAGTTTAACAAAGGCAGGGGCTCAGCGGAGTCCCTTTTTTGTTTATGTATGATTGCGAGTAAGGACGATTGCTGCATGTTGTGATAGTGGATATTCACTTTAGTATAGGTATAAAGCGAAGCGCCGTTTCCGTCATACGTGTGTATGAAACGGAAACGGCGCATGTGTGTTAATACCGGATGAGGCTGGCCCTCTGTTGGTGCGGACAGTGCCGTCTTGCGGTTTTTCTTGTCAGAATTTCTTTCCGGCCAGCAGTTCCTTGAGCAGGAATGTGGCGTTCTGGTTGCGTGCCACGCCGGGAGTTATCTTATAACTGTAGGTCACATCGGTGCCCAGCTCTATCTCAAAGCAATAGTTGTGGAATCGTCCGGCGTGTTCGTCGGACATGCGCGAGAGCTCGAGGTCGTGTGTTGCGATGACTCCCGTGACGTTGCGCCCCGATATGTATTCGAGGAAAAGGCGCGAACCGTTGAGCTTGTCGGCCGAGTTTGTGCCCTTGAGTATTTCGTCGAGTATTATCAGAGTGTTCTTGTGGGCGGGGCAGAAGTCGATGAGCTGACGGAGACGGAGCAGTTCTGCGTTGAAATAACTGATGCCTCGGGTAAGGTCGTCGGTGGTGCGCATGCTGGTGAACAGTGCGAACACCGACACGCGCAGGCTGTCGGCAAATACAGGCATGCCGTTCATTGCAAGAATGTAGTTTATGCCGAGCGAACGCAGGAAGGTGCTCTTGCCTGCCATGTTGGCGCCGGTCACGATGTAGTAGTTGCCGTTCACTATGCTGAAATCGTTCTTCACGGCCTTGCGTCCGAGGAAAGGATGATAGAGTCCGCGGGCTTCGTAAACCACTTCGTCGCCGTCGGCGATGACCGCGCTGCCGGCTTCCGGTTCGTTATATCGGAATGTTGCCATCGACACAAGTGCATCGATGCGGCTCACAGTGTCAACCCAAGGACCGACGCTGTCGAGATATCGGCCCTGCCATTTAAGGAAACGGCGAAGGAGGAGATAGTCGCTCAGAAGGAACATGTCAAATATGATGAGGCCGAGAATGTTGCCGCGGCGATCCAAAGATTTTAATATTTGTTCCGTCTCATGGAATGAATCCATGGCCCCGTCGAGCCGGCCGACAAGTCGTTGCAGTTCTGCCGACTGTAATGATGAACTTCTGTTTCCATCCGATGACTGCTCACCGTTGCGCAGATTGTCGGCATGGCGTATTATATTTACGTAATGTTTCATGCGGTCGTGCAGACTGTTCACCTCACGGCTTATTTTTCTTAACGGTCCGGAGCAAAGCATCAGTACTGTGAAAAACTGCAACACGCCCCACAATGACGGCACACTGGAAGGCAATAAATCGAACACTGACAATAGTATGCTCGCATAGAAGCCGGCCATGGAAAGTGTGGCAAGAGCGATGACGGGCACGGATAGTGCTGCGCGTGAGATGTTCATGTCACGTACAGACTGCAGAGATGCTACTATGGCATCGGTATCAATACGTCCTGCCGCACCCGAAGCGAGGAAACGCACCCGCCATCCCGGCATGGCTGCCAGTTCGTCAATGGCTTCGCGTCGTTCGTCTATGAGTTGTCGGCTGATGGGCTTTCCGTCGAAAGGATCGCCCGAGAGACTGCGCGCAAGACAATCGCTTCCGCCGGTGGTGAGTGTCCGGCACACGCGGTTGTAGAGCGATTCACGGCCGAATACGTCCATATCGAAAGTGAATGGATGCGACGGATCGGCATATCTTGCGCCGTCGTCGAAGCATTTGTAGTCGCCCGAAAGATAACGCAGTTCACGTTCGTAAACCCCGTGCAAGGCCTCAAGCCACTCTATACGGCGTGAGTTTATGACGTCGAAACGGCGTATCGCCACATAGAGCAGCAGCATAAAGGCCGCCACAAACAGTGTCCACATGCCGCCGTCAACGGCTGTATAGGCTGCCACAAAGGCGATGAAGGCAATGAATGTTATGATTTCACCTAAGATAAAACCGCGGTTGCGGTGTTTCAACATGGTTATCTGCACCGCCAGGTGGTCGCGGTGTCGAGTGTAATAATCCTTACGGTTGTCCATTTGTAATCAAAAAATAATGTGTATCAATGTCGTCAATACGAATTTGTAGAATAGTTATGGCCGGCAGAACGTGCGCATTCCGTCTTTCAGAAGCGCCGTATCTGCTTCGTGCCGGCAAAATTACAACGAAAACAATACATATCGTCCGCCTTTTCGTTTTAATAGTAATTAAACCGATTTTTTAACAAAGCAGTGTCCGGAATCATCCGTCAATGACGACAGATATACTTGCAATGCGGATATATGTAGAAATTTACCGGATGCTGTTTTTATTCGTGAATCACCACGGGGAAAAGTAAAAATTCCGGACAGTGCATGGTTTATGAAAAGTGACTGAGCATCTGCCGGCGTAACAATAAATTCATGTTGCCGCAACCGACAAATCAGAATTAAAAAAGCGGGACATTCTTTCTGAATCGTCACTCATGTCTAATATCAATGTTTTTAGAGAAAACTCTCACGACCAACTTACGATTTTTCTTGACTTTTTTTTGACAAAATAAAATCGCAAAACAGATGTAAGGAGATGCCAAATCATATATGATGAAGGCTCTTTCATTCCATACCGTCTTTTCATATACCCCGTAGTATAATCCAGAACAGTTCGTCTTGCATTCCGATTATGCCTGTTTCAGGCTCCGATTCCGTCTGTTTTAGGGTGTGATATTAAGTATTTCAGCCCCTGATATGGACTTAATCGCATGCCGAAACAGTGCTTTTTACATGGCGAAAAAATATGTCTTAAATATAAGTCTTTGATGTTCAGTCTTTTAAGCAAATCTCTCGTGTTTTGCGAATTTGCGTCCGAAGGAGAGTCCGCGCGCAAATACGCGCTGGATTTTTGGGGTAGAACAGAAAACTCGGACTGAAAAATCGCGTGACACAGAAAATGTGTAACTGCCCTTGATTGCTTTACTTACTGCTGAAAACAACTGTGCGGTACGCGATTTATACCGCGGTTTTTTATTGTAGGGAAGCGCTGCTGAATCTTTATATAACTTATAAACACATCTCCGGAATATGTCGGCTGTGGTTTACTTATGATCCGTATGCTGTCGTGCAGGCGGGTGATTGATAGTGCGAAGACTTGTTGTAGGGAAGCGATAATATGGTCTGGAATGTGTCGCATCATACTTACGGGCACAAAAAAAGGACTCCGCTGAGTCCCAAAACCTTTGTTAACCTTAAATCTAATACCATGAAAAACGTTGCAAAGATATGTAACTCTTGTTACATTTGCAAGTTTTTGGGAATCTTTTCTTTTGTATTTTATGTTTTTTAACTGATTTTCAACGATTTATAAATAAGTCATGGTCGTATGAGCGCTTTGGCTGCATGCTTTGTAGAAGTGAAGTCTGTTGTGGCAGAACGGGCGTCGCCATACCAGAATACTGTGGAAGCGATGTCAACCGTTCCCGGCTCCCATGAAAGCATTTCGAAGCAGATGCGCAGGTCCTGACGGAACGGAATGCCGTCGAGATTGCGTGTCCGGAAGAATGTATTATATCCGTGCGAGCTGGCTTCGTCGGCACGCGGGGCACCTCCGAAAGGCGTGTGGAAAATGTAGACCGGTGCCCATGAACTGTTGTAATAGTCTTCGGTGCCTGTCCCGAAATGCGAAGGCAGAGTCTCACCGTCAACCCATATCTTCTCATCGCCCTCGCCATACCAGCGCGGAGAGTGGTTGTAGAGCGTCATGACATCACCTTTATATACACCGTCTCCGGCAATATGGGCAAACAGCCAGTCCAGATTGTCGTTGCTGTTATAGTTGTTGCTCAGTTTCACTCCGTCCTCGCTGCGCCACGAAGCGTGGAAATACATAGAGCGGTCGTCCCACTCATAATCGCATACAGAAGCCGAAACGGATACGGGAATGTCGAAATCTCCTACGTTGCAGAGTGATATTCTTGCATTACGGGAATATGGCATGAGCCATCGGGAAGTGACTCCACCATGTCCGTCAGCATCGACAAACCAGCTCTTTACGGCAAATCCGCCCATTCCGGCACCGCTGAAATCGGACAGAGGAACGTCCACCGTCCGTACGCCGTCGAACGTGGCGCGTACCACAATGTTGCGCATTGCCTGTGCATAATGTGCTGTGTCGGCATCCACATTCACGCGGAGACAGCACACAGCGTGCTCTCCGCTCGGCAGTGAAACGGAAAGCTCATCGTCACTTTTCAGAAGACCTGATTCGGATCTGACCGTATTCCCACTGGGAGACACAGGATTGCGAAGCGCGAAATCGCATTTGAAGATATCCATTGAAGCACGTCTTACCGCATCCGAAGAGAATGTCTCCACCTTTGTGTCTGCTGGATATGTGCGGTAGTTTATGCCGTAATACTTTGGTGTCGGAGCCACACCGGGCTGGTCTTCAAACGTTATCTTGCAGTGACGTGCGTAAGGTATCGGCAGGAAAAGAGTGTTTCCGCCCTTGCCGTCGGGCTGATAGCTTGTGTGGGGAAGGAGCATGCCGCGTCCAAGTTGTCCTATGCCGAAGGCCATAAGGTCGTAGGCCGGCACAATCCAACCTGGTTCGTCGGAGCCGTCGAAGTAGAAACGCATCGTCCCGCGCTTGTCGAGTGTGGTGAGCCAGATGCGTGTTATGACGCCAGGACCGTCGCAGTCGAACATCACTTTCTCTATGCGTCCGTCCACAGTGTCCACCCTCTCTACTCCGAAACCGTCGTCGTTGGCAAACCAACCGGGTTTGTCCGGCGATACCGAACGACGGTCGTGACTGCTCACCTGGCGGCATGTGTATGGAATAACGGGCCTTCGCGTGGCTTCATCGAACGAAGTCATCTCATTGAGCAACGAGCTGATTGTTATTGTATCGCCGCCAAACGATGCGGCGGGAACCATCAGCAGTGCAAGCAAAGCAGCAAGAAAGAAGTTATGTTTCATTGTTCAGGATTTTATAAAGATTGTATTTGAAATAAAGGTTTCGCTCTATCAGTATCAATTATATGTTTTTATTAATATCCGTACTCATTCATTTGCCGGTTGTGTCTTGTAAGTCCCGGCTTCGTGCCCACTGCATGACGTTTGCCGGCGGACGCCGGTTGAGCAGTTCGTTGCGCATGAAATCCATGTAGGGAGCCGTGTGTTCGAAGTAGCGTCGGTAGGCGGAGCACATGTAGTTGAGGCCCGGCTCGCCGTCGGCTGTGGTGAGAAAGCGGTCCTTGGGACATCCGCCGTTGCACACTTTCAGCCATCCGCACTCGCGGCACTGGCGCGGCAGACTTGCTCTTTTGGCCTCGCCGAACTCCTGCTGACGGCGGCTGTACATCATGGATGTGAGTGTTTCGGTGCGGATGTTGCCGAGTTTGTATTCCGGGAATACGAAATGGTCGCACGAATATACGTCGCCGTTGAACTCCATTACGGCCGCATGACCGCACGAGTCAGCCAGGGCGCATACGCCGGATTGCTGACCTGTCCACAGCGCGAGGGTCGAGTCGAACAGTTGTACGAATGTCTGTCCCACGTCGTTGCGCACCCATTCGTCGAAAATATCGCACACGAAGCGACCGTACTGTTCCGGAGTGACGGAGAAAGATGCCAGCTTTCCTTCAGCACTGTTGTCGGCCGGCGACGCCAGATGGCGCCCGTCGGAGTGGGGAAGGATGCGTTCTATTATCGGCGCGAACTGTATGTAGCGTGCGCCTATCGACTTGAAGAAGTTGTAGAACTCGAGCGGATAGTCGGCGTTGAAGTCGTTTACCACAGCCATCGCGTTCCATTCCACGCCGTGCTTGTTCAGTAGTCGTATGCCGCGCATCACCTTTTCGAACGACGGACCTCCGCCTCGCGTGCGGCGATATTCGTCGTGAAACTCCTTGGGTCCGTCGATAGATATGCCTATAAGAAAGTTGTTGCGCCTGAAAAACTCGCACCATTCGTCGGTGAGCAGCGTGCCGTTGGTCTGCAGACAGTTGTCTATGATGTGGCCGCGGGCATATTGACGTTGCAGGCGCAGTGCTTTTTCGTAGAACGATATTGGTCGCATCAGCGGTTCGCCTCCGTGCCATGAGAAGAGCACCTGCGGCTGAGTCTGCGCCTCGATGTACTGACGTGTGAACTCCTCGAGCAGTTCGTCGCTCAGCGTCATGCGGCTGCCGGCACCGCTTGCGCGGTACATGTTGCCTTTTTCTGTGTAATAACAGTATTCGCAATTGAGGTTACAGAGTGAGCTCGCCGGTTTCAGCATGACATAGAGTGGGCGGGCGAAGGGAGCATATGCGGGCATATTCTTGAATGTATGGTAGAATGTCGGTTAATAATGATACTTTCATTGCAAATTTAATCAAACTTTCCTTATCGGCCAACATTGTGTCAAATATATTACAGCAATATGGAATTAAATGTCTACCTTTGCACGAGATTCCATGCGGAATGCCTGTTGGTGTTGTACGGTATTCCGCATATCAGCAACTGTAAAAGTAGATGACATTCATCAGAATCATTCTGATAGTGGCGCTGATGCCGCCTTCGGCATTGCCGTGCGGAGTGTTCTCATATGCAGATATTACGCGCCTGGTAGGGGCGGTCTGCGGCAGATGCGTGTGAAAGGAGTGTTGGGAAACGTCAGTTGCCGTGTATTGTGAAGAGAATAAAGAATCAAAACCGTAACATAAGAACTTAACGCCGGCGTGGATGTCCGTACAGAACGGCTGCCGGCAAAAGTCTATAAAATGCAGAAATGAATACAAAAAGAACATCATTGAGCGACAAACGCTATCTTGTGCCGTTTGTCCTGATCACCTCACTCTTCTTCATGTGGGGCTTTGCGAGAGCCATTCTCGACGTGCTGAACAAACATTTCCAGAACGAACTTGACATCAACATCGCACAGTCGGCGCTCATTCAGGTTATGACATATCTTGGATATTTCGTGATGGCGCTGCCTGCCGGACTGTTCATCAACCGCTACGGCTACCGCCGGGGCGTGATAGTGGGACTCATACTGTTTGCACTCGGCTCGCTGCTTTTCATACCGTGCTCGGCTGCCGGCACTTTCTATGCGTTTCTTGCAGCGCTGTTCGTGATAGGCTGCGGACTGGTTTTCCTTGAGACATCGGCCAATCCTTACGTCACGGAGCTTGGTCCGAAGGAGACGGCCACAAGCCGTCTGAACTTCTCGCAGTCGTTCAACGGTTTGGGATGTATGGCTGCCACGTTCGGTGTTGGCTCGTTCCTGTTCGGCGAAGGGGGCAACGAGGACGGAGTGGTGGTACCTTATACCATCATGGGAGTGGTGGTACTGCTCATTGCGGTGGCTTTCTCCAAGGTGAAACTTCCGGAGATTACCCACGAGGACGACAACGCTACGGCCGACGGAAAAGGCAATCTGAAGAAGCTGTGGAAGAACGGGATGTTCGTGTTCGGACTGCTGGCGCTGCTTGCCTATGAGGTGTCTGAGATATCGATAAACAGCTATTTCATCAATTTTGTGACCGGTCAGGGATGGATGAGCGACCGCGACGCGTCTATGGTAATAACCGGTGCGCTGGCAGTGTTCATGATAGGCCGTTTCCTCGGAAGCTGGATAATGCGCCGTGTGGCAGCAGAGAAAATGCTCCTCCTGTGTGCAGTGGGTACTGTTGTGTGCATGCTGACGGTACTCGGCGACTTCGGCAAGGTGTCGCTCATCGCTCTTATGTGCAATTATATGTTCGAGGCGATAATGTTCCCGACCATATTCTCGCTCACGCTTCGCGGTCTTGGCGGACTTACCAAGAGCGCTTCGTCCATACTGATGATGACACCTGTGGGCGGATGTGCGTTCCTTCTCATGGGACTTGTGGCCGACAATACCAACAACATCATACCGTTTGTCATTCCTCTTGCAGGCTTTGCGGTGGTGCTGGCCTATGCGTTCAGACTGACGGCAGGTTCACGCAGAGGAGAATGACAGGCTCTTGATTATTGTGGATGGCGGATAAATCATGCCGTGATTTGCGGCGTGTGTTCCGCATAAGAATATTATACAGAGCGGAGGCGCAATATATATGGCGCTTCCGCTTTTGCTTTTTGTACCGATGTGAAGGCACAGCAGAATCGTTGTGCCGATGATAACCATAACTGTAAAATAAATACTTGCGGTCTGATGACCAATCGGTGGATAATAAAAAACTGCGGTATCACTTCCGTATCAGCGTTGTTTTCTATGTCGGGATGAAAATAATATGGGTCACTTACAGATTTTCAGCATCCTGCGGTTTTTACGTCCGAGTTTTCTGTTCTACCCCAAAAATCCAGCGCGTATTTGCGCGCGGACTCTCCTTCGAACGCAAATTCTCGAATTATAAGAGATTTGTTTAAAATGTTGAATATCAAAGACTTATATTTAAGATGTATTTTTTCGCCACGTAAAAAGCACTGTTTCTGCATGCGATTAAGCCCATATCAGGGGCTGAAATGCTTAATATCACACCCCGAAACAGACGGAATCGGAGGCTAAAACATGCGTAATCAGAATGCAAGACGAACTGTTCTGGATTATACCACGGGGTATATGAAAAGACGGTATGGAATGAAAGAGCCTTCATCATATATGATTTGGCATCTCCTTACATCTGTTTTGCGATTTTATTTTGTCAAAAAAAAGTCAAGAAAAATTGTAAGTTGGTAGTGAGAGTTTTCTCTAAAAACACTGATATGAGGTGTGGGGAAAGGCTCCGGAAGAATGTGGTGTGCTTTTGAATATGATTTATCGGATGTGGTAACGAAAATTTATTATTACGTGAGCAGAGGTTCTGGCTGTGTTCATATCATCCCGGATTGGCAGTATGTTTTCCGCTATTCCGTGTTATTTCACAAATAAAACCGCTCTTCACAGAAATTCAGCACATCCGCTCTGCTGCATGTCTGCCGGCAGATATCCGCTTCTCGGTTTTCTGATATTCTGCGGACCGGTATTCAATATTTACGGCCCCGGTCAGTAAAACGAAATATTGACCGGGGCCGTATGTGTGCAACAGCTTTTCAGACTGCTTCTTTTTCTATCTCTATCAGAGCGCATGCCGGCCGTCATGTGTCAGTGAAGACCGGGGCGCGCATCGTTTTTCAGACAGTCTGAGTGCCTTTCTTTATTTCTTTCTCAATCTTCTGGTCACCCCACATCAGTGTCAGTTTGAACGGAGTGTTGGTGTTGATGGTCACCTTCGGTTTCTCGTCGGCAGAGCTGCGGCGTGCCACCTTGAACGAGATGAGGCCGTCGGCGCCGTAAGGATAGCGGTCGATGCCGTAGCCGTCGGTAAGACTTACGTCGAGCGTTATGTTGTTTTCCTGTACGTTGGCACGTATTCCGAAGATGTATTCTATGAGTTCGGCGATTGGCGGCAGACCCGTCCAGCCCACAAAGTCCTTGCGTGCCATGAATCCGGGTTCGGCTTTCTCCGGTGCGTAGTACTCCCAGAAGGTGCCTGTTTTCTCATATACCTTCAGCACATTGTTGTAATGGTTCATGGTGATGTCGTGCGCCAGACGGCGGTAGCCTTTGTCTGTCAGACCGGAGATTACCATGTAGTTGGTGCCCGGCCACACTCCGCCGGTCCAGTAACGGCCGTTGGCCTTGTACTTGGGATTGTCGGCTGCGAGCGACGCCACGCGGTGAGGACGGTTGAACTTGGTGGTGTCCTCGAGATGGCTCACCAGTGCGTCGAGCCTTTCTTTGGGCAGAACGTCGGTGTGGAGTGCCCAGTAGGCGTAGATGCCCTGCGTAGTGCTGAGGCTGTTGTCGGCATACTGGTCGTATAGGAAGTGGTCCTTCTCGCTCCACATATTGTTGTTTATATATTCCGACAGCTTCTTTATGTCGTCCTCAAACTCCTCTATCTCCTGCCAACGCTCCAGGTAGAAGCCCATTTTCAGCAGTATGTCCGCCACCATTATCTGCTGGAGGCAGGCGTCGAGCCATATCATGTGGCCGTTGCTGTATATGGTGTTGTAGCCTTCTGGCACGCGCGGCATATTGTCCATGCCCGTTCCCCATCCGCTGCTCCAGTAGGTGCCGTTGCGCCATGTGCGGTTGAGCTTCAGCCATTTGTAGTAGGCGGCGAGCACTGGGAACACCTTGTTCAGGCGGTTGTCGTCGCCGAACTGCGTGTAGTATTTCCATTCAGACCACGGCAGCAGGTTGGGTCCGGTGCTCGTAGGGTCGTAGCGGCTGAAGCAGTCGGAGCCGTCGGCGCGTATCTCGCGGCATATAAAACCGTCGGGATGCTGCTTGGCGTAGAAGTTATCGAGAGTTTTCTGGAACGGGAAGAAGTTGCGGCCATAGCGGCAGAACATGGTTATGAACGCGTCGTCCCACATGAATATGTTTCCGTTGTAGGCCGGGGCGATGTAGCTTGTGACGAATCCCGAGTCGTCGAGTGGCTGGCAGATGTTCTTTATTCCTATCTGCCATGCTTTCCAGTACATTTCAATCTCCTTGTCGTGACCGTCCCAATAGGGTGCGGGCAGCACCTTTTTGGCCTGTTCGAACGTGCCCGGCGTGGTCTTCTCTACCTTTGCCGTGCGGAAGGTGTTCTCGGCTACGAGGGTCTGCATGACGTACGTGTTCTTGTAGGGCAGCTTGTACAGCGGCGAACCGGACGATATCAGGTTCTGTGCGCCGGCCGTTGTCGTGATTGCGGCGAGCGCAATTACCATTATGCTTTTTCTTATCATGTTGATTGTATGAGATGTTTTATTTGTCGGTTGTTTATGACACATGACGCCGGATGAGGCTTATACGTCTGTGTGCGGACACGTAATCAGCGTTCCATCAGCGCCTTTATTTTCCAGAAAATGTCGGTGTTCTCCATTATGCCTGTGAAGTTATCGGCTCCCGGACCGAACGCATAGACGGGCACCATCACGCCGGAGTGACTGCCGGTGGAGAAGCGGCATGTTATCTTTCCCTGCTCTTTGTCGCCGTCGATGAGCGTCAGTCCGCCCGTCTCATGGTCGGCTGTCACCACGACAAGCGTCTCGCCGTCCTGCGCCGCCCACTTCATCACCTCGCCGATGGTGCGGTCGAAGTCGTGGGTTTCCTTCATCAGCATGTCCAGTTGGTTGAAGTGTCCGTAGTCGTCGAGCTGCGATCCTTCTATCATCATGAAGAAACCGTTCTTGTTCTGGTTCATGAGCGATATGCCTTTGAGTGATGCACGTGCCAGAAGGTCGCCGCGCTCGTCGGGCAGGGGAGTGTCCACGTCGTAGGGAACGGCGAACACCTTGCCTTTGTTCCATGCCGAAAGGTCGTCCCATGAGCGTGATATGTGGTAGCCTTTCTGCTTCAGCTCGTCGAAGATGTTGCGGCCGTCCTTGCGGTTGGTGAAGTATTTCGCGCCGCCGCCGAACGCATAGTCGATGCCGCAGTCAACATAGTCGGCTATGATTTCCTGCTCGTTGTCGCGGTCGGAGTTGTGACAGCAGAAGTCGGCTGGCGTGGCATCCCACAGGCGGCACGTCACGGCTATGCCTGCATCCTTGCCGAGCGACTTTGCCACATCGCACAGAGTGGTGAGTGGTTTGCCGTCCGGATCTACTCCCACAGAGTGGTATTTGGTCTTGTGTCCGGTTGCCAATGCGGTGCCGCCTGCTCCTGAGTCGGTGATGAGTTTGTCCGTGCAGTAGGTCTTCGACAGTCCTGTGTATTGCGCGTTTTCCAGCCACAGCCGGCCGTGATTGGCTGTCCATGCCGAATATACGTGCATAAGGCTCATGCCGTCGCCTATCATCAGTATCACGTTTTTCACCTTCTTGCCCTGTGGCGGGGTGATTTTCTCCACCTTGTACGGATTCTCGCAGATGTATGTCTGCGGCTTGTCGTTTTGCGCTATTGCCGGCAGCATCGCCAGCATAAGGACACATGATAGCAGAATACTTCTGATATTCATAATAGATAAGTTTTTGTTGTTGAACGTATAAGCGCCATTGCTCTTGCCGCCTGTATAAGAATGGACGGTCGGAATAATTATAATGACACAGACAAAGTTACAACTTTTTTTCTTTCCAATAGGCTTGGCTTTGTAAATAAAGTTGGTTTGATGTGATATACTTATGAAAAAGAAGACTCCTGCGATGGAATGTCGCAGGAGTCTATAAATCATCGGCAATGGCCGTTATTGTGCTGATATGTCAGAAAATATCAGTCTATTTCCTCGTCAGCCTCATATCCGCCCATTTCGCGTATGGCGTTCTTCAGCATTGTGTATTGCTGATAAAGGTTGTTCACAGCCTCTTCGCCTTTGGTGAAGTCGTGCATCGGACTCTTGAGGAAGAAACTGAGGAAGCGCTGTATGCCGTATCTGCCGGCGCGTGCAGCGAGGTCGCTGAGCAGACAAAGGTCGAGCAACAGCGGGGCAGCAAGGATTGAGTCGCGGCAGAGGAAGTTGATTTTTATCTGCATCGGGTAACCCATCCAACCGAAAATGTCGATGTTGTCCCATCCTTCCTTGTTGTCGTTGCGCGGCGGATAATAGTTGATGCGTACTTTGTGATAATAGTCTGTGTAAAGATCCGGCTGTTCTTCCGGTTTCAGAATTGTTTCGAGCGTTGACAGTTTGCTCACTTCCTTTGTGTGGAAATTTGCCGGTTCGTCGAGCACAAGGCCGTCGCGGTTGCCGAGAATGTTTGTTGAGAACCAGCCGCTAAGTCCGAGACAGCGTGTACCGATGATCGGTGCGAATCCGCTCTTCACGAGAGTCTGTCCGGTCTTGAAATCCTTTCCGGCGATAGGCATTTTGGTCTGTTCTGCCATTTCCCACATTGCCGGTATGTCAACGGTTGTGTTCGGTGCGCCCATAATGAACGGTGCACCTTCTGCCAGAGCTGCGTATGCGTAGCACATGGACGGAGCCACGTGTTCGCGGTCGTCATCCTTCATCGCTTTTTCGAGTGCAGCGAGAGTGCCGTGCACCTCTTCGCAGTATGGCACGTATATCTCTGTAGAAGCTGCCCATATCACAACGATGCGCTCGCAGCCATTTTTCTCCTTGAATTCGCGTATGTCCTGACGCAGCGCTTCGGTCATTTCCCAGCGTGTCTTGCAGTCTTTCACGTTGTCGCCGTCGAGACGTTTGGCGTAGTTCTTGTCGAATGCAGCTTTCATCGGAACGATTTTCTCCAGTTCATCGCGTACTGGTTCTATGTCCTTCTCCTTCAGAACTTCTGCGTACATTGCAGCCTGATAGGCGTTCTGCGGATAAACATCCCATGTGCCGAATACTATATCGTCGAGCTTTGCCAAAGGTACGATGTCGGCATAGTGCAGATATTTCTTATCATCTCCTTTGCCGACGCGGATTTTGTCATATTGTGTCATTGACCCGACGGGTTTTGTCAGTCCTTTGCGTGCCATGAGTACACCGGTCATGAATGTAGTTGTCACAGCACCGCATCCGACAACCATGATTCCAAGTTTCCCGTTTGCGGGTATAACATTAGTTTGTTTCATTGTGATTGTTTTATAATGTTTTTAATTATGTTGGTTGTTTGTTTATGTTCAGATATATAAACTATGTATCTGCTTGGAAAAGGTTGGCTTTTCCGTTCATAAGTTGCAAAAGTAAATAATTAGGGATATATTGCCCTTTTGACGGTTTGTTTTTTATTATAAATTAGTAAAAATAAACGTCATTTTATTTTTACATATTATTACAATGTGACGAAACATTAAAAAAATGTTGTATCACTTTGTGTTGCCAAATTAAAATACTAACTTTGCAATCAGTTAGAAAGACAATTCGAAACGTTTTAAATAAATTTAAACAATTATGGTAAACTACAAAGATTTAGGCTTGGTGAACACACGTGATATGTTCAAGAGAGCCATTAATGGAGGTTATGCAATTCCTGCTTTCAACTTCAACAACATGGAGCAGTTGCAGGCAATTATCAAGGCTTCTTCTGAACTGAAGTCTCCGGTAATCCTTCAGGTTTCCAAAGGTGCCCGTAACTATGCAAACCAGACACTTCTGCGCTATATGGCTCAGGGTGCTGTAGAGTATGCAAAGGAACTCGGATGCAACCATCCTGAGATCGTTCTGCACCTCGACCACGGTGACAGCTTCGAGCTTTGCAAGAGCTGCGTTGACATGGGCTTCTCTTCAGTTATGATCGACGGTTCATCTCTTCCATACGATGAGAATGTTGCACTGACAAAGAAAGTTGTTGACTACGCTCATCAGTTCGACGTAACTGTTGAAGGCGAGCTCGGCGTTCTTGCTGGTGTTGAGGATGAGGTTGTTGCTGAAGAATCTCACTATACAAAACCGGAAGAAGTTATCGACTTCGTTACAAAGACTGGTGTTGACTCACTGGCTATCTCAATAGGTACAAGCCACGGTGCTTACAAGTTCAAACCGGAGCAGTGCACACGCGACCCGAAGACTGGTCGCCTCGTTCCTCCTCCATTGGCATTCGACGTTCTCGATGCTATCATGGAGAAGCTGCCTGGATTCCCAATCGTTCTCCACGGTTCTTCTTCAGTTCCACAGGAGTATGTTGACATGATCAACCAGTATGGTGGCAAGCTGCCTGATGCAGTTGGTATTCCTGAGGATCAGCTCCGTAAGGCTTCTGAGAGCGCTGTTTGCAAGATCAACATCGACTCTGACTCTCGTCTGGCTTTCACTGCTGCTGTTCGTAAGGTATTCGCAGAGAAACCGGGTGAATTCGACCCACGTAAGTACTGCGGACCGGCTCGTGACCTCATGATCCAGCTCTATGAGCACAAGATCAAGGAAGTTCTCGGTTCTGACGGCAAGCTGGCTCAGCTCGACTAATAATCGGGAAGTGCAGGCTTGGGCATGATCCTGAATGGGTGAGTGAGCAATACTTTTAAGTATGCACCGGTTGGTCACAGGCCTGTATTACTCATTTTGAATATTGAATAAATAAAGTCCTTTTGTTCTTATGTCAGTTGACTGGAGCAAAAGGACTTTTCCGTATAGTGTATTCTGCATTTTATTATTCCGGGTTACGGTTTCTTCGTACGGCTGTCGATTGCGTCAGGCTGCTTTTGCCAATTGCAAACTGATGTGGAAGAAAGCCGATATTATTTTCTGTAGAAGTATTATGGCGACTGTATGTGCAGGTGACACATCCATGCGTATTGTCTATAATATAAGAGTAATGAGTACGCTTTATTCTACATATTTATTAATATGTGGAGTAAAATGTTACGACAATGACAATTTACGAAATAGAAAATGGAGAACGGGATAGCGTGTTTTCGGAAAGATGGAAACCGGTATGGAATAGCTGTTACGGTTTCATGGATATTAAAAGGGGATTGATAATAATAAAAAACGGTAGCATCTATTCCGTATCGACGTTGTTGTCTTCAGACGAAAAGGGAAGCCGAGTGGGGATGTTACAGATTTTCAGTATCCCGCGGTTTTTCTGTACGAGTTTTCTGTTCTACCCCAAAAATCCAGCGCGTATTTGCGCGCGGACTTTCCTTCGGACGCAAATTCGCGAGAAATAAGAGGTTTGTGCAAAATGCTGAACATCAGTGTCTTATATTTAACGACCATTTTCCCGTCATGCAATAAGCACTGTTTCAGCATGCAATAAAGCCCATATCATGGGCTGAAACGCACCATATCACACCATGATATGGACTTAATCAGCCCCTAAAATGGGCAAAATCAGAATGCAAGATGAAGCATTCAGGAATGCACTACAGTGTATATGAAAAGACGATACGAGATGAAAGAGCCTTTATGATGCAGAATTTAACATTCCTTTACATCTCTTTTACGATTTTCTTTTGTCAAAAAAAAGTCAAGAAAATCTGTAAGTTCATTGTCTGAGTTTTCTTTAAAACGGTCTATATGAGGCATGAGCAAAAGCGCGGGGAGTATGCCTTTTTCTCGCTATGAGGATTTATAAGTTGTAACAACGTGAATTTGTTGTCACGTGGGCCGGTGTCTAACGGCATTTCATACAACCGCGCTCTGTCCGGAATCTTCCCTTCATACTGTGATGCTTTGTGAATAAAACTGATCCTTACCAAATTTCTACAAAGCCGGATTATGATCGTTGTGAATGTGGATGAAAAGTATGAAGTGATATGAAAAAGGCCGTTCTGCATTGCGGAACGGCCTTTATTGTTATGTGATATTGTCTTTTTCGTTGTGCGAAACAGGCTTTCCTGTTATGTGGAACAGCCTTTTCCTTAGTGGTGAACAGTAACTTCTGCGAATGCGTATGGTGATTTCTGCATATTTATGCAGTGCACAGTCTGAAGTTCATTTGTCCGTGCATATGGTCTGGAGTTATGTCATACGCTCAGGTGTATGTTGCATAGTGTCCGGCATACGGCGCATGAGCTACGTCATTCCAATGGTTCGGTCTGCAAGCTTATTACGCCTCCTGTAGCCGGGTCGAGTACAATCTGCGATGTGAGTTTCTTGCCGAAGAGTGTTCCGCTGAGTGTGTCGACATTGCCGAACTGTGCCGCATACGTGTTGTATGTGGCTATTGTCTTGTTGCCGTCGGTTATTTTTATCTTTATCTTTCCCGGAACGTTCACTCCGAGAATCATGTCGTCCTTCTGTTTCTTTATCTTTTCGTCAACGACAGGACCCTCAGCCAGTATCTGCTCGTCTTCTATTTCAGCATAATAAGGTGCACCCGAGAGATCGTCGGTATCGGTCAGTCCGAAGTGTCTTGAGAAGCGGAAAATCATCTGTTTGGCGTTTTCCTTCTCCGGAACAAACGATACTACGGTTTCGGTGGTGTCGGTGACGGTTGTTCCCTCAAACATCTGTAGCAGTGCGTTCTCCTGTGTCTGCAACTGCGCGAGCATTATCTTGAGCTGTTCGCCGTCCTTTGGCATGAACTCGGCTTCGCCACGTGCCAGCTGGTTGCGGCTGTCGCGTATGTCGTATATGTCCTGTGCTATCATGCGTGCCATCTTAGGCAGATTGGTGGACGATAGTATATCCTGGCTCATGTAGTCGTTGGGCGAAGGCATGGGCTGGCGTGGTGCCGGTTTGAATTTCTCTATTGGTTCGTCGTCCTTGCCCTTGGTGTTGATGGCTTTCAGCACACCGTTCTTGTCGCAGTCGATGTTCAGGATGCTGTGTTTCTTGTCTATCACGAGATCGTACTGCTTGCTCGTGTCCGGCACTCCGGCTACGGAGAACTTCATGCCCACAATCCTGTAGCTGACACTTGCCTCGCTTTCTCCTTTTGTCTTGAAGTAAAGGTCGCAGTAGTCGGCCAGTTTTCCGGGTGTGTATGTTGTCTTCTCGATGAGCAGTGATATGCTCACTTCGGTCTTCGGCAGGAAGTATGTGAAATTGCCGTTGTCTTTTTGTGCACAGGCAGGGCTCAGTGCGGCTGCCATCATCAGGGTTGACAGTATCTTTCTCATCTTCATTTATTGTCGGTTAGTTGTTTGAATGCTTGGGGAATATATTTTATTATGTCGCTTGCCATAAGACTTTCCTCTCCGGTTTCATGTGCGGCCATGTCGCCGGCGAGACCGTGCAGGTACATTCCTGTGATGCAGGCTTGGGCACGTGTGTAGCCTCGCGCCAGCAGTCCGGTGATAATTCCTGTGAGCACATCGCCGCTTCCGGCAGTCGCCATGCCCGCGTTGCCGCTGGTGTTGAAGGTCACGCTGCCGTCGGGTGTGCACAGAGCGGAGTGGTGTCCTTTCAGAATGATGTATGCTTCGAGGTGCTCAGCCATGTCGCGCGCTTTGGAAAGCCGTTCGTAATCGCTTGACGACACGCTGCCGCAGAGTCTGTCGAACTCCTTGGGGTGGGGCGTCATGATGAGCTTCTCGGGCAGATGCTGCATCCATGTGCGGTGGTTGGCTATGATGTTCAGCGCGTCGGCATCGAGTACTACGGGGCACTTGGTGCGTCTGAGCTGTGCCATCAGTGCCACAGCCGTGTCTTCGTCGGTGCCCAGACCCGGGCCTATGCCCACGGCGTCGTAGCTGTCTGTGTCTATAGTGTTGGAGAAGCAACGCTCGTTGCTGTCTATTTTCAGTATTGCTTCTGGTATGGCTGTCTGTATGATGCAGCGGTTTGTCTCAGATGTCAGCACTGTCGCCTTGCCCACTCCTGAACGCATGCATGCCCTGGCGGCCAGTACAGCCGCTCCTGCCATGCCGTAGCTTCCGGCTATGAGCAGAGCATTGCCCATGCTGCCTTTGTGCGCGAAAGCATCGCGTTTTCTGAGTTTCCCTTTTATGTCGTCAGCTTCTGTTGTTGTGTACTGGCTGCCGGTGTTTCTTATGAACTCCTCTGACAATCCTATGTCGAGCACCTTTATCCGTCCGAGGAAAGCCTGTGTGTCGGCAAACATCATGGAGACCTTCTTCTGTTGAAGTGTCAGTGTGAGGTCAGCCTTCACTATGTTGGCACGCACGTTGTAAGTGTTGTCTTCGGTCATGAGGCCGGAAGGCAAGTCGATACTTATCACTTTGGCCGGTGACTGGTTGATGTATTTGACGAGAGAAGCAAAACCACCGGACAGAGGTTTCTTGAGTCCGGAGCCGAACAGACCGTCGATGACAAGTGTGTCGGCGTCGAGTTTCGGCGGATCGAAGTCCACGGTGACTTCTGTGAACTTCTTCATCAGTCTGTGTTCTGTGAGCCGTTCACGGTTCGTCGCACAGTCTTCTGACAGCCGGTTGCCTATGTTGAACAGCCATACGGCAACATCGTAGCCGCGGTCGAGCAGCATGCGTGCCACTGCAAGCGCGTCACCTCCGTTGTTGCCCGGACCGGCAAACACAATGACATTCTTATCTGAAGGCCATTCACCAGTGATGGCGTCGGTGATGGCTTTGGCGGCACGTTCCATCAGATCAATCGATTCGATGGGCTCGTGCTCTATCGTATATTTGTCGAGCTCGTGAATCTGTGAGCCAGTAAATATCTTCATACGGGGCAAAGATACAAAATAAATTCGTGCCTGCCAATAATTTGACTTATTTTTAGGCCTTGTATGCCGGCATGGCCTGCATGCTGCGTAAGCTCTACTGACAGGCTGTTGCGGGACGTTTCTCATGAATGACGCTAACGCCGGAGACTGTCTGTGTGACGGTAAAAAACCGAAATAAATGCTAACAGCGCACAGCGTTCGGCATATTTTTTGTAAATTTGCGAGCAAATATAAATACAGCACCATGAACAGTACAGTCAAAATAAAGGACAAGACGTTCAGAACGTCTATACCGGAGGCTGAAATATTGAAGCATGTCAAGGCTGTGGCAGACAGAATAAATGCCGACATGGCAGGAAAGAATCCTCTGTTGCTTGCAGTGTTGAACGGCTCATTTATGTTTGCAGCCGATCTAATGCGTATGATAACCATACCGTGCGAGATATCGTTCGTCAAACTGGCTTCTTATCAGGGCACAACATCTACCGGCCAGATAAAGGAGGTTATCGGAATAAACGAAGACCTCACCGGACGCACGGTGATAGTTGTTGAGGACATCGTGGAGACGGGCCTGACAATCAAACGCATGATAGAATCGCTCGGAACACGCAATCCGGAGTCCATACATATCTGTACTCTTCTGCTCAAACCGGAACGTCTTAAGGTTCCGCTCAATGTGGAATATGTCGCAATGGAGATTCCGAATGATTTCATTCTGGGTTACGGTCTCGATTATGACCAGCAGGGACGCAACCTGCGCGACATTTACACACTTGTTGAAGAATAACATAATGCGGCCGGTGCGGATAAGCGTCATACAACGCGATGCCGGCCGGTGTATATACATAAAAATTCAATTAAAGTAAAGAGATGAAGAATATCGTAATTTTCGGTGCCCCGGGTTCAGGCAAGGGCACACAGAGTGATCTGATGATCAAGAAATATGGTTTCAATCATATTTCGACAGGCGACGTGCTGCGCAATGAAATAAAGAACGGCACAGAGCTTGGCAAGACTGCTAAAGGATATATCGACAACGGCCAGCTCATACCTGACGAGCTGATGATAGACATACTTGCAAGCGTTTACGACAGCTTCGGCAAGGAGCACAAGGGTGTCATCTTCGACGGTTTCCCACGCACCATACCGCAGGCTGAGGCTCTCAAGGCAATGCTTGCTGAGCGCGGACACAACGTGGCTGCTATGATAGAGCTCGACGTGCCAGAGGACAAGCTGATGGAACGTCTCATAAAGCGTGGACAGGAATCAGGACGTACAGACGACAACGAAGAGACAATCAACAAGCGTCTGAAGGTTTATTCAACACAGACTGCTCCGCTTATCGAGTGGTACAAGAATGAAGGTCTGCACCATCACATCAACGGATTCGGCGAACTCGACCGCATCTTCGCAGACATCTGTGCTGTTATTGACAACATTTGATAGAAACTAAAACATAGACAACAAGATATGGCAGAATCCAATTTTGTAGATTACGTAAAGATATATTGTCGTTCGGGAAAAGGCGGACGCGGATCCATGCACCTGCGACACATCAAGTATCAGCCCAACGGCGGACCTGACGGTGGCGACGGAGGGCGTGGAGGCAACATATACCTGCGCGGCAATCATAATTATTGGACTCTGCTGCATCTTAAGTTTCAGCGCCATGTGTTTGCCGAACACGGTGGAAACGGCGGCCGCGACAAATGTCACGGCAAGGACGGTAAGGATGTCTACATAGACGTTCCGTGCGGTACGGTGGTATATAACGCCGAGACCGGAAAGTATGTGTGCGATGTCACCTACGACGGACAGGAGGTTCTGTTGCTTAAAGGTGGTCGCGGCGGACTTGGCAATTTCCAGTTCCGCACAGCCACCAACCAGACTCCGCGCTTCGCACAGCCCGGTGAACCGATGGAAGAGATGACAATAATACTCGAGCTGAAACTTCTTGCTGATGTCGGACTTGTGGGTTTCCCCAATGCCGGCAAGTCGACATTGCTTTCTTCTTTGTCGAGCGCACGCCCTAAAATAGCCAACTATCCGTTCACGACGCTGGAACCGTCGCTCGGTATTGTGGGCTATCACGACAAGCAGTCGTTTGTCATGGCCGATATTCCGGGAATCATTGAAGGCGCAAGCGAAGGCAAAGGACTCGGACTGAGATTTCTCCGTCATATAGAGCGCAACTCGCTTCTGCTGTTCATGGTACCGGGAGATACGGACGACATAAAGCGTGAATACGAAATTCTTCTCAACGAACTGCAGCAGTTCAATCCTGATATGCTCGATAAACACCGCGTACTTGCCGTTACAAAGTGCGACCTTCTGGATGAAGAACTCATAGAAATGCTTCGTGAGACTTTGCCTGAAGGACTTCCTGTGGTGTTCATATCGTCTGTCACAGGCTTTGGACTCAACGAGCTGAAAGACGTATTGTGGCGCGAGCTCAACAGCGAAAGCAACAAGCTGCAGGGTATTATCTCTGAGGAGAATCTTGTGCACCGTGACAAGGATATGAGCCGTTTCGCAGCCGAATTGCAGGAAGAAGGCGAGGACGAAATCATATATATAGATGAAGATGAGATAGAGGATCTCGACGATTTTGAATACGACGACGTAGAAACGGATGATTGAACCGCCTGTCATAAAATATTATGACGTCGCCGATGATGTTGTGGCGTTCAGCACAACGCGTCATGGCGGATGTGGAAAAGGAGCCTATGCAGGTTTCAGTATAAACGATTATTGTGGTGATGACGAGAACGATGTTCGTCGCAACCGCGAGGCTTTGAGTGCGGAACTCGGCCTTGACGACAGACATATCGTAATGCCTCACCAGACTCACGGTACTGAAATCGGAGTGATAGGTCCTGAATTTCTTGAACTGAGCAGTCGCTCCCGTCGCATGGTGTTGGAAGGTGTCGACGCTCTGATGACCTCCGTAAGGGGACTGTGCATCGGTGTTTCCACGGCCGACTGCATACCTGTTCTTCTTTATGATGCGGCCAACCACGCCGTGTGTGCCGTCCATGCCGGATGGCGCGGAACGGTAATGCGTATCGTACAGAAGGCTATCGTGGAAATGAATGCTGTGTTCGGTACAGACGCTGCTGCTCTGAAGGCGGTTATAGGACCGGGCATATCGCTTGATAGTTTTGAGGTTGGCGATGAAGTGTATGACAAGTTTTATGCTGCCGGTTTTGACATGCAGCGCATAAGTTGCAGGAAGGAGAAATGGCATATAGACCTTCCCGGATGCAACCGCATGCAGATGATGGAATCCGGAGTCACTGACGGCAACATATATTCATGTGGAATATGCACTTATAAGAACGCCAATGACTACTTCTCGGCGCGCAGACTCGGCTCAGAGTCTGGCCGTATTTTCAGTGCGATATATCTGCGTTAGGATATTGGCACTTGCATGACAGGGCCGGAATTGCCGGCTTCCATTCTTATAAGTTTATAAATAATTTACTGACGATGATTAGACTAAGACAGCTATTTCTTTTGGCAACGTTTGTTGTCACACTGACCGCGGCCGCTCCGGTGAAGCATAAGTTCACGGCGGCGGAGCAGCAACAGATAAGCATTGAGACGCCCGGACTGTTCAGCCGTTCGGATGCATTCAATGTGGATTTCTCTTCTGTGAAAGATAAGGAATATTCTTTTCCCCTGCCGGTTGGAAAAGCCATTGTTCTGGACGATAATATTCTGAGAATAGATACAAAGGAAGGTGATGCGGTGAAAGCCATGTTCGACGGCGTCGTGAGACTCTCGCGTCCTCACGACAATATGGGAAACGTGATTGTAGTACGCCACCGCAACGGTCTCGAAACCGTGTATGCCAACAATGAAAGCAATGTTGTGAAAGTCGGTCAGAAGGTAAAGGCCGGTCAGACAATAGCCATTGTGGGAACACGTGACGGAAAGACGTTCTGCGATTTCTCCATTATGGTGAACGGATGCCGTATAAATCCTTCCACGATTATAAACGTAAACAGTCACAGACTGCGCAAGCAGACTCTTATGTGCAAGCGCAACGGCTCATACGTGGACGTGACGTCAACTTCTGGTGCCAACGTGCTGATGGCGGCGGAAAGCATGGAGGATGATCCGTTTGAGAACGAATCGAAATTCGAGCTTAATCTTTCTGATCTGGATGAAGGTAATTGGGCTTTCCCATTGCCTGGCGCCAAGGTTATCAGTCCTTATGGAGGACGCCGCGGACATTCGGGTGTTGATCTGAAGACAAAGCCTAACGACGAGATTGTTGCGGCTTTCGACGGCGTGGTGACACGTTCGGGACCGTATTACGGATATGGCAACTGCATCGTGATAAAGCATGCTTACGGCTTTGAGACACTTTACAGTCACCAGTCGAAAAACATGGTTGAAGTGGGCGATAAGGTGAAAGCCGGCCAGGTGATAGGACTTACCGGACGCACCGGACGTGCTACGACAGAGCACCTGCATTTTGAGATTTCATTCAGAGGAAAACGCCTTAATCCTACTGTTGTGTTCGATTGTGCCAACAGAACGCTGCAACAGTCGACGCTGACTCTTAACAAGAGCGGAAAGGTAAGCTCGCGCAAGAACTATTATGCGCAGGGTGGCAGTTCCTCGTCGCGTACATAATGCATGGCCTCAATGCTTCTGTATCGCTGTGATACGGGCTTTGGCGCAAAACAAGTTCTTCCCGACTGCAATATATAAATAATGTGATAATACAAATACGGCCGCAATCCGAAGAGGTTGCGGCCGTATTTCTTTATGTTGGTTTCATACCGAGCATGATGACATATTGTGCAGACACGTTTGTTTTATTTCTTGTGTCTGTTAGCCCTCTGCTCGCGGTATTTGGCTTTCTGACGTGCAGAGCCACTGCCGTGCGCACCGGTTATGTATTTCTTTTTCTTGGCTTTGGTCTTCACCTTGCCGTCGTCTTTCGGAGCACTGCTCTTCTTTTTGAAGATAATTCCGCCTCCGCTTATGATATCATCAATCTCGTTGCTCATGCTGAAACGTATGTTTTTATCAATGATGGAACAGTCTCACTCCGGTGAATGCCATTGCAATGCCGTACTTGTCGCAGGTCTCGATGACATTGTCATCGCGTACAGAGCCTCCAGCCTGTGCAATGTATTCCACTCCGCTCTTGTGTGCACGCTCTATGTTGTCACCGAACGGGAAGAAGGCGTCGCTTCCGAGAGCCACTTTAGTGTTCTGTGCTATCCATGCTTTCTTCTCCTCAGCAGTGAGAACTTCCGGTTTCTCCTTGAAGAACTGCTGCCATGTGCCTTCGCGCAGAACGTCGTCATGTTCCTCGCTGATGTACACGTCGATGGTGTTGTCGCGGTCGGCGCGGCGTATTCCGTCGATGAACGGCAGGTTCATTACTTTCGGATGCTGGCGCAGCCACCATATGTCGGCCTTGTTTCCCGCAAGACGTGTGCAGTGGATACGGCTCTGCTGTCCGGCTCCGATGCCGATGGCCTGTCCGTCCTTCACGTAGCATACAGAGTTGCTCTGTGTGTATTTCAGGGTGATGAGGCTTATGATGAGGTCGCGCTTTGCCTCGTCTGTGAATGTCTTGTTCTTTGTTGGGATGTTCTCGAAGAGCGCCGGGTCGTCGAGTTTGATTTCGTTGCGTCCCTGTTCGAATGTTATTCCGAACACCTGTTTGCGCTCTATCGGTTCCGGAGTGTATTGCGGATCAATCTTGATCACGTTGTATGTGCCTTTGCGCTTGTCTTTCAGTATCTCGAGAGCTTCCGGAGTATAGTCCGGCGCAATCACACCGTCGCTCACCTCACGCTTGATGAGTGTGGCTGTTGCAGCGTCGCATGTGTCGCTCAGTGCCACGAAGTCGCCGTAAGAGCTCATTCTGTCGGCTCCGCGTGCTCTTGCGTATGCGCAGGCCAGAGGTGAAAGTTCTATTTTCACGTCGTCCACGAAGTATATCTTCTTCAGTGTGTCGCTCAGCGGCAGACCGATGGCAGCACCGGCCGGAGAGACGTGTTTGAATGAAGCGGCGGCAGGCATGCCTGTAGCCTCTTTGAGTTCTTTCACTAACTGCCATGAGTTGAGCGCGTCGAGGAAGTTAATGTATCCCGGGCGGCCGTTGAGCACTTCGATCGGCAGTTCGCCCTCGGTCATGAAGATACGCGACGGCTTCTGGTTTGGATTACATCCGTACTTTAATGCTAATTCTTTCATGTTGTTATGTTGAGAATATAATCGTTTACTGTTGACAAAATTACTACTTTTTCACGACATACGCAAATATAAGAGGCGCGCGTGACAGATGTGGTGTGACAGACGAATTTTTCACACTTATTATTTTGCAGTAACGTTTGTTTGTATTACTTTTGCACGCACAGGACAACACTATATATGACTGCCGGCGCGGGTTGTGACAACAACGTTTTTTTCTGTTGCCGGACAAGGATTTCAGGATAAGTGATATCCAATGATAAAGGAAGATTGCCCCGGAATTTAAGCGTTAGTATAAATAGAATGGAAAGAAAACATTGGGAGTTGAGCCAGTTGCTCAAAGCCGTTGAGAAGAAATTGAATGACGAGTCGCTGAAACCGGCCGTACTCAAGAAAATCGCCGCCCACATCAAAGGCACCGAAAAGCCCAAAAGAGATACCCTCGACAAAATATCGCTTCTTGCCGGATTTCAGGATTGGGAGAGCTTTAAGGCTGCGATTCATGGTGATGCTGACGGATTGTCTAATTTTGAGGATGACGCCGCAGACAAGCAACCGGCTTCTCAAGACAAGCCTGCGGAACATTGAGTTCTGTGTTTCAGAATTCTCATAAGGTTCGGTGCAAACCTTATTTTTCTTTATTTTTGCGGATGGCATCGGAAGGGATGTGCCGTCTTCAGATTTGAGCAACAGACCGGCGGACAGGACATGACGCGTCTGTTGTGCGTATTGTTGCCGTCTGCCGTACTTCTGTCATGTTTCCATAACGGGAAACATCGGCTCAACGGTAATCCTGTGGATACGGGATTTATTCATTAATCACTGCTGAATGGCCTACGGCTTCCAGACAATGCAGGACGGTATGAAGCATAACAGTGCATTTGTGCATGTGATGATAAATCCGCGTTGTCATAACGTGCAAATCATTACCGCAGGCGCGGAGTATATTCCACATGGTTCTCCTTACGCCTGATTTCAGCTTTTTAAAAGAAAACCCGGACGATGAGGTTACAGATTTTCTTGACTTTTTTTTGACAAATGAAAATCGCGAAAGAGGTGTGAAGAAATGTTAAACCATGCGCTATAAAGGCTCTTCCATCCTGTATCGTCTTTTCATATACCCTATGGTGCAGTCCTGAATGTTTCATATTGAGTTTTGATTTTGCCCGTTTCAGGGTCAGGTTAAGCCCATATCATGGTGTGATATGGTGCGTTTCAGCCCCTCAAATGGGCTTTATCGCATGCTGAAACGGTACATTTTGCACGACAGAAAAACAACCATCAGATATAAACCACTGACGTTCAATATTTTACATAAGCCTCTTATTTTCCGCAAATTTGCGCCCGAAGGAGAGTCCGCGCGCAAATATGCGCTGGATTTTTGGGGTAGAACAGAAAACTCAGACGGAAAAACCGCGGGATACTGAAAATCTGTAAATGGTCCATATTGTGATTATTACGGTAGAGGAAAAAAGGCGGTTTCGGGATTGAAAACGCAGTTTGTTGATTGAAGCTATAACCACAGGATTTTCTATTGATAGAATCATAGAGTCGCCTTATGGATATGTCATAAAATGTGATGCATGTGTTCAGAGTTTATTATATCCAGTCAGCTTACTGCGTTATGGCTGTGTGACGTCGCAGTCGGTATTTTATGTTTCATGTCTGTGGTTGCTTCTGTCGTGCAATATAACGGAAACAGACATAAACGACAAAAGGTTTTGCTGCATCGTAGCAGCAAAACCTTTTATTCCTTTTGTTAGAATGTAATCCGGGAAAATACGTGTATGTATTATTCGCCTGTGATGACCTTCTTCTCTTTGATACGTGCTTTCTTACCTGTGAGCTTGCGCAGATAGTAAAGTTTAGTGCGACGTACCTTACCATGCTTGTTCACCTCGATGCTGTCGATGTTCGGTGACTCGATCGGGAAAATACGCTCAACACCTACAGTGCCTGACATCTTACGAACGGTGAAGCGCTTCTTGTCGCCATGACCGTTGATTTTGATAACAACACCACGATAGAGCTGGATACGCTCTTTGTTTCCCTCGATAATTTTGTAAGCGACAGTGATAGTATCACCAGATTTGAACTCCGGGAACTTCTTGCCGGTTGCAAATGCTTCTTCAGCAACTTTAATTAAGTTCATTTTTTGATAATTAAATTTGTTTTATCGCCCAACGCAACATGACCAGCGACTCTTCCGTTGTCAGCGGTTACGCCGAAAAGCGCTGCAAAGTTACTACAATAAATCAGAACAGGCAAATTTCTGTCTGTCAATTTGTTCGTAAACCGCTAAAATATGAATAAATAGCGGTGTAAGGAGCTGTTTTTCAGCTTTGTCACTCTTTCTGTGCTGTGTTGAGAAACACCAGTTGTCCGGGTTTCACGGCAATGATTTTGTCTCCTGTTTTTATGATGTCCTTGGTGTCTTCGAAAAAGTGTCGGTATGGTGTTCCGTCTGATTTTACCAGCCAGAAATCCAGTTTGTCGGTGCATGCCTCCACGCATGAGTAGTCGGCTGATTCGAACAGACTCACGTACATGCTGTTTAAGGGATAGCTGCCGGTGATGTCGTATGCCTGATTAAGGACGAACACACTGTCTTTTTCGGTTATTACCCATAGTTCGGAGCAGTCGGAAGCCGGCATTTTGAACATGGTGCCGTCCGGTTTTAAAGCACAGCACGATTTATTCAACACGGCTTTTATGCGTCCATGACTTTTATAGTCCCACATTGTGGTGGTGGAGGCTGTGTCGTTGCGGGCTATGTGTGTTATCATGTTGTCGAACACAATGTTGTCGCCCGACGGGCCGGCGGCTGTTCCTACAACCATTTCTTTCTTGTCTGCCAGCATGCGGAACGACAGCTGACGGCCTGTGGCGGCATCGAACTCGGCAACGAACGGTCGTCCGCTTTTTACGGGAGCATAGCCCATGGCCATGCCCAACCCGTGGTTGAGCAGGCGGAGACGGCCGCCGGAAAGTGTCATGTAAGCACTGGACCCTGATTTATCCGGCAGTTCGCTGCTCCATATCTGATGCATGTCATGGTCGAAGCAATATATACGGTTGCGGTCGGAGATGTAGAAACGCGAACCTTCTGTCACCACGTTTGAGTTAAGTCCGAATATGCGTCTGCCTGCTGTGGCGGGTATGAACATTGAGGTTGTTCCTGTTGAAGGCATGGCGCCGATGGTTAGTGTCAGTCCGGCAAGACCGTCCATGATTATGCCTTTGGCCCAGGGCGTGGATGTGTCAGCTTCGGCGGAGTTCATTCTGCCGGTGCTCATGTCTATCACGTATATGTCGTTATTGACGACAACAAGTTTTGTTCCGTCCATCACCGTCGGATTTGTCCATCCGAACGTGTTGTTGTTAGGTATCTCGTTGATCCATCTTATGTTGCCGTCGCTCAGGTTCAGAGCCTTTACTGTTTTTGTGAACGGATGTTCGTAGCCGATGATAATGTTGAGAGAATCGTTGTAGTAGATGGGTATCAGTTCATTACGCCACACCACCTGTCCTGTGTTAAGGTCGCGCATCTCTGTTGTGTACAGCCAGTCGCTGGTGTTTTGGGTGTCGTATGTGAGTATCAGTCCGTGGTTGGTGAGCGAAAGTTGTGTGCTGTTGTATTTTACGTCTGTTTCCCACAGTTGCGACATATTGCCGCTGTCGAACATGCATATGCTGCCTTTGTTTTTCCATGCTCCTTTTTTTGTGGCCTCGCGTGTCTGTATGCATAAGTATTTTCCGTCGTCGCTGCACTCCGCATTGTATATGGGCAATGCGGTGTATACGGCTTTGCCCATAATGATGTCGCCTTTTGCGTCGGATGCGAATGCTGCCTTGCCGAACGCAGTGGAGTCGGTTGCTACGGCGGCGGAAACTCTGGTGCAGAACGGTATGAGCATCATCAGCATGATGCCGATGAATAAGTAATGCACGGATTTTACAGTCTGCATATCTGTGACAGGCTTGTGTGTAAGTTGCATGGCAGTTGTACGTATTATGCAACGGTCATTAAATGGAGTGTGGACTGCATTTGTTGTCATTATATTTCCTCCCTGTATTATTGTTTAAGGTAGTTTCGTTGTTGTTTTTTATGCCACCGGTATGTGGGCTGTGGCTGATTTTGTGTTTACGGTTTTTAGTATCTCTATTTGCCGTGTGGCGCTTTCGCAAATATATGGATTTTTTATTATATGAGCAAATATTGCGGTGTGATATGTTGCACCGGAGTTTATGTAGTGACGCATTGTGTTTTTTTGTGAGTGCCTTGACGTGAAGAAAAAGTCCGTTTGGCTTTGCACTGTGAGATAGTTGCATTAACTTTGTAAATGAAACATCCGGTGCGGATTGCCGGTGACAGAGTGTTTCTGTACACGGTGATGTCTGTCCGGAAACAACACACACAATATGACAACAGATATGATGAAGAGAAAAATGCGCAGACGTGCACTGAGTTTCGGATTGCTGCCGTCCATGCTTCTGCTTGCGGCATGTTCTTCCGGCGTACAGCTCACGGGTGTGGAGCGCGAACGCGTGCTGATAGATGGCCGCTATGACGCTGTGACCGACAGCGCGGGTGTGAAATTCCTTGCACCGTACAAGGCGAAGGTGGACAGTATGATGAGTCCGGTTGTGGGACACGCGGCCCATGACATGGCGGCCTTTAGGCCGGAGAGTGACCTGTCGAATCTGCTTGCCGACATACTGCTGTGGGGCGGAACAAAGTTTGGAGAGAAGCCCGACTTTGCCGTTTATAATATGGGCGGCATAAGGGCGGCGCTGTCTAAGGGTGAGGTTACCATAGGCAATGTGCTGGACGTGGCTCCGTTTGAGAACAAGATATGTTTCCTCACGCTGAAGGGTGACAAGGTGGAGGAACTGTTTGAAGATATAGCCGAAGCCGGTGGAGAGGCTGTGAGCCGTGGTGTGAAACTCGTTATTACGAAGGACGGAAAGCTGAAATCGGCACTCGTTGGCGGACGTGAGATAGATAAGGACAGGCTTTACCGCATTGCGACACTCGACTATCTGGCACAGGGTAACGACGGTCTGGAGGCCTTCAAGGACAAGACCGACGTTTTTTCGCCGAAGAGTGAGGAGAACAATGTGCGACACATCATAGAGAATTATTTCAGAGAGCAGGATAAGACCGGCCGTCCGGTGGACAGCAGGGTGGAGGGCCGGATTGTTGTGGAATGAAACATTGAAGGAATATGATAAGGAATTTTATAGTTTGCTGTGCGCTTTTCGTGTCGTCGATGACGGCAGAGGCACAGACGCAGATTGAGATATTGCATACCAACGACACGCACAGCTGCATTCTGCCGCTGAGCAAGAATCTGGCCGATACGGTGGTGGCCGGACGCGGAGGATTCGTAAGACGTCTGGAGTTTGTGAACCGCGAGCGGAAGAACGATCCGCAGTTGCTGCTGTTCGATAGTGGTGATTTCTCGCAGGGTTCGCCTTACTACACTCTCTTCCACGGCGATGTGGAGGTGGAACTGATGAATCTTATGGGATATGACGCTGTGACAATAGGCAATCATGAGTTTGACTTCGGAATGGAGAACATGGCGCGTCTGTTCAAAAAGGCGAAATTCCCGGTGGTTTGCTGCAACTACGACTTCACGGGCACTCCGCTCGAAGGACTTGTGAAACCGTATGTGGTGATAGAGCGCAAGGGGGTGAAGGTCGGCGTGTTCGGCGTTGGTCCTGAGCTCGAAGGACTTGTGGACGAGAAGAATTGCATCGGTGTGAAGTATGAAGATCCGGAGGATGCTGCCGCGAGAGTGGTGAAGACACTGAGAGAGAAGGAGAAATGTGATGTGGTGGTGTGTCTTTCGCATCTTGGATGGGATGACTCTGACGACGATGGAGACAAGGAACTGATGTCGAAAACAGAGGGCATAGATATTGTGTTGGGCGGACACTCGCATTCTTATTTCGACGAACTGAAGTATGTCAAGAATGCTGCCGGTGAGGAAGTGCCCAACGACCAGAACGGCAAGCATGGCGTATTTGTGGGCAAGATAGTGCTCGATTTCAACAAGTGACAGACGGCTGGGTCATACGGCCTGTGCATGTCTGAATATAATAATAAAGGCCTCACCTTTCCTGGTGGGGCCTTTATTTATTGTCTTGTTGCTTGTATGTTTATTCGAAGTAGAAGCTGAGGACTATCATCTTGGTGTGGGCTTCCTTCACCGATTTGGCGTAGGGCAGCATGTTTTTGTCGCGCAACTGATTGGGATGGTTCGTGTCAAGACTGTTGCCCAGACCATACATGAACTTCAGTTCGGGACGTAGCTTGAAGAAAGGCAGGTAGAAATCGCATCCGATGCCCACTTCGGCACAGACGTCGTAGCGTTTGAGTTTGATGTAGTCGGTGCTTTTGCCGCTCAGGTTTATCATTGGATTAACGCCGGCCATGAGGTAAGGACGGTGGTTGTTGAATCGTGGCGCTGCGAAGATGAGGTCGAAGGCCGATGAGATATAGACCGACTTCAGATTCTGTTTCTGTTCCCTTGGTTTGCCGTCAGGGTCAAGATCCTTCATATTGCGGAACGTAAGGTGGCGGTTGCCGAAGTACATGGCGGGTGCCACGCGGAACTGGAAGTAAGTGTTGATGCGATATTCGCCCACCACACCCACGTTGAATCCGGTGTCCCATCGGTCCTGGTCGGCAGTGACAAGAGTCTCGACAGTTGTGCCGTCCTCGCTGGTTATGATCTGCGGGCCGGCATTGAGCAGTTCGAGATCCTGCACATGTGTTCCTACGACCACTCCGAAATGGAACGGGCGGAGGTCGGTGTAGGGCCTGTTCTGCACCGTACGCGTCTGCGACATGGCTTGTGCGGCGCAGGCGAGAATTGTGATTATTGTTATCGCAAAACGTCTCATATATGTATTTATAACGCCGTTTGTTTTGGCTTATTGTATAATGAGAGAGACATACAATGTATAAATTAGTTAAAATAATGGGTCGGATGTAGTTTTTCGGGATAAATAATGTACCTTTGCAACGTACGGAGTCGGCATTGGCCGGCAGTTTGATTGTACAATAACATTATTAACATTATAAAAATATTTAAACTATGGCTTACGTAATTGGTGACGATTGTATCGCATGCGGTACATGTATCGACGAGTGCCCGGTTGGCGCTATCTCTGAAGGAGAAAAGTATTCTATTAATCCTGATATGTGCACAGAATGTGGTACATGCGCTGATGTTTGTCCTTCTGAGGCAATCAGCCTTCCATAATAACATTTTTTCCATAAAAGTTACAGGCGGCTGCGCAGATGCGCGGCCGCTTTTTTTGTGACTGTTTGTGAGTGAGTGCATCGTTGGACGTAGTTAGGCTGATACGACCAATTGCATGTTTATCTGTGAATGTTGTGTTATAGTGGGGTTGGTATTGCTTATTAATGTAGAAATGGAATAGTCATTCTGCATTAATAAACTAAGGTATTCGTCGCTATGTTTTTGCAGAAGTGTTGTAGTCGGGCTGTGTGTTGTATGGAATAATATGTCTTTTTGTTAGTATAAGATTTTATTTTATATTCCAGAATTGTTGTGGATTGCTTGTCGTGATATAGTTTCTGTTTTTGGGAGGAAGGGTGAAACCTTCGGGTATGAGCGCCACGCGCTGAGCATCGGGTAGCATGGACTGTCCAAAGCCTATGTGTCGGTTGGTGTAGAACCAATATAGATTTTTTGTCCAGTAACTTATATAGTCGGTGCGTTTTTTGCCGCGTATAAGGTATTTGTCTTTGATGTTGTGTCCTTCTTTTATACTATTGCGCATGGCTTCAAGCGACAGGGGAGTGCCGTTTTTGTCGCATATGTATGCGCCTTGGTCGGAGTCTATCATGGCCCATCTGCCGGTTTCGGGCAGCCATACATTGTTTACTACGTGACAGTCGTTGTCGGTGGAGTCGGCAGGCATGCAGTTCACATACCTGTTAGTAATGCCTGCTGCGAGCATGAGTTCGTGGAGTAGTATGGCGTGATATAGGCAGTTGAGCGGTCTGTTGCCGTTTTTATGATATTTCCACAGGTCTATTGCGTTTCTTTTATCCGGACTGATGTTATTCTGGTTTGTGTGTGGTATGTTCTTATGAATAAATGTTGCAAGTGCTTTGGCATTGTTCCATGTGGATGTATTGGCTTTGATGATGGTGTCAAGACGGAAATATTTGTATATGCTGTCGGCAATGACGCTGTCGCGCTGGATAGTTAAGGTGAGGCTATCATTTGTTTTTGAGTCATAGTCTGGTGATGAACGAAGTGTGTTGAGTCTTTCTTCATAAAGCAGATTGTGAGCATAGGCTACTATCTGATTGCGGAAAACGAAACGTGCGAGAATGAATGCCACTGTGAGGAACAATGTAATAGTGAGCACGGTGTATGTGCATATTCTGGCTGGCTTGTTCTTTATCATGTCTGCGAATTTTAGGTTGTTTGTATTAGGTCTTCTTTTAGGTTTGACGTTTCCGGATATTTCAAAGTTGCAGGATAAGTGGTACAGATAGGAATTTATGGTAGTATAGTCTTAATGATATGCGTTTTGGTTTAATGTATTGGGATTATATTGCATAAAAAACGCATGCGACTGAATATTGTCGCATGCGTTTGAATTATTTGAATAATGTTTTTATTTTGCCTTTGTCAAGCTGAGTGCCTGTTTAGCCATTGCATTTTCTGGGTCGATTTCAAGAATCTTGTTCCAGTAAATGTCTGAGTTAGTTTTGTCATCCTTCAGCAGGTAGTAATAACCCAGATAACGGTATGATTCTATCAGACGTGTATTGTCTGTGTCATCCTTCTCTGGTTTTGCGAGGATGAGTTCAACCAGTTTCTCGTAGTGAGGTTTTGCCAGACCGTCTTTTGTTTCAGGGTCGAGTGCATAACCTATGTGAGCACGCTGGAGTGTTGCGAAGTCTGCTACACTTGGCATTTTGTCTGCCATTTCAGCATAGATTGAGTCAGCCTTGGCATAATACAATTTCTTCTTGTCTTCTGCCACAGTAGAGTCTGATGCCTCTGCCATGTACATTGTTGCAAGTGTGTGGATGTCGTTGGCTGTCTTCTGCTTCAGGTTGTCAAGATATTTCTCGTATGTGCTGATAGCATTTGTGAAATCACCTTTTTTCTTGTATGCTTCGGCGATGTTCTTCATTGCGTCGTTCTTGTCAGCCTCGTTGTCCTGGTTGTTCTCGATAGACTTCTGGAACATAGCGATTGCATCGTCGTAGTTGCCCTTGCCCAGGTGTGCATAACCGTAGTAGAGGTAGTCGCTTTCGGTTATCTTTGTTTCTTCAGAAGCATTGAAGAGTTTTTCTGCATACTGCAGAGCTTCGTCGTAGCGCTTGAGGTTGGTGAGGTCGAAGAAAGAAATACGGTTGAGGGCAGGATTGCGTGGGAACTTGTTGTTTCCAAACTGTGAAATCTCAAGACTCTTCTCAAATTCGCCTTTGAGGAAGTAAGAGAGTGCGAAGTCTACCAGCTGATAGTCTTCCATCTGAGATTTGTCAACCTGTGCATAGTACTGGATTGCTTTGTCAAGATCTCCTGATTTGCTGAATATCTCGGCAGAGATAAGTGCTATAGGATAGTCAGGTACCTGCTTCTTGAGTTCTTCCAGTTTTTCAACAGCTGCTGCCGGGTTGGCTTTGCTGTTTACCTGTGCATAACGACGATATCCGTTGGGGTTTTTGGGATCGAAGTAGATGGCCTGCTCGAAAAGTGCTGATGCTGCACCACCATTGTCGTTGATAACTTCGATGTCACCAGCCAATACATAGGCGTCACCATAGTTCTTGTCGCGCTTGATTGCCATATCAGCATACTTCTTGGCATTCTCTGTGTCTTTAATGTCGAGGTATGCACGACCTATAGCTACAATTACGTCTGGCTCTTTCTTGTACTCTTTGAAGAGATCCTTTATCTGATCCTCCTTGTCGGCTGCGTCAGATTTTATAACTTTAGTGAGTTGCTCAATAACAGCTTTATGGTCTTCCTGTGCTGTAGATGGAGTGTTGATGCCTATCATCAAAGCTCCGATTAATAAATATTTTATTGCTTTCATATCCTTTATGATGTTTTATTTGAATATTCTTTTTTGTTTGCAGGTTTGCGGAGTGTCAGTCACTTGTCACGTTAACATCACGGATAGTGATGTTGCCTTGTACAGGCAGTAGTCCTGCGTTGAATATAATCATCTGTCCTTTAGGGGATGAAATGAAATTGGAGAATCCCCAAGGCAGACCACGTAATGGGTCGTTCAACAGTGCCCATATTGTGCGTGTAAGCGGATAGTTTCCATTATACATGTAATACTGGTATGGTTTCCAACTGTTGGCCGGTGTTGCATCATCTATTCTGCTGACAGACATTACACGTATGTTTTTCTTGAATGTGAGGTTTGTTGAGTCACGCTTGTCGTTGAGCCAGTTGCTGCCAATGATACCTATGGCATTTGGTGTCTTTTCTACGTAATCGATGACATCTGCGGTTTTCTTCGTTGCTACGACATTCGGGCTTGTGATCGGTTTTCCGCCAAGTATGCTGTCTTCGGCAAAGTGAACAGTACTTGATTTTTTGTTGTCGAACACCACAACAATATCGCCGCGTTTTGAACCGGGATATATATCGCTCCATTTGGTTGCTTTTCCGCTAAGTATTTCTTTTATGTCCTTAACGGAAATACAACTGTCGTTGTTTTCGTTATTTATGATGAGAGCGAGTGCATCGTAGGCTATGGCGCTTGAGCGTGGGTTGAATCTTCTGTCGCGGAGATTCTGTCTTTCGTTTTCTTTGAAATCGCGTGATGTAATTGCCAAACATACTTTTCCTTTCAGAAGCATGTTGATGGCATCTGACTCATTGGTATATATTGGATTTACCTTAGCCTGTTTGTACATCATCTCGAAGATTTCGCGCTCTTCTTCTATTATGGGACTAAAACTTTCGTCAGAGGCGAAACTTATCACCCCTGACGAATATGTATCTGTCCTGCCGTCTTTGCGTTTCTTATTGCAAGAGACGCAAAGACATGCAAGCAGTGCTAATCCTACGAATATGTAAGATATTTTTTCTTTTCTCATTCCTTTTGTTTTGTTACTGTAATCTGAATGTAACCGGTACCTGATATTTCACACGTACGGCAGATCCGTTCTGCTTACCAGGAATCCAGCGTGGCATGCTCTTTACAACGCGTGCTGCTTCACGGTCAAGTGATGGATCTTGAGACTTGATGACTGTTACATCTGTGATAGAACCGTCTTTCTCAACAACGAAACCTACAACAACACGACCCTGTACGCCGTTTTCTGCTGCAATCGTTGGATAGTGAGTGTTCTCCTGCAGATACTTCATCAAAGCAGCGTCACCGCCTGGGAATGTAGGCATCTGTTCTACCACTTCGAAGACTTTGTTTTCTTCTTCCTTCGGTGGTTCTGGCTGTGCGATTACTTCCTTGGCCTTGAGCACTTCACCGTTGGCATCGTCATTACCTTTTACGTCAAATGTACCGATGGCAACTTTTGTGTTCATAAGTTCGTCCTGTGTCTTGAGTTCCTCTTCAGGTTTTACTTCTTCGTCTTTCTTGATGACAGGAGCAGTAAACTTGATAGAGCTCTTCACACGTTCAACGACCTTTTCCGGCTGCTGAATCTCAACTTTCTTCTGCTTTACTTCCGGTTTCTTTTTCGGCTGTTTAAGCGCAGAAAGCTCGGTTACCTGTGTTACGGCTACTTTGGCACGCTGTTCGTCAACAATGTTCTTAAGAGTAAGTATAACGAAACATGCGACAACCAAAATCAATACTGAGATGATAGCAATTATATTACGCTTGGTAGTACTTCTGCGGAGTCTGTATGCTCCGTAAGAGTGATTGCGACCTTCAAATACTAAATCAACCCAGTCGTTTGAAATCAAATCTATTTTTGACATAGTCTTTTCGTTTTAATTGTTCAACATTCAACGACTATTTCACTCCGACTTTGTCGAGAAGTTTCTGGTCGTCCGGGTTAATCTTGTCGATCACATATTTACCAATGCTGCATATCTGCATTTCATCGAGTGCCTTGATCAGATTCTTGTAAGAAGATTTGTCTGTGGCTTTGATAATAACGGTCATTGTTGATATTTTCTGTCCGTTTATCTCACCAGACTTGATCTTTGACAGTTCTTTGTTGTAAAGAGAGTCAGGATAGTTGGGATCTGCCAATTTCTTTTCATCAAGTTTTGCCTTTGCAAGCATTACCTGCTGAACTGGCTGGGTTCCATCTTCTGTAACATGAGAAATGAGAACCTTGCGGATTCCGTCTTTACCCCATGTCGTCTTCTTCAGACATGTCGGATCATCATATTTCGGAAGTCCGGCGATGTAGTAAATCTGATCGTCTGCTCCAACATATATTGTAATAGTGTATGAAGCTTTAGATACAGACTTGTCTTCATCTGTCTGGTTCTTATCGTTACTTGGCATACTCAACTCCATTGTCTGTGGCTTTGCCAGTGAGGTACAGAGCATGAAGAATGTGATAAGAAGCATCATCATGTCCACCATAGGCGTAAAGTCTACGCGGACATTCATTTTTTTCTGCTTGCTTGCTTTTTGCTTTGCCATTCTTTAGTCCTCCTCTGTTTTTAATGAAGTTATGAGATAGTAACGGTTCTCACTCATATCCTGGAGTTCTGACATAACAGTCTTGATGGCACTATAAGGAGTGTCCTGGTCGGCTTTGATAGCAATCTTGATGTTCTCATTCACATTGCGTGCTTCTGAAACCCAGAGCTGGAATTCGCTCTTATCTTTCTTGCCTGTGCCGTCATCAATACTGTCTGTCGGGATTCCCTCTTTCTGTATGGCTTCTGCAAGCTGGTCCTCAGGAAGACTGAGATAAGCTGTCAGTTTGTCCATACTTACACCGAGCATAGAGTGCTTTTTAAGCGTCTCCATCTGAGTGCCTGTAAGGGATACTCCGAATTTTCCTGCCATAGCATCAACCATTGAAACAAGATCGTTTGTGTTGTCAATGGTCATGAACACTTTGCCATCTTTGGCAACATGTACGTTCAAGACATCTTTTTCCGGAACTTTGATCTCCGACACCGAACCCGGAGTGAGAACTTTTACAGGATCATTCTTCACGAATGTTGATGTCAACATGAAGAATGTCAGCAAAAGCACCATCACGTCGGACATAGGAGTCATATCGATCCAGATGTCATTTTTCTTAATTTTTACTTTACCCATAGTGATAAAAGTTTAAAGGGTTAGCAAAAATTAAGCCTCTTCTCCGTGGTTGGCTTCGTATGTCTGTGCGATAGTGTAACCAACTTCATCGAGAGCGTATGTCAGCTTGTCGATTTTGTTTGTAAAGAAGTTATAGATAATAACAGCGAACCAAGATGTCAAAATACCTGATGCTGTGTTAACCAACGCCTCAGAAATACCAGTTGAAAGAGCCTGAGAGTCAGCACCACCACCGGCTGCCAGAGCTGCGAAAGAACGGATCATACCGACAACGGTTCCGAACAGAGCGGTAAGAGTACCGAGTGTTACGATTGTTGCAACGATAGGAAGGTTCATCTGAAGAGTAGGCATTTCAAGCTGAGTAGCTTCTTCGTGTGCCTGCTGGATCTTAGCGATCTTCTGGCTCTTCTTGATGCCTGAAGTCTTTTCCATGTCCTCATATGCGTTGAGAGAAGCAGAAACAACATTTGCTACAGAACCTCTCATCTTGTCGCAAAGCTGATGAGCAGCAGCGAAATCACCACTCTTGATAGCTTCTTTGATCTGTGCAGTAAATTTAGCCAAAGGCATTTTACCGAATGCAGAGCGAAGAGCAAGATAACGCTCAACACCAAGTGAAATAACTGTGAAAAGCAATGTGAAGATTACAGGAACGACGATACCTCCTTTGTAGATTGTACCAAGCAGGTTTGCAGGTTCGCCACTGTTGTCTCCGCCGTGGAAGTTTGACGGGCCACCGAGGAAGAATTCATAAAAACAGAATGCAATTACGCCACATATTACTATGATCCAAATTGCGTCTCTAACTCCTTGGAAGCCCTGAGATTTGGGGCTGTTTTTTTGTGTAGTTGCCATAATTTAAAATTTTAATTTTAGTTGTTAATAAATTTTTTGGTTGTTATTTTTTTATCTTATTGTCGACTGTTTACTCTTATTGCTATGTGTAATTTTGCTTTCTGGTATGTATTCTAGAGGCAAAGATAGCAATTTAAGTATAATTGAAACTTGTATTTGCGTATTTTAACAATGAATTTCTTTAAATTAGTCTGACATCAGTGCTGTTTGACGTTATTTCAGGCGTGAAAGCACATTCTTTATTCTGTTCATTGCTTCACGTATGTTTTCGTCACTTGTAGCATAACTCATACGGAAACATTCCGGATCTCCGAATGCATCACCGGCAACAGTTGCCACGTGACCTACTTCAAGAAGGTACATTGCGAAGTCTGTTGAATTGTTTATTGTGCGGTTTCCGTCGCTCTTTCCGTAGAAACTGCTGCATTTCGGGAACAGATAAAATGCTCCTTGCGGTATGTTGACCTCAAGTCCGGGAATGTCTTTTGCCAATTCAACAATGAGATTGCGACGGCGTTCGAAAGCCTGTCTCATTGTTTCAACGCAGTCTTGTGGAAGAGTGTATGCTGCTTCTGCGGCCTTCTGGCTTACAGAACAAGGACCGCTTGTATATTGTCCCTGAAGTTTATTGCATCCTTTTACTATCCATTCCGGTGCTGCGATGAATCCGATGCGCCATCCTGTCATGGCGTATGCTTTAGAAACACCGTTGACAATTATAGAGCGCTCTTTCATTCCATCAAACTGTGCAATGCTTTCGTGATGTCCTGTGTAATTGATGTGCTCGTATATTTCATCTGCAAGAACAAAGAGGTTTTCATGTCTCTTTATTACTTCAGCAAGACCTTCAAGCTCTTCTTTTGTATAAACGCTTCCGGTAGGATTGCTCGGTGAGCAAAGAATGAGCATTCTTGTTTTCGGAGTTATGGCTTCCTCGAGCTGTTGTGCAGTTATTTTGAAATTCTGTTCAAATCCTGCATTGATAAAGACTGGATTACCACCAGCCAGCTTTACCATTTGTGGATAACTTACCCAATATGGTGTTGGTATAATTACTTCGTCACCGTCATTAACGAGAGCCATTACGGTGTTGCATACGCTTTGTTTTGCTCCGTTTGACACCAATATCTCATTGATGGTGTATTCCAGATTGTTTTCGTTTTTCAGTTTTGCAACAATGGCTTTTCTCAGATCGGCATATCCCGGTACTGGAGAATAACGAGAATAATTATTGTCAACAGCTTCCTTGGCAGCGTTTTTGATTTGATCAGGAGTATTGAAGTCAGGTTCTCCCACACTCAGATTTATAACGTCAATGCCTTGTGCTTTCATCTCGCTGCTTTTCTGCGACATTGCGAGTGTTGCAGATGGTGCGAGTCTGTTCAGACGATCAGATAATTGTGCCATAATTTTCGTGTTTTTATTTTGCAAAATTAAAAAATTAATTCATTCTGACGAAAGAAAAGATAGTATATTTCTCCATTATTAATGGATTTGTAATATTTTGCGGTTTCACAAATTTCTTCTGTTTTTTATGTATATGAATACATGAATTATAGCAGAAATAAAGCCTCCTGTAAGAATTCCTAATGCCAGACCAGATTTAATGTTGCCGGATTTTACTCCTATTGCAACACCCAGCATTACGGAGATTGAAACAATCACTCCTTCTATAATAAGGTATGGCATGGCTTTCTTTTTGTATACGGATATTTTTGCGGAACCGTTGTTTTTATTTCAGGTGCAGAGTGTGTCCCATTCTGTCACGTTTTGTTTTCAGATAACGCTCGTTGAATTCGTTCGGCGTTATTTCTATTGGAACATTCTCAGTTATTTCCAGTCCGTATGCTTCAAGTCCTACGCGTTTTACCGGATTGTTGGTCATGAGTCTCATCTTGTGCACACCAAGCTTGCGCAATATCTGTGCGCCGCATCCGTAGTCACGCTCGTCCGGCTGGAAACCGAGATGTATGTTGGCGTCCACTGTGTCGTAGCCTTCCTCCTGCAGTTTGTATGCCGCAATTTTGTTCATAAGACCGATTCCGCGTCCTTCCTGCTGCATGTATATTAGTACGCCTTTGCCTTCTTTTTCAATCATCTGCATGGCCTTGTGGAGCTGTTCGCCGCAGTCGCATCTCTTGCTTCCAAGTATGTCGCCTGTAGCGCATGACGAATGTACTCTTACAAGAATGGGCTCATCTTCGGTCCATTCACCTTTTACAAGTGCCATATGCTCCATGCCGTTGCTTTGTTGACGGAAAGGAATGAGACGGAAGTGTCCGTATTCTGTCGGCATGTCAACTTCTTCGCCTATTTCAATTATAGATTCTTTTTTCAGACGATAGGCGATAAGGTCCTTGATGGTAATTATTCTCAGGCCCCATTTCTCTGCCATTTCTATCAGTTCCGGCATTCGTGCCATTGTGCCGTCCTCGTTCATTATTTCCATCAGTGCTCCGGCGGGGTAGAGTCCTGCCAGTTTGCAAAGGTCTATGGTAGCTTCGGTGTGTCCGCAGCGTCTCAATACTCCGTTGTCTTGTGCATACAACGGATTTATATGGCCTGGTCGTCCGAATGTCTGAGGCGTGGAGGCCGGATCTGCGAGCGCCTTTATTGTTTCAGCGCGGTCGTGAGCTGAAACACCGGTGGTACATCCTTCCAGTTTGTCTATTGTCACAGTGAAAGGTGTGCCGAGCATGGAGGTATTGTTGCTCACTTGTCTTGGCAGGTCAAGCTCCTCGCAGCGTGAGAGTGTTACCGGAGCACAAAGGACTCCACGTGCATTCTTCAGCATGAAATTCACTTTCTCTGCCGTTATCTTTTCTGCAGCGATAATCAGGTCGCCTTCGTTTTCGCGGTCTTCGTCGTCAACTACTATTACGAATTTTCCTTCTTTAAAATCTTTTATCGCATCTTCAATGCTGTTGAGATTGAACTCTGTCATATTTTTATGTTCTTTATTAATATTCTTGTTGTATTTATATTGTTGTTCCGGCGGTTTCACATCTTGTTTATCCGCGCTATTATTCTATCGTTTGTTTTCTTTATATTTTTCAAATCCTGCAGCAGTCTTAATCTGTAACGCCACATTCTGACATAAAGTATAATGCCCAGCGGCACTATTATGGCCGCAGCAATGTTGAGCCACTTGCGGTCGAAAGGCCTTGTATGTGCCTTTTCTGATATTATAGGATATGTGTTGAGTTCATTAAGTATCACACTGTCTTTTGTGTTTGCCAGATCCTCAATGATTTCCTCCAATTCGCTGTTTATGCGTTCTATTTCATGATCCGCCTCATATCTGAAGAATACTTTTATCCAGTTTGGAGCGGATTTCAGTTTGTGCTGCTTGGAGTATTCGTAGATTTCCGTACTTATTTTCTGTAATCTTGCGGCGTCTTTCTCGTAATCAGGATTTTCTATTATCACTTCCTTTGCGGCGACATGACGTTTAATCCTTAATCCGAGAAGTTTGCGCAATATGTTGATATACATGTCGATATTGAATACGGTGGAATCCTTGTTGGCCTTGTATGTGAAGAAAATAGCAGTAGGAATGAGTACTGCGGATGCCAGACTGGTTCCGAACCAGATGCTCCACATGCCTCCGCGTGCCATGCGGCTGCCCGAATTCTCAAGAATATAATACACGATGAAAACCAGCACTGATATTATCACCGGCATGCCGAGACCGCCTTTTCGTATGATCGCTCCAAGAGGTGCACCGATAAAGAAGAATACCAGACATGACAGAGCCAGCGTGAATTTTGCGATACGCTCAATCTTGTGCTGCCTTATAAGCTTGTCTCCATCGTTGGTGATCATGCTTTTGAAGTCGAGGTCGCTCACATGCTGCTGTATCTTGTTCAGTGCGTCGTTGGCTGCCATACGTTTTTTCTCCGGCGACAGCTTTGCATAGGCTGAATCTACATTGAATGTGACCTCTCCGGCTCTTTTCACTGCTGTTATCGAATCTTTCTTTGAAACAACCGGGAGTGAATAGAACGCCATCTGGTCATAATTGTAATATACACGTCCTATGCTGTCATAGTCGTGTCTTATTGAGTCGATGAAGTGGTTTATCTGTGTAAGACTTTTGGCGCGGGCGTCGTTTGAAAGAGATGTGGCGTCCGCCATATTGAAGTCGCCGTCGTAATCGAGCACAATCTTCTTGTTCACAAAAGTCTCGCGTCTGTATGGCACGGATGCACTGTTGGCGAATTCCTGCGACTTCATGTTCTCAAACCACTCTCCGTCCCACAGTGTCAGCAGCATGTGTTTTTTCTCAGCCGTGGCCTGCAGCATACCTGAGTCGGCGAGTATTATGGCCTGGTCTTCATAGCTGCCGGTCATGCGGTAGATCATTATGCCGTAGAGCTTACCTGTATTCATGTCTTTCTTCTGCACATACAGGTTGCTGTTCGGTATGCCGTCATAGAAGACACCTTCCGGTATTTCAAGCTCCGGACTCTTCTGCTTCATTGACATCATGATCTGTCCCATCTTCATGTTGGCGGCAGGTCCTACGCTGTTCTGAAAATAGAATGACGCCAGACATACAAGTATGGAAATGACAATGAGCGACCTGAATGTCTGCATCAGCGATATGCCGGCTGCCTTTATGGCTGTAAGCTCGCTGCTTTCGCCAAGGTTTCCGAATGTTATGAGTGATGAGAGCAGAATTGCCAACGGAAAAGCCTGCGGCACAAGCATAAGTCCCATGTACCAGAAAAACTGTGCCAGCACGTCCATTGACAGGCCTTTTCCTATCAGTTTGTCAATGTATCTCCATAAAAATTGCATCATCAGCACAAACTGGCAGATGAAAAATGTTCCTATAAAAAGGATGCCGAACTGTTTGGCGATGAATATATCTAATTTTTTTATACGAAACATTGTGGGCGAAACTTTTTGCACAACGGCGTGCATGTCAGCCTGCAAAATTAGTAAAAAAAATAAGAAATAGTCCTATTTATGCTTTTTTATTATTTATTTAATAGGTGTGCTCACGGGTTACAGACCGCTTGTGCGGTGCAGTCTTTTCATGTTGTCACGCCATATTCCCTGCAGACCGTCCACGTCTTCTTCTTCCGCAAAATCGGTTATATGCAGTGTGTATTCTCCGGTCAGTATGTTTTTCTCCATTCTCAATTCCACATACGCGTTCTCGTCGTCCTCGTCTTCCCATACAAAGCGTATGTGGCAGAATTTCTCACACTCGGTTATTTTCGCACGTCTTATTTCATGACTGCTCCATACCATTCCCCAGGTAAATGTCAGTATGCCATTTTCCTGTTTTATTTCATCAGCGATCCATTTCCCCAATCCCTCAGGAGTTCCGATGAGGTTCCATATAATATTTGGAGATTTAGAATTCAGTCTTTGCTCTATTGTTATTTTTCTTTTTTTCATCTGGTATATGGTGTAGGTTGTTTTCTCCAGAACATCTTACATCTTACCTGTTTATGGTGCAAAAATAATATATTTGATATTTAAAACAATAAAAAGTGGAAAAATATTTTGCAGTTTAATAAAATTGTATTACCTTTGCACTCGCAAAAACGAAAGGCGGGATAGCTCAGCTGGTTAGAGCGCATGATTCATAATCATGAGGTCCCCAGTTCAATCCTGGGTCCCGCTACAATCTAAAACAGAAGTTTAGCCATAATCGGTTTTCCGGTTATGGCTTTTTCTTTTTCCTTGCTTTTGTGGTTATGTGATTATCGTTCTGATGTGGTTGTATATGGCTGCAATTGTTCCGTATCCGGCAGAAAACAGTAGGGCAGGTTTCAATAAAAACAGTGGTTTCAATTCCTAAATGGCACTGTTTTTCTCTCTTGGGATGAAAGCAATATGGGCCACTTACAGATTTTCAGTATCCCGCGGTTTTTCCGTCTGAGTTTTCTGTTCTACCCCAAAAATCCAGCGCGTATTTGCGCGCAGACTTTCCTTCGGACGCAAATTCGCGAGAAATGAGAGGCTTGTGTAAAGTGTTGAACGTCAGTGGCTTATGTCTGACGATTGTTTTTCTGTCGTGCAAAATGCACCGTTTCAGCATGCGATATTGCCCATATCATGGGCTGAAACGCACCATATCACACCCTGATATGGGTGTAATCAGAGCCCCAAACAGGCATGATCGGAATGTGATATGGATCATTCCGGACTGCATTACAGGTTGTATGAAAAGACGATACGGGATGAATGAGCCTTTATTATGTGATATTTAACATTTCTTTACACTTCTTTCGCGATTTTCGTTTGTCAAAAAATAGTCAAGAAAAACTGTAAGTTCCTCGTCCGGGTTTTCTTTAAAAACGTGATGATGAGCCGTGAATTATAGTGTGGAAATTGTACTTTGCTTTTTCACAGATGATTGATCGGCAGGTTGTCGCAATGTGAATTTTTTATCACGTGATGGACTGCGCTGTCATGTTTTATACCACACCGCGTTGTCTGTAAGTTCTTGTCATTCAGTGGTGATTCATGAATAAAACCCATCTCACGGCATTTCCATTGAGCACCGTTTTCGTCCGGTGTTTTCGCTAATCACCAATATTCATCGAACCCACGTTAAAATACATTTTCTAACAACTACAAATTGTATGTTCTAAGTATAAAAGAGCATTATCAAACTCATTTTGGTTCTATGATAATGCTCTTATTAATAGAATTACGATGACTAAGTTTTTGTTTGTAAGTTCGCCCTTATGAAATTTAGCTTTTGGGTCATCACCGTGTATTGAAAGAAGACTGTTGAAGGGATATTCGTATTAATCAACTTGATAGTAGAGTGGTTCGTGCCCTCTCATGCGGTGTGTCTCTGAATGATATGTTCTGTCTGACCTTCACTAACAGGCCGGACAGTGGAATCTATTTGCCGCTTTTCGAGTAAGAGCGGTAGTTCCTATACAAGTTGAAGATGCTGATAACCTCCATTACAGCAAAAAATACCTTCGTCCAAATAGTTGAACTATTTAGAATGCTAATTGCTAAAAAATATATCCATAATAATATTGCGAATACATCAAGTAGCAAGATTAAAATGTAATACCGTCTATTTTTGTTCATCTTGTATTTCTTGTTTACCATTCCAGAATTCAAAACTAGATGCAGCAACACTAAGAGATCTGTATATATTAACGTGAGTTCGGCGAATTGTAAGTGCTTGTAAATTTGGTGATTAGTTTGTATATTTATAGTGTTGAATTATAAAGTATTACGAACAATAATCGCTATGAGCACCGAGAGCAAAGTTATAGAATTATTTTGTATGGCAGATGATTTTTGCAATTTTTTTGATGCTATGATGTCAAAATATACGCTTAAACCTACCGCAAAACGCAATTATCACTGTGATTCCACCATGTCCAAGGCTGAAATCATGCTTGTCATGATACTTTTTCATGATTCTGGGTATCGATGTCTGAAGCACTTCTATCAGGAAAAGGTCTGCAAGCATATGCGTCACCTCTTTTCCAAAGTCGTTTCTTATAACCGTTTTGTTGAATTGGAAAAAGAAGTAGCCATCCCATAGTCCCTGTTCATCAAGAAGTTTCTTTTGGGCAAATGCACGGGTATCAGTTTTGTTGACAGCACTCCCTTACGTGTATGCAAGAACCGGAGAATCCATATTCATAAAATGTTCAAGGGAATAGCACAAAGAAGAAAATGTTCTATGGGCTGGTTCTTCGGATTCAAACTGCATCTGATATGTAACGAACGTGGAGAACTTCTAAACTTCATGATTACTCCCGGAGATGTGGATGACATCGAACTCACGTTAAATAGTTTTCATGCCTTGTGTTCTTATAATAATGCAAAATTTCTTTTACCTGAGTGATAATTATATATAATAATGTGGTGTTATGTTATATTTTGTTATATATACAGGAATAATGATTTATTAACATTTGGCTATGCAATTATTCTTATCCCACGGTATTTATGTTATTGAATCAGCTGATAAACTTAACGTAAGTATAACTTAAAAACAGAAAATATGAAAAAGATATTCAAGTTACAAAATTTCTATATGTTGATGTTCTTAATGGGAAGTGTTGTTACTTTCACTTCATGTGATGATGAAGACGACAATCCGCCACACACACCGGTTGTACAGGACATGTATGGTTCCTATACAGGAAATATGGCTTTCTCGGACATTTCCCTGCAGGATGCTTCTGATGATTCTTCAGTGAGCGAAGCCGTGACAGCAAAGGTTGACAACGACACCATATATTTCGACGATTTTCCAATCAAAAACATTGTAGTTTCCGTTGTTGGTGACGAGGCTCTCGCCGACAAGATTGTTGAAGCAGTAGGAAAAGTGGAGTACAAGATTGGTTATAAGCCGGAACTCACTGAAAAGAAAGACAGCATTCTTTTCGCAATGGATCCCAAACCGTTCAACATCTCTGTTACTATACCGTCTGAGGTTGAGGGAGAAGAGGATGATCAGATGGACATAACAGTAAATGTTCTGCCTGTTGACGGAGCCAATTATGAATGTAAGACAACAAATTTGAAGTTTAATATTGATGTTGATGAAGTGCAGGTTGGAGGAAGCAGCATAGGCTTCGAACCCAAGAGATTTGATTTTGAAATGAAGAAAAAGTAAGAAAACCTGCGAAGCAAAAAGAAGGAGAAGAATGGCAGAAGGCGTTTCTGTCATTCTTCTTTTTTTGTGACTGTCCGTCTTATTGATATTTTGTTTTACAGATTTATTATCCGTTCTTTTTATAACTGTATATTGCCAGAGTGTTTGCTGCGGCGGCGAAAACAGCCAGTGCAGTGGTCTGTGGAAGTATGTTGCCGAATGTTCCGCCCTTTATGAATACGGTACGCATGCCGTCGATAAAATATTTCATCGGATTTATCGTCGTGATGCAGATAGCCCAATCGGGCATTGAGCTGACCGGCGTGAACAGTCCGCTGAGCAGAATCATGCACACCATGACAAACCACATGACAAACATCGCCTGCTGCATCACACGGCTGTAGTTGCTTATCACCAGTCCGATGCCGCTGAAAGTCAGTGCAAGCAGCATTGCAAGCATATAGAGCAACAGGATGTTTCCTTCAGGAGTGATGCCGTAGACAATCCAGGACAGCAGAAAGCATATTGTCATCACTATCATGCTGATAATCCAGTAAGGAATGAGTTTGGCGATGATGAATGTCGATTTGCTTATGGGTGTCACATTTATCTGTTCTATGGTGCCGTTTTCTTTTTCGCCCACTATGTTGAGCGCAGGCAGAAATCCGCAGAACATCACAATAAGTATTGCCATCAGTGCCGGAATCATGAATACCTTATAGTCCTGTCCTTTGTTGTAAAGAGAGAATGTTGTAAGTTTCTCTTTGTTGACAGCGGTGTTTGCATGCACAGCTTCCTTCAGATTGTCGTTTATGATGTTGGCAAGATAGGCCGACCCCATGCTGCCCTTTGTGCCGTTCACCGCGTTTGCGCTTACAAGTATTCTTGGCAGTCTGCCGTTGGTTATGTCGCGCTCGTAATTTTCGGGTATCACAACAGCCACGTCCGTTTTGCACATGTCTATTTTCTTCATCGCGTCCTCGTAGCTCCTTTCCGTTCCTGCGAATATGAAGTAGTCGGAAGCCTCAATCCTGTGTATCAGTCGCGACGATATGGATGAGTGGTCGTTGTCGACAACGCTTACTATGATGTTTTTTATCTCAAGGTTTGTCACCCAGGGCGTCACACACATTATTATAATAGGGAACATGATAATCATTTTGGGAATGAACGTATTCCGCATGATTTGTCTGAACTCCTTTTCTAACAGATATTTTATAGTCATATCATGTGCTTTTTTTATTTCAGATGTTCTTTAAATTTCTTCAGTGCTATGCCAAGCAGTATCACTGTCATTATGAGCAGTACACATGTCTCTGTGGTTATTGTCGAAGGGTCTGCGCCCATTATCATGAGCTTTCTTATGACGGATATGTACCATCTTGCTGGAACTACGGCCGAGACGTACTGTAATATCTGCGGCATGCTTTCCACCGGGAAGATCATACCCGACAGCAGAAGCGTGGGCACAAGCATCATCATTCCTGAGGCAAGCAGCGCGGCGACTTGCGTCTGTGTGGCAACGCTTATGAGAAGTCCGAGCGACAGCGCGAGCATTATGTACAGAAACGACACCAGCGCAATTAGGAATATGCTTCCTGCTATGGGTACGTCAAGCACAAAGTGCGATATAATGATGATGCAGGCCAGTATCAGTGTTGACAGAACAAAATAGGGTACGGCCTTGGCTGTTATGATGACGATGGGCTTCACCGGCGAGACGAGCAGGATGTCCATGTTGCCACGTTCCTTCTCTCGCACAATACTTACAGACGTCATCATGGTGCATACGATGAGCATCAGCATGCCCATGATACCCGGTACGAAGTTGTACGAGCTTTTCATTTGCGGGTTGTACAGCAGTTTTGTCTCGGCTGCCGAAGCTGTTGCAGACTGTCCGTACATTGTTCCGGCCACTATCTGTCTGACGTAGTTGCCGTGTTGTATGGACATGTTTGGGTCGGAGCCGTCTGTCATTATCTGTATGTCAGCGCTTCCGTCGTGTCTGTGGTTGGCCATGTGTGGCTTGAATATTACAGCCATGTCCGCCTTGCCGTTTCTTATCATTTCTATGGCGCTTGCCGGAGAGTCGGTGCTGCCGGTGACGATGAAGTATTCAGATGCCTGCAGCTGTTCTGTTATCTGTCGGGTGAGCATGTCTTCAACCGGTGTTACCGTTACTATTCTCACGTTTCTCACCTCTGTCGATATGGCAAAGCCGAACAGCAGCATCATCACAATCGGTATGCCGAACAGTACCATTACCGTGCGGCTGTCGCGCATGATGTGTTTTGTCTCTTTTGATATGAATGCTATGAATTCTTTCATTGTGTTCAGTCTCCTCTCTTTGCCATCATGGCAAGTTTGGTGAATACACCGTCCATGTCGGCACATTCGTATTTTGATATCAGTTCCTCTGGAGTTCCCATGGCACGTATCTTGCCGTCCACCATTATTGATATACGGTCGCAGTATTCGGCCTCGTCCATATAGTGGGTTGTCACAAACACGGTTATGCCTCGTCCGGCTGCTTCGTATATGAGATGCCAGAACTGTTTTCTCGTCTTTGGATCCACTCCTCCGGTGGGTTCGTCAAGAAACACCACTTCCGGATTGTGCATTATGCTCACCGTGAAGGCGATCTTCTGTTTCCATCCCGGCGGCAGTTCTCTTACAAGTTTGTTTTCCAGCCCTTTCATGTTGAGATGTGTTATAGCTTCGTCTGTTCTTCGTCTTATGTCTTCATCCGTCATTCCGTATATGCCGCCGAACAGTCTGAGGTTCTCTTTCACGGTCAGATCGCCGTAGAGCGAGAACTTCTGGCTCATGTATCCGATGCGTGTCTTCACCTTTTCGTATTGTGTGGCGATGTCGTATCCAGCCACTTCTGCATGTCCGCCGGTAGGTTGGCTCAGTCCGGTAAGCATGCGCATGGCTGTGGTCTTACCTGCACCGTTTGCCCCGAGAAATCCGAATATCTCTCCCTTTCTTACGTTGAACGATATGTCGTCCACTGCTCTGAAATGTCCGAATGCTTTCACGAGATGACTTACCTTTATTACATCCATCTGTCCGGCATGTGTGTCGGCGTCTGCCATTTTCAGTTTGCCGGGGCAGAAGATGTCGGCGAAGCGTGTCAGTATTTCGTCCGGAGATCCGGTTCCCATCACAGTTCCTTTATCAATGAACACCGCGCGGTGGCATCTTCTTATCTCGTCTATGTAGGGTGTGGCTGCAATGATGGTCACGCCGCTTTTGTTTATTATTTCGAGAGTGTCCCAGAATTCCTTTCTCGATACAGGATCCACACCGGTGGTAGGTTCGTCGAGCACCAGCAGTTGCGGCTTGTGCACAAGTGCACAACATAGGGCCAGTTTCTGCTTCATACCGCCCGAAAGGGCTCCGGCACGTCTGTTCTTGAAGCGTTCTATCTGGCAGTAGATGCTTTTTATGTTCTCATATCCTTCCTTTATGCTTGTACCGAATATCGTGGCGTAGAATTTCAGGTTCTCCTCAATAGTCAGATCTTCGTAGAGTGAGAATTTTTCGGACATGTATCCGCATACCCGTCTTATGCCGGCAGTCTGATTACGGATGTCGTAACCACCTACTGTTCCGTTACCACCGTCTGGAAGCAGCAGTGTGGTGATGATGCGCAGCAGTGTCGATTTTCCCGCACCGTCACATCCGGTCAGGGCGACCATCTCGCCGCGTTCCACTCTTATAGACACGCCGTCGAGCGCCACAACGCTGCCGTAACTTTTTGATATGTCGTTAAGTGCTATCATTTCAGAAATTTCACTTTGCCATACATTCCTATCTTTGCGCCGCCGTCGTTGTCAATGGCTACCTTTACGGCATATACGAGGTCGGCACGCTCGTCGTCGGTGAGAATGGTTTTCGGTGTGAATTCAGACTTCTGTGATATCCATGTCACCGTTCCGTCGTATGTATTGCCTTTCTTGTTGCCGTAGTCGCAGGTAACCTTTGCCTTCTGACCTATTTTCACATCGGCCAGCTGTTCGGACGTGATGTAGGCTCTGATGTACATTCTTCGTGTGTCTGCAATCTTGAACAGCGGTTTGCCGGTTGTCGCAAATTCTCCCTGTTCGGCGTATTTCTCGATCACGGTTCCGCTCACTGGTGCCACTATTCTGCATTTGTTGAGTCGGTCGAGTATCTGCATACGCTGTATTTCCGTGGCACTCATCTGTTTGTCGAGGCTGCGCGTGCTGTTGCCAAGTGTCGAAAGCTGTGCCTGAAGTTGACGTTGCAATACCTTCAGTGTGCTTTCGGCGTCGTCCAGTTGTTTTCTGTTTGCGGCGTTTTCACCGACAAGTTTCTCGAAGCGTCGCTTCTCCATCTCTGCTTTTTCTATCTGTTGTCTTGTAGCGGCAATCTGTGCCTGGATGTCCGGACGGCTGCTGGCGATGCTCTCGCGTGTAGCTCCAAGCCTTATGGCGCTAAGTGCCAGCTGCACGGTATCGATGAGTCCGGCCTGTTGTCCTTCTTTCAGATGTGTGCCCTCTTCGGCATTGAGTCGCATGATTTGTCCGGTTTCCAGTGCCGATACGGTTATTTCGGTGGCCTCGAATGTTCCTGTTGCGTCAAAATCGTTGTCTTTGCCGCTGCAGGCAGTCATTATTGCTGCAGCCGTAAACAGTGTTATTATCTCTGTTTTCATGATTGTTTGTTTTATCTGTTGTCTTTATGTTATATGTCTGTTTGCAGTGAATGAATGTGCGCGCGACCGTTCATATGTTGTTGGTATGGCGCAGCGAGTAGAGCTCGCGTACCAGTACGATCTCGTGCATTGCCTTTGCCTGTCGCGCCTCGCTTACGGAGTTGATGTGGCGTAATAGTTCGTTCACGGTCTCTGTGCCGTTTTCCACTTTCTTTTCTGTGGTCTGCCTTATGTTCTCGCGCAGGGTGATTATCTCGTCGTCGAGCGCGATCTGTTTTTTCAGACCGTTTATGTTGCCGTATGAGTTCTCGTTCTGCATGCGTGTGTTGAGCAGGAATGTCTCGCGCTGTGATTCTGTCTGCAATTTCTGTGTCTCTATGTTTCTTATGTCGTTTTTGCGGGTGTAAAGTGCTCCTATGTTCCAGCTCAGGGTGACACCTGCCGCAAGTGTTCCGTTTTTCAGAAGGTCGTTGATGCGGTTGTGATATACAGCTGCACCGAAGAATGATATCTGCGGGCGCAGCTTCGTGTCGAGAGTGTGGCGTTGTTCGTCAAGCAATCGCAGGCGTGCTGAGTAATATTCCAGTTCTGGCCGACGGTTTGTTATTGTTCCGTAGGATGGCGTTATGGTGTCGGAAGGTTTCTCAAACTGTGTGGAGGATGGCATATCCTTTCCCGTGAAGGCAGCGAGCATTCTGACGTAAGCATCGCGTGAGGTGGTAAGACTGCTTTCCTGCTGCGAGGCCTTGAGTTGTTCTACCTTTATGGCATCCTTATCCGACAGGTTTGCCAGGCCGCCGTTTATCATTCCATTCACAGTGCGCATGCTCAGTTCGAGGTCGTTCTGCAGCAGTCGTATCTGTTTCAGTTTCTCGTCGATGGTAAGTATTCCGAAGAAAATTTCCTCAACACGGCTGTTGATGTCGTACATAGTAACGTCGAGACGGCCTTTCTCTACGTCGGCTTCGGCGCGTGTCACGCGTTTTCTTGCAGCCGTTGTACCACCGTCGTATATGGTCTGGTTCACCTGAAGCATGGCTCCATAAATTTCGTTACTTATGTCTGTTGCCGCGCCTGTTGCCATCTTCTCAGTAAGGTCGGTCATGGCAACGGCTCCTGCCGCAACACTTACTTTGGGCAACCACGCCTTGGAGGCGTTGTCAACTGTGTAGTCGCGGCTCAGTTCTATAAGCCGGTATTGTTTCACGGCAGGATAGTTGTCTCTGGCCGAAGTTTTGCATTCGTCTAGCGTTATCTGTGCACTGACCGACAGCGACAGTAATGTTGTGACTGTTGCTAATAATGTTCTGTTTGTCATTCTTATATTTTGTTGTGTTTTTTAATCTGTTGCAAAGATAAAGGGTAAATCTTTATACAACATTATCATTACTTATGTAAGAATGTTCTTTTTGTAATATCATGAATGATATATTGTACATTTTGACCGTAAAATAATTACTTTTGCAGTAGAGACGGATAAATAGGCGCAAATGCTGGCGTTTTTTATGTGGTGAACAAATCCGTCCGGTGTTTCATGAAAGTAAGATTAAGACATTATTATATATAATATGGCAGAGAGAAATAATAAGTTTGCCCGCATTTCTTTTTCGGATATGCGCGAGATGGTTAAAGGTAGAAAGACTGACGACAAGACCTTTTTTCTCGAACATGATTTTGCAATGGCCAAGGGATATAACAGTGTTTTTGACAGGGTGTTGAATAATAGTGCTCCTTTTCTGGTGGAAGACAGCAGGTTTATCCTTCTTATGCGGGGAGAGGCTGATGTGACTCTTAATCTTATGAACCAGAAGTTTCATAAGGGTATGCTGGTGTATGTGGGACGTGGAAGTGTAGCTCAGATAAATCGTATAACTCCGGATTTCTGGCCATATGCGATGATTATGGGCGATGATTTTCTTAATTTCGCATTCGACGGACGCTTGCCTGTATCGTTTTGCGGACGAGAGTCTTCATTCCACATACTTCTGTCCGAAAAGGATATGACGATGCTTGGCGACATGATGCGCATCATCTGGGATGTGGTGCACCAGTCCGACTTCAGTCAGTACACCGTGCTCAGCATGGCTTCGGCTTTTGTCAATTATGTTGACTGGCTCAGGCAACGTCAGATGGCATCGCCGTTGAACGAACGTACACGTGAACGTGAGGTGTTCGAACAGTTCATAACGCTGGTCAATACATACTGTCGTGACGAGCGTCGCCTGGCTTTTTATGCCGACAAAATGTGTATGTGCGAACGATATCTCGGCACTCTTGTGCGGAAGGCGAGCGGCATCACCGCAAAGGAATGGATAGATAAAGCCGTGATAACTGCAGCAAAGGTGATGCTCTGTCATACGTCGATGTCGGTGAATGAGATTGCATACAGGTTGCATTTTGCTAACGATAGTTTTTTCTGCAAATATTTCCGCAGGCTTACAGGAAGTACTCCGAGTACGTTTAAAGCGGAATATGACAGGTTGAAAAATGTGACGGCAAATGTATAAATATACGTTTTGATGGTAAAAGATCTTGACAGTTGAAAATCGTAAAATAGAAACCTCAGAATATGAAAAGATTTGTTTTACATCCGTCTGGGCTTTGACGTATGAGTGAAGAGTGCTCGAAGCGGTGCGAAATGTACTTTATTGTACTTCCGAATAGTACTTTTTATTGTGCGAAAATAACTCTTTCGCACTATTATATACGCTATTTTGTGGTTTGAGAAAATGTTTCTTCAAAATGCTCTTGTAACTATCTGAAAATGCAAGAAAACGTGAACTGTTGATTGGCATATATTTATCCAAATGTTGAATTTTTACGATTTTAGGAGCGAATAGTTTTTCGCGTGCAAAGATTGAATTTTTATGAATTCGAGATGTTGTCTTTGTTGATGTTTGTGCATGAATATACGGGAAATTGTGTATATTTATACAAAAATGTGATAGTATATTTATGTCACATTAATATCTTTGTTGTTACTTCGCCTTATGTTGTCTTACGGATGGTGATTCATATAAATGCAGGTGGCGGCTTATTTTTTCTCTTTTTTTAATATGTAATATCATGCCTTTTTCGTAACTTTGCATCTCGAACGTATTTAATTAAGTAAAAATGGCTGGAACAAAACAAATCAAGACTGCACTTGTGTCCGTTTTTCATAAAGACGGACTTGATGAACTTCTCGCAAAACTCAATGCCGAAGGTGTGAAATTCCTTTCAACTGGTGGTACTCAGAAATTCATTGAGTCGCTGGGATATGAATGTCAGACCGTGGAGAGTGTCACAACTTACCCGTCAATACTTGGTGGCCGTGTGAAGACTCTTCATCCGAAAGTGTTTGGAGGTATTCTCGGACGACGCGACAATGAGGGTGACCGTGAGCAGATGGCTCAGTATGAGATACCTGAAATAGATCTCGTTATCGTGGATCTCTATCCTTTTGAACAGACTGTGGCAAGCGGTGCTTCCGATGCTGATATAATTGAGAAGATAGATATAGGCGGTATTTCTCTTATACGTGCCGGAGCAAAAAATTTCAACGACGTTGTCATTGTTCCGAGTAAGGCTGAATATGGTGTGCTGCTCGATATACTGAATAAGAAGGGTGCACAGACCGATATTGAAGATCGCAAGATGTTTGCAACAAGAGCTTTCGGTGTGAGCAGTCATTACGACACTGCAATTCACGAGTGGTTCAGCAAGTGATATCCTGATTCGTTCATTGCGTCAGGCTGCAGGCACTGGAACCGGTTGCCGTGATGAGGTGCGGCGGCCCTGGCTGATATAGGTAGAAAAAGAAAAACAGAAATTCAACAATTAGGGAAATGGGATTTTTTTCATTCGTTCAGGGGATAGCAATGGATTTGGGTACGGCCAATACAATTATTATCAGTGATGATAAGATTGTAGTTGATGAGCCGTCCGTGGTTGCGCTCGACCGTCGCACAGACAAGATGATTGCTGTGGGCGCGAAAGCCAAGATGATGTATGAGAAGACGCATGACAACATCCGCACCATCCGCCCGCTTCGCGACGGAGTGATAGCCGACTTTACGGCTTGTGAGCAGATGATGCGCGGACTTATAAAGATGGTGCATACAGGCAGCCGCCTGTTCTCGCCGTCGCTCCGCATGGTGATAGGTGTGCCTTCGGGAAGTACCGAAGTAGAGTTGCGCGCTGTACGCGACAGTGCCGAGCACGCCGACGGCCGCGACGTTTATCTTATTTTCGAACCGATGGCTGCTGCTATTGGTATCGGTATTGACGTTGAGGCTCCGGAAGGAAACATGATTGTCGATATAGGTGGTGGAAGCACCGAGATCGCTGTTATTTCGCTCGGTGGCATTGTGTCCAATAACTCTATACGTACGGCAGGTGACGATCTGACAGCCGATATTCAGGAATATATGGCACGTCAGCATAATGTTAAGGTGAGTGAGCGTATGGCTGAGCGTATCAAGATACATGTGGGCTCGGCTCTCACAGATCTGGGTGAGGAGGGACCGGAGGACTTTATTGTCCACGGACCAAACCGTATAACTGCGCTGCCTATGGAGGTTCCTGTATGTTATCAGGAAGTTGCACACTGTCTGGACAAGACGGTTGCCAAAATAGAAAATGCCGTGCTCTCCGCTTTGGAGAATACTCCACCTGAGCTTTATGCCGATATCGTAAAGAACGGTATATATCTGACGGGTGGTGGTGCGCTGCTGCGCGGATTGGACAAACGTCTTACCGACAAGATAAACATCAAGTTCCACATTGCTGAGGATCCTTTGCACAGTGTTGCCAAGGGAACTGGTATTGCGCTGAAGAACATAGACAGGTTCTCGTTCTTGATGAGATAATTTTCTGATAATTCATGACTCCCTGCCCATGACCGGTATTCCGGCATGTCTTCCCGTACCGCGGGAGGGTGCGTCCGCTTATGGGCCGGGAGTTGTGAATTGTTTTTTTATGGATGATGAGTTGAACGATGCGGAATCTTTTAGATTTTCTTGCAAGACATAACCACTGGTTTTTGTTTCTGCTGCTCGAAGCAGTCAGCATCATACTGCTGTTCCGTTACAACAGTTATCAGGGCAGTGTGTGGTTTTCGTCGGCCAATGCCGTAGCAGGCAAGGTGTACGCGTGGAGTTCTGCTGTAGAGCAGTATTTCTCGCTTACTGAGGTCAACGAAAAGCTCACACAGCGCAATCTGTATCTTGAAAGACAGCTTGCGGCCGTGGCTGAACAGCAGGTCAAGGTGAACAAGGACACCACATACCTTGAGCGTTTGCAAATGGAAACAATGCGCGGATTGGTTACAATCCCGGCAAAGGTGGTGAGCAATTCTGTCAATAAGCTCGACAACTTCATCACAATCGATAAGGGTTATGCCGATGGAGTGAGAAAGGATATGGGTGTTGCATGCGGTTTTGGAGTCGTAGGCATTGTTTATCTCGTGTCTGAACATTATTCTGTTGTCATTCCTGTGCTTAATTCGCATTCAAATATCAGTTGTACCATACGTGGAAAAGGTTATTTTGGCTATCTGCACTGGACAGGAGGAGCCGCTGATGAGGCTTATGTAGATGATGTGCCGCGCCATGCCCGTTTCCGTATAGGTGATGTGGTGATAACGAGCGGATACTCTTCTGTTTTCCCGCGTGGCGTTGTTGTCGGCGTGATAAAGCATGTATATAATTCGGACAACGGTCTTTCGTACAGACTGAGAGTGAAGTTGTCGACCGATTTTGGATGCCTGCGCGACGTGTGTGTGATAAGCGATACTTCTATGAAAGAGAGGCAGCAGTTACTCAATGCGGCCATCGACTCCATAAAGCCCAAGTACTGATGCCTGGCGAAGAAGCGTTGTCTGCGGTTGTTTGAAATGGATAATAACAATTTCTGAAAGATGAATCTGGAATGGGTTAAGACTTTGTCATTCTTTATAGTTCTGTTGCTGGTGCAGGTGCTTGTGTTCAATCACATCCATCTGTTCGGTTATGCCACACCTTTATTATATGTATATTTCGTGCTTCCGGCACGTCGGGGCTTTCCCAGATGGGCTTTGTTGTTATGGTCTTTTCTGCTCGGACTGTGTGTGGATATCTTTTCCAATACACCAGGACTTGCAGCGGCATCCATGACCTTTGTTGCACTCATACAGCCATATCTGCTCGAACTATTCGTGCCACGCGACAGTCCTGACGATCTGAAACCTTCTTTCAAGTCGCTGGGAGCAGCCAAATACATGGCTTATACCTTCATTCTGGTATTTGTTTACAGCATAGTGTTTTTCTCACTCGAGATATTCAGCTTCTTCAACTGGCTGCAATGGCTTGCAAGTGCCGGTGGTAGCATGATTATAACACTTGTTCTTGTGTGGGTTATAGAAAACTTAGTTAAGAGAGAATGAAAGACTTCAGTCTTGAAAACCGGCGTTTTGTCATCGGTGGTGTGGCCGTCGTCATAGTGGTGATTTATATCATCAGACTTTTCACTCTCCAGCTGATGAGCGACGACTATAAGAAAAATGCCGACAGTAACGCCTTTCTTAAAAAGATAGAATATCCGTCGCGAGGAATCATAAAGGACCGCAACGGCAAGCTTCTTGTGTATAATCAGCCTGCCTACGATATAATGGTGGTGATGAACGAGGAGAAAGGACGGCTCGATACAATGGAGTTCTGTCAGACGCTCGGTATCACCAAAGAATTTTTCATAGAACGTATGGCCGAGATAAAGGACCGTACGAAGAATCCGGGATACTCCCGTTTCACTCAGCAGTTGTTCATGAGCCAGCTCTCGAATGAGGAGTTCAGTATGTTTCAGGAGAAGATTTTTCGATTCCCGGGCTTCTATGTTCAGAAGCGAAGCATACGTCAGTACCAGTATAGTCACGCCGCACATGTGCTGGGTGACGTGGCGGAGGTTTCTCAAAGTGACTTGGAGGATGACGAATATTACCAGCCCGGCGATTACATAGGCAAACTGGGAGTTGAGAAATCTTACGAGAAAGTGTTGCGTGGAGAAAAAGGTGTTCAGATACTTCTGCGTGATGCACGAGGCAAGATACAAGGAAAGTATATGAACGGAGCGTACGACCGCAAACCGATAGCGGGCCGCGATCTTACGCTGAGCATCGATCTTGACCTTCAGGCGCTTGGAGAAAGACTGCTTGAAGGTAAAATCGGAAGTATTGTTGCCATAGAACCATCCACCGGCGAGGTGCTTTGCATGGTGTCGTCGCCAACGTATGATCCGAAACTGATGGTAGGAAGAATGCGTGGAAAGAACCATAAGAAGTTGTCTCTTGATTCATGGAAACCGCTGCTCAACCGCAGTGTGATGGGACAGTATCCGCCGGGCTCTACGTTCAAAACGTCGCAGGCCCTCACGTTCATGTCCGAAGGAATTATCGGTCCTGGTACCGCTTATCCATGTCATCACGGATTCTACTGTCGCGGAATGCATGTTGGATGTCACTCTCATTCCTCTCCTGTCGCACTGGTCGGTGCGTTGAGCACATCGTGCAACTCCTATTTCTGTTGGGGATTGTATAATATGATAGGTAACCGTCGCAAGTACAAGAGCAAAGCCGAAGCTCTCAACACCTGGCGTGATTACATGGTGAGCATGGGATTTGGTTATAAACTTGGCATTGACTTGCCTGGAGAGAAACGCGGAATGATTCCTAATGCGTCTTACTATGGTGACATGTATCAGGGCTATTGGAATGCGCTGACGGTAATCAGTATTTCAATTGGCCAGGGAGAGGTTACACTCACACCGCTTCAGGTTGCCAATTTGTGTGCGACAATAGCCAACCGTGGATATTATTACGTTCCGCATGTTGTGCGGAAAATACAGGATATGCCGCTTGACACGACATACACACGCCGTCATTACACCAAAGCCACGCGTCGGGCATACGATTATGTGGTGGCCGGAATGCGTTCGGCTGTAGTCAAGGGAACATGTCGTGCGGCCAACAGACCCGATTACGAGGTATGTGGAAAGACCGGAACGGCGCAGAATCATGGCCAGGACCACTCTATATTCATGGGCTTTGCACCTAAGGACAATCCTAAAATCGCGGTAGCAGTGTACGTGGAGAACGGTGGTTACGGAGCCGACTTCGGTGTTCCTATAGGTGCGCTGATGATGGAGAAATATATTACAGGCAAGTTGTCTCCGGAAAGTGAGAAGCGTGCTACGCATTTTCAAAACAGTAGAATTTCATATGGTACAAGGAGCAGGTAGGCGTCAGAGCGTTTTGTCTTCGATAGACTGGTGGACCATCATTTTCTATCTTGCCTTGCTGATATTCGGTTGGGTGAGTGTGTGCGGTGCTAGCTACACTTACGGTGATAATGATATTTTCAGTCTGGATACACGTTCAGGCATGCAGATTGTATGGATAGCAACATCTGTGTGTCTCGGTTTTTCCATTCTTTTGATGGATACCCGTTTCTTCGATACTTTCTCATATATCATCTATGGCATTCTTCTGCTGTTGCTGTTTGCCACAATATTCAATCCACACGATATCAAAGGTTCTCATTCCTGGATTGTTCTCGGACCATTACGACTACAGCCCGCCGAGTTCGGAAAGTTCGCTACGGCTCTTGCTTTGGCCAAACTTATGAGTTCGTTCGGATTCAATATACACCGATGGAAGCATTTTGCCGCAGCCTGCGCCATAATTCTCATGCCGATGTTCTTCATCATCGGACAGCGTGAAACCGGTTCGGCACTTGTTTATCTGTCGTTTTTCCTCGTGCTGTATCGAGAAGGCATGCCCGGCAGTATATTGTTCACGGGTGTTGCTATGGTTGTTTATTTTGTCGTGGGAATAAAATATGAACAGGTATTTCTGGCCGGAACACCTACTTCTGTGGGCAAATATGTTGTGTTCCTGCTTGTTCATATATTCACGGCATCAATGGTTTACGTCTATTGCAAAGACCGTAAGCAGACGCGGCTCATATTGCTTTATGTGCTTGGTATAACACTTGTTGCCACTCTTTTTTCGGTTTTCGTGATACCGTTTGACATCGTTCTTGTGCAGATAACGCTCAGCGTACTGCTTATGATATATCTTTTGTATCAGCGGTTGCGCAGCCGTATTCCCAACTATCTGTACATCATGCTGTTCTCGCTCGGTTCAATAATGTTTTTCTATTCGGCCGATTATGTACTTAACAGCGTTATGGAACCACACCAGAGAGTGCGTATCAACGTGCTGCTCGGTCTTGAAGAAGACATTTCCGGAGCTGGATATAATGTGCATCAGAGCGAGATAGCCATAGGTTCTGGCGGTCTGAAGGGTAAAGGATTCCTCAATGGAACCCAGAACAAACTGAAATTTGTGCCCGAACAGGATACAGACTTCATCTTCTGTACCGTGGGCGAGGAGGAAGGTTTTCTTGGTTCGGCAGGCGTGTTGCTGCTTTTCCTGGCGCTGATATTAAGGCTGATATATCTTTCCGAACGACAACCGTTCAAATACGGGCGTATTTACGGCTATTCGGTATTGAGCATATTCCTTTTCCATGTGTTCATAAACGTAGGTATGGTGCTTGGTCTTACGCCTGTGATAGGCATTCCGTTGCCATTCTTCAGCTACGGAGGCTCTTCCTTGTGGGGATTCACCATCCTTTTGTTTATTTTCCTTCGTATAGATGCCGACCGCAAGTTAGTCAACACTTAACGATATTCCCACATCGCTTATACCCGGCAGCATTTCTCTCTTCATGTCGTGTCTTACACGTATGTGAAGCGAATCGCCCTTGCTTAGCTGCATCTTTGTTACGGGAAATCTGAACTGATAGTAGCTCACACCCTTTCCTCTTGTCTTGCCGTTTCTGTCGGTCAGTTCGCATTTCACGGTATCTGTGAATATTGTGTCGGCCGGCATAAGCCGCTGTTCCACAATAAGTGTGAGCCCCATGAACGGATAGTTGTCGGTTATTCTCAGGCCAAGCGTCGACTCATACATGCCGTCGGCAGTGAGCCGTGGAATATCAAACCGCAGCGTATCGTTCTTTTCCCACCCTGAAAGAGGTGTATGATCATATTTGTCATACACCTTGCTTTCATTGCAGGACTGTAATGCCGTTGCGGCAATTATGCCCATTATAAGAGTTGAAAATGTTTTTCTCATTCCTGTTTTGGTGCCGGAGCGTTTTTCTTCGGCTGCTTTGGCTGTTCCTTGCCGTTATCCTTGTTCTTGGCGTTGGCGGCGTTGTTCTGCTGTTTGTTTCCGCCGTTGCCCTGTCTGTTGTTTCTGTTTCTTGAGCCGTTGTTCTTTTTCTTCTTCTTGCTCTTGTCAAATCTGCTGATGTCGGCTTCGGCAAGCAGGTCGGCCGGACGGCTTTCTCTCTTCGCCTTTCCGTTGTCGGTGAGTGAGAGAGGTTTCTCTCCGCGCTTGTTCATATCGATTATCTCGTGCGCTCTGTCAAACGAAATCGTCTCCACGTTGGACATTGTGTTCTTGTCGGTAGAGTAGGTCACAAGCCCCGTGAGAATATCGCTTTTCACGAGATAATAGTCGCTGTCCTTAGTCTGGAGCACTATTTCTTTGCTCGGCATTCTGCGTCTTGCCTCTACATAGTCGTCAGCCTCATAATTCAGACAACATTTCAGTTTTGCGCACATGCCCGCCAGTTTCTGCGGATTGAGCGATATGTCCTGTATGCGTGCGGCATTGGTGCTCACACTTACGAAGTTTTTCATCCATGTGGCACAGCACAGTTCGCGTCCGCACGGGCCTGTTCCTCCGATGCGTCCTGCCTCCTGTCGTGCACCGATCTGCTTCATCTCAATTCTCACATGGAATGTCTCTGCCAGCACCTTTATGAGTTGTCTGAAGTCAACACGCTCATCTGCAATGTAATAGAATATCGCCTTATTGCCGTCGCCCTGATATTCCACGTCGCCGATCTTCATCTGCAGTCCCAGGTCTTTCGCTATCTGGCGGCTCTGTATCATTGTTGCGTGCTCTCTGCTTTTCGCTTCATAATACTTGTCCATGTCCACAGGTTTGGCTATGCGGTATATTCTCTTGATGTCGTCGGCCGATTTCAGGTTGGCTTTCTTTATCTGAAGTTTCACCAGTTCGCCGGTAAGAGTGACCACACCTATGTCGTGTCCGGGATTGGCCTCCACCGCTACGATGTCGCCCTTTTTCAGATCTATGTTGTTGACATTATGATAATATCCCTTGCGCGTGTTCTTGAACTGCACCTCTACGAGGTCTGTCCTGTCGGTGTTTCCGGGCACGTCGTACAGCCAGTCGTATGTGTTGAGCTGTTTGTCCTGCCTTCCGCACGCTCCGCAGCTGAGGCCCCGGTCGCAGTCGTGCGCTATTTTGAATTTCATATCTTTAAAGTCTGTCATGTCTCGAAGTTGTATATTGAATTATAAAATGTATATATTGAGTTATTGAATGTCTTACGTACGTTTATGCAGCAGGATTATTATCTGCAGCGACATCTCGAAGAACACCATTTTTGCGTTGGCGTTCTGTCCTATGTCCCGTTTGGCTTTGGCCATGAGTTCTGCCATTTCTATGACGTTGGCCTCGTTGATGAACGGTGCGAAACGCTTGGCAAACTCCTCTTCCTCCTCTGTCATGTAGTTGAGTTCGGGCGTGTGGAAGTTGTAGACGAAGTTCTCCCTTACCATGTGTGTGAAGTAGTCGAGCATCCGTCGCTGTTTCTCACGGCCGTATCCGGCCACGCTGTCGCTCCATTTCTTCAGTTCCTTCACCTTGCGCTGGTAGGCCAGACGCATGAGCATGGTGAACATGTCGAAGAACATTCTGTTCTCGTTGCCGGCGTTAAGAGTCTCCACCGCCTTTGTCCAGCTGCCTCCTGCCAGACGGGCTATGCGCCTTGCCGCCGTTTCGTCAATACCGCGCCGTGCGATGAGCTCCTGCTCCATGTCGGCGGTTTCGATGGGCTTGACGTCTATACGCTGTGTGCGGCTCCGTATGGTTTCGAGCAGTTGCTCCGGTTCCTCGCTCACCATTATGAACAGTGTTTGTCCGGGTGGCTCCTCGAGCAGTTTCAGCATCTTGTTGGCGCAGGTCTGGTTCATACGCTCCGGCAGCCATATTATGCTTACCTTATATCCGCCCATGCTTGGTTTCAAGCTCAGGATGCGTGTCAGTTCGTCGCTTTCCGCTCCGGTTATTATGGCCTGCTGGCTTGTCGCTCCTATGGCGTTCATCCACTGTTCTATGGTGAAATACGGGCCATTTGCAAGCATTCCGCGCCATTCCTTGGCGAAGTCGCCACTCACGGGCTGGTGTTCCTTGCCCATGGACGGGAGTTTTATGGTGGGATAGGTGAAGTGAAGGTCAGGATGATTGAGATGATCGGTGAGCGTTGTTTCGCCGAGCATGTACGACGCGAACCCCATGGCTATGGCCATTTTGCCGCATCCCGACGGTCCGCACAGCAGTATGGCGTGCGGTACCCGGCCTTCGGCCTTCATTTCCTTCAGCCTTCCGATAGTCTCTTTCTGTCCTACGACGTCTTCAAACCTCATTCTCTCTTCAGTGTTGTATAGTTTGTTTTAAAGAATTTTTCTCAGAATCTCCCTCACCGAGTCGGATGCCGACATTGTGTAGAAATGTATGTTGCCCACGCCGGTGTCGTACAGTTCGCGACACTGTTGTGCGGTCCATTCTACGCCGAGCGCACGTGCGTCGTCATCGCTTTTGCATTTCAGTGCCTCCTGCGCCAGTTCCTGCGGAAGGTCGCAATGGAAAGTGCGCGGCACGGCAGTGAGCTGCGACATCTTTGTGAAAGGCTTGATGCCCGGTATTATCGGCATGGTGATGCCCATGGCACGCGCTTTCTCCACAAAGGCGAAATACTTGCTGTTGTCGTAGAACAGTTGCGTCACGGCATACTGCGCGCCCAGTTCCTGCTTGGCTTTCAGCCATGTCATGTCCATTTCGAGGTTGGGTGCCTCCTCGTGTTTCTCGGGATAGGCCGCCACGCCATAGTCGAACGTACCCATGGGGCATTTTATAGGTGTGCCGTCGGCGAAGAATCCCTTGTTGAACATGTTCACCTGCCTTATCAGGTCGGTGGTGTGTGCGTGTCCGTTCTTTGTCGGTATGAAGTTGCGGTCCTCCTTCGCCTTGTCGCCACGCAGCAGCAACAGATTTTCTATTCCGAGAAACTGCAGATCGAGCAGTTCGTATTCAATGTCCTCTATCGTTGCTCCGCTGCATATCACGTGCGGAATGACGGGTATGCCGAACCTGTTCTGTATGGCTGCGGCAACGGCAACCGTGCCAGGACGCCGTCTGATACGGCGGCGCTCATACAGTCCGTCGCCGGTTTCGCGATATACGTATTCGCTGTGGTGTGTGGTTATATTGATGAAAGCCGGACCGAACTCCCTGAGTTTCTCTATTGTGGAGAACAGGCTGCCTGTGCCGGTTCCTTTGAGCGGCGGCAGCACTTCAAACGAGAATCCGCGTCCGTTTGTGCGGCTTAACATTTCCTTTATGTTCATGCTTCTGGGCGTGTGTAGTCTTAGTTTCTGTGTCTGTTTTCTTACATTGTGGCGTCGGTCGTGTGGGGCTGATCTATGCCCGGCTGTCTGTTTGCGCTATTTTGACATTTCGCCTTTTATCAGCAGGCAGGCCGGTGTCACCACGTTTCCGTGGTCGAATCCGCTAAGTTCGTGTATGGGAATCTCTGTGTTGCCCACGCCCTCAAGCACCGATTTCAGATAGAGATTCTCCTCATAGCGTGCCATCTGTTCCAGGCGGCGGTCGCCGGTGTAGAGCACCAGACGCGTGCCAAGTTTTCGCGCGTTGTTGAGCGGCGCGTATTTGTCTATTATCGGCATTGTGAACGAAATCTTACGTTCTTTGCGTATGGTGTAGTGAGTGGCTGCCTGACCGCTCACGGGGAAGTAAGCCCGTATGGAGTCTGCGTCAATGCCGTATTCTGCCAGATAGTTTTTGTCGAGAGCAAGCATCAGTGTGAGGTAGCCACCTGCCGAATGTCCGCCCACGTAAACCTGCGAAGGGTCACCGCCATATTCGGCTATGTGTTTCACGGTCCATGCCACGGCCGCTGCAGCATCGCGTGTGTAGTCCGGGCATTTGCAGCGCGGGAACAGCCGGTAGTTGGGTGCCACGATGGCTATGCCGGAGTTCTGTAGTTCGGGACGCAGTTCTTTTGAGCCCCCTTCGAGAGCGCCGCCGTGAAACCACACTATGGTCTTGAAGCCCTTGCGTCCTTCGGGCATGTATATGTCGAGCTTGCAACGCTCGCGTCTGTAGGCCGATGTGTCGTCGGTACTGACGTATGATATGTCTTTCAGTGTCTTGTATTTATCCTGTGCGGCAAGCGTCATCGATATGCAGAGAGCCGCTATTGCGAGTACGAGTCTTCTCATTTTTCTGTTTTGTATGTTTTGTGTTGCGGGTTTCTGTGTATTGCCTTATGGCAAAATACCCCCTTAAACTTACAAAGATAAGAAAATTATTGAAAAATGAGGGCATATTGCCGTTCTACGCATTTTTATTAACTTATTTTTATAGACTTGCGCGACGGAATGTTAAATCTGTATTGCTGAAATTCTATGATTTGCGGTCGGGTGGAGTCAAGTGTGCTTCTGTGCGATTTTTGAACGCCACTACAATTACTGCACTGTGTGTTGTGTATCAGCCGGTTGAGACTGACGCCCGCGCTGGAGCGGTGGAGAATGTGTTTCGTCACGCTCTGTTTCAGGGAGTGAAACGGAGTTTGTTGAGTGTTTATAAATGCTGTTCCGGAGTGTGAAAAATGTTTTTTGTGACTTGGTGAAGATCCGATGGGCTTTGGGTTTTATCAATGATGTACAATGACATGCCGGGAAACCTTGTGTTAATGTGTGACCGCATAAACCGTGACTGTCATTTCCTCATGTAATGATGAGTTCACACTGCCGCTTACGATTTATCAACTACGTGTGACAAGTACGTGTCTCCCGTGGATCTCCTCGCACACGATACAGGTGTTTTAACAGAAAACTCGGACGACGGACTTACAGATTTTCTTGACTTTATTTTGACAAAATAAAATCGCGAAAGAGATGTAAAGGAATGTTAAATCATGCCTTGTAAAGGCTCTTTCATCGTACATCGTATTTTCATATACCCTGTAGTGAAGTCCGGAATGGTCTGTATCACATTCCGATTATGCCTGTTTGAGACTCCGATTATGTCCATATCAGGGTGTGGTATGGTGCGTTTCAGGCCCTGAAATGGGCTTTATCGCATGCCGAAACAGTGCTTTTCGTAAGCCGAAAGAATTATCGCTGTGTGCAAGTGTCTGGCATCCAGTGTTTTAGGATAACCTCTCATAATTTGCGTATTTGCGTCCGAAGGAGAGCCTGCGCGCAAATACGCGCTGGATTTTTGGGGTAGAACAGAAAACTCTGACGAAAAAATTGCAGGATACTGAAAATTTGAAAGTTCCGTATTTTCCCACCTTCGGCAGAAGGTGACAATGTTGTAAGAATTCCTGAATCCGCCGCCTTTTTGTTTAGACCAGTTCCCATGGAATTTTTGCAGAACCGTTTTTATGGAGGCGAAAGAATCTTTTGTAAAGAAAAAACGTCGGAAGCGGTTTTCGTATGAAGCCGTTTCCGACGTTTTAGGTCTGTTTTTCCGCGTCACGTTATGCCGGATTGCGTCCGGCGGTATGTTAAACGTAAACCGTTATAATGTTAATTAATGCAAAACAATGCAGGCTTTGCACTTTGCCCGACAGTGTCTTATCCCATGATGTAGCGCGCCTTGCGGCCGAGCAGTTTGTACATTGCCCAGGTGAATGCGTAGGATATGATGAATATCATTATGGCCATGACAGGCACCTGGAGCGGTATGGGCAGCGACATTTTGCCGATGAGTATGAACACCGGACCTACAACAAAGTAGTGTACGATGTATATTCCGAATCCGTATTTCGGCATTGTGGCGAGAGCCTTGCGCAGGCGTTCGCCGTTTATTCTGACCTTCTGCAGCGGTAGGAACACAGCTATGGTCATGAGCACCACGTTGGGACTGCAGAATGTGAAGTACAGTTCCATGTCGAGTTCCGTTGATGCCGGATTGGCTGCGGCTGTGCTGAAACCGGTGAATGTAACGGCATATCCGGCAGCAAACATCACAGCACTAATGGCGAGAGTCTTGCCGATGCTCCAGTCGTTGCCGCGACGCAGATAGTGGCCTAGCAGCAGATAGCCGGAGAAACCAGCGAAGTAGTAGAACAGTCCGAACTCATTCCATGTGGCTTCTCCGAACAGATATTTGTTGATGTAAGCCTCGCCCGTAGGGCAGGAAAAGCGATACGGCCCAGATGGTGAGGAATATGCGCTCGGCGCTACGGCCGTATTTCTCTATCCATGCCGAGAAGAACGGCATGTAAAGATACATTCCTATGAGCAGATACATGTACCACATGTGGTTTTCGGTGAAGCTGAACTGCAACGGTATCATGGCCACGCTGCGCAGCGAGTCGGCCAGAGCCTGCGATTCGTTGCCCTGCACGTAGCAGAAGAAGTCGCCTATTATCTCCTTAGGCAGTCCGATGACGCCTGTGAACCATGGGAATATGTTGTAGAGCACCGACCATATGAGCATCGGCCAAAGAATGCGCAGTATACGCTTTTTGTAGAAATCCTTTATGCTCATGTCGCCTACAGGGAGCAGCAACAGACCGGTCATCATTACAAAAAGCGGCACGGACGGACGCAGCAGCGAACCGTAGATGGCTGCCCAGCTTTTGTATTCGGGCAGTTTGCCGAGGACGGGCGAGATGTAGAAAGGATCAATGCAATGCACGCCGATGACCATAAGCATGGCTACGAGGCGCACGACGTCGAGCCACACTATGTGGTCTCTTTTGTTCAAGTTGTTCATTGTTTTATGGGTTTTTAGAGAGTTAGCGGTGCAAATGTACGCATTTTTCTTTCATTGTGCAAATAAGTTTAATTATTGTTACGTATGCTTGACTTGACGGACATTTTTTGTTTTATTTGCAGGATAAAAGCGTAGCTTCCGGCCACATTGGCGTTGATGGAATGTGAAAACGCGGAAATCGATTTCCATACGTAATACAGGATGATGTGCGGATGGCGTATGAGGATGGAAAACATGTTTTACTCAAATCTGAACAGAATGGCCATGAGATTTCTGATTTTTATGATATTGTGTCTGGTTCCGGCAATGGCTGATGCCGGTGTGCGGACGGAAGGGCGTCTGTCGCGGATTGACGCGAGGGTGCGCGACAGTGTGATGGTGGCACGTGTTCAGCATCTGATGATGACGAAGCGTCCGTGGCTCTACCGTCGTGAAGTCAGACCGGTGGTGAAAAGTTGGGTGATGGACGATCCTGCGGTGGCAGGTAAGGAGCGTGAACCGTACATATGGCTTGTGGACAAGGCCGTAAAGGTGAGGAAGGGCGACGTGTGCTATGCCGTCACGCTGTATTACTGGAACTGGATGGAGGAGGGTTTTACGGAGGATTATACAGCCCGTGGTATATTTCTCGACCGCACCGGCGAACTGCTTACGTTGTGGGACGGATGGGGATACGGTTGGTCTGATCCTGACGGTATGACCGATCAGCGAAGGCTTTCGCTCATGCCCGTGGCGGCGCGTGACTCGGTGCTCGCGGCGGTGTCGGCTGATGTGCTGAAGCGTCTGCTTCCGCGTCTTTATTATGACGGCGCCCGTGTGACTGACGTTCGGGAGGAGACGTTCGAGAAGTTGAAGTATCCGTGGCTCGGTGATGACGTGGCTGATCTTCACACTGCCAATCCGGCCGACCGTTACGGCATCTTTTATGTGGTGACGCTTGCGGGAGAACGTCCGTGTGGAGAGGACGGACAGCGGGAACCTTACCGCATGGAGGTGTATGTGGCAGAGAAAGACGAGATGCCATATAAGGCAGTGGATGCGGTGAACAACCGCGTATATACGCTTATGGAAAGTGCGGTACTCGACGAAATGGAACGTCGTCTGCCTACGGTGGACAACGGTTGCAGGGAGTGGATAAGAAAACAGCGTGTGGCGATAGACTGCTTTCGCGATGTCGAATTTGCCAGATGAGCAGTGACGGAGAGTGACGGCAGTGTGACGTGTCGTCGGGAGTTGGTTCAATAAAGGATATTATGAAAAGAGCGTTTTTATTCATATTGTTTGTTGTGTGCGGTTCTTTCACGATGATGAACGCGCAGAAACTGTCGTCTATGTGGAGACTGCAGCGCGACAGTGTTATGACAGCTTGTCTGCAGGCTGAATTGAAAAGCCGGTGTCCGGAGTTGTATCGTGAGGATGTCAGTCCGCTGACGGTGAAAGGAGACTTCAGATGGCTCGCCTCAGACGTCAGTGCGTGGAACGGCATACGGCGGAGTGATGTGCCTGCACATGTACGCCCCGACGATGTGTATTATGAAGTGACGCTTTATTATTGGAACTGGCGCAACGAGGGTTTTACCGGTAGTTATACCGCGCGTGGAGTGTTTCTCGACCGTACGGGAGAACTTCTGTTCATGCGTCCCGGATCTTACAACAGGCTTGAAGCCGACCCTCTCACGCTCATGACACTGGGCTGTCGTCTGGCCGGAATGTCTGGAACGGCGCGCGACTCGCTGCTGGTGATGAAGGCGCGTCGGGCGGTGAGAGAGCTGATTCCGCGACTCGATCATGACGGTGTGGCGGTGAAGGTGGAACGGAATATGTTCTGTAAGGCCGACAGCGTGTTTGTTCCGTTCTATGCCGATTATGGCGACGTATATTACCGGTTGTGGTTCAGCCGTGACGAAGGTACGGAAGGATGGAATCTGTCGGAGGCGGTGCAGAGACCATATATGTGTGTCTGGGTGTTGGAGAAAAACGGCGAGCCGTTCATGCTCGATGATCTGGGGCTCCGGCGACGCTATACGCTCGTCGATTACAACAGGCTTACGGCGGTGCGCGGACGGGTGTGGAATCACAATGTGCCGCACTACCGGTGGTTGATGATGCAGGAGAATGCCATAAAATACAATAACCGCGACATGGACGGAACGGGTACGGCGGGTTATTATCAACAGAATGTCAGGCCTTTTGAGTGACGGAAACCTGTTGCGAAAACGGTGTCTTGTTATGCATGTGCACTGCCGGATATGACTGTAGTGTGCATAACTTGTTGTGTTGCAGCGTGCATTTGTGTTGCCGCTGCCTTTTTTGCCGTATTTTATTTGGGCAGCCGTTTTTTATTTTGTATCTTTGTCTCTGTATTGATTAATATGGTTTTTACTAACCCATAAGCCTGATTATTTTAATAAAAAATGACATACAATAGTTTATTGAACCGGATACTGCTGACAGTGGTTGTGCTGGCAGCGTTCGGTTGTGGACGGGTGAATGCTGCGTCTGAGGGCGGCAGCAATGCCTATCTGATGAAAAGAGCGTCGCAGACATTCGATGCAGTGAAGAAACATATGGCTACGGACGACAAAGTGCTGTTGCAGGAAGCAGTGCCTGCGAAAGCCGATCAGAATCCGTATTCTTATCTTTGGGGATACTCGGCAATGGTGTCGTCGGTGAGCGCCATGTATGAGGCTTCGGGCGACAAGCAGTGGCTGAATGTTATGGACGGCATGATGATAAAAGGTCTTGACAAGTATTATGACAACAAACGCAAGCCTGCCGGATATGCGTCGTATGTGAATACAGCACCGCAGAGTGACCGTTTCTATGATGATAACATCTGGCTCGGCATTGATATGGCCGATCTCTATGCTGCCACCGGCAAGAAAACCTATCTGAAACGCGCCGAAGAGATATGGACGTTTGTGATGTCTGGTTATGATGACAAACTGGGCGGCGGCATTTATTGGTGCGAACAGAAGAAGGAGAGTAAGAACACATGTTCGAACGCTCCGGCTAGTGTGTTCGCTCTGAAAATGTATAACGCAACGAAAGAAAAGAAATATCTGGACCGCGGACTCGATATTTATACATGGACTAAAGACAGTCTGGAGGACAAGAGTGATCATCTTTATTTCGACCACCTTACATTGAAAGGCCGTCTGGGACGTGACAAGTATTCGTATAATACAGGTCAGATGCTGCAGGCTGCGGCAATGCTTTACAAGATAACGGGCGAGAAGAAATATCTTGACGACGCTAAACTTATGGCTGAGGCTGCATACAACAGATTTTTCGAGGACAAAGGCCGTGCCGACGGACTGCGCATACTGCGTGGCGGGGAGATGTGGTTTGACTCTGTGATGCTGCGCGGATATATAGAGCTTTATGCCATCGACAAAGACAATAAATATCTGAAGGCATTCCTCGCTTCGATGGATACAGCATGGGGAGAGGACGGATCGCGCGACGCGAACGGACTATTCGGCAAACATTATGACGCGCGCGGAAAGAAAGGTTCGCGTACTTTGCTCAATCAGGCAGCCATGATCGAGATGATGGCACGCCTCTCGGCAGTGAAGTGAATGTGCCTATATATAATAAAGGTAAAAATATAATAATGTATAAATAATATCATATCTATGAATCAGAGACTTAAATTCTTTGCCGGTGCAGCGCTGATGCTGGCACTCTCGGCAAACGTTGCGCAAGCAGAAGACTTTGACGCACAAAAGTACATCACTCATGCCAAGGATGCCACGGCTTTCGTGTCAAAACGTCCGGCTGAGTCGGAGCGTCTGTTCCGTTCGGATGCAGTGGAGAAGAAGATAAAGGAAGTGAAGAAACTCCTGAAGGATAACAAATATCTGGCATGGATGTTTGAAAACTGCTTCCCTAACACAATCGATACTACTGTGCACTTCGACGGCGAGGATGACACATTCGTTTACACCGGCGACATCGCCGCAATGTGGCTCCGCGACTCAGGCGCACAGGTATGGCCTTATGTTCAGTTGGCAAATAAGGATCCGAAACTGAAGAAAATGCTGCGTGGCGTTATTCTGCGTCAGCTCAAGTGTATCAATATCGATCCGTATGCAAATGCATTCAATCCTGGTCCGAAGGAAAACAACGAGTGGGACAGCGACCTTACTGATATGAAGCCTGAACTGCACGAGCGTAAGTATGAGATAGACTCACTGTGCTATCCGTTGCGACTGGCTTACCACTACTGGCAGGTTACTGGTGACGATTCTGTGTTCGGTGAAGAATGGAAGGCAGCGGTTAAGAATATTCTGAAGACTTTCCGTGAGCAGCAGCGTAAGAACGGACTTGGTCCGTACAAGTTCCAGCGTGTGACTGCACGTCAGCTTGACACAGTATGTAACGACGGACTCGGAGCTCCTGCAAAACCATGCGGACTCATCTGCTCTTTCTTCCGTCCGTCTGATGATGCTACGACATATCTTTATCTCATACCTTCAAACTTCATGGCAGTTTCTTCACTGCGCAAAGCAGCTGAGATTCTGACAAAGGTGAACAATGACAGCGCAACAGCAGGAGAGTGCACCGCACTTGCTGATGAAGTGGCTGACGCTTTGCAGAAATATGCCGTATACAATCATCCGAAGTATGGTAAGATATATGCTTTCGAGGTTGACGGTTACGGAAACTACAACCTTATGGATGACGCCAACGTGCCGAGTCTGCTCGCAATGGCTTATCTCGGTGATGTAGATATCAACGATCCTATCTATCAGAACACTCGCCGTTTCGTATGGAGTGAGGATAATCCTTACTTCTTCCGCGGTTCAAAGGGTGAGGGTATCGGCGGTCCGCACATCGGATATGATATGGTTTGGCCGATGTCCATAATGATGAGAACTTTCACAAGTCAGGATGACGCTGAAATAAAATGGTGTATCGAGACACTGCAGCGTACTGATGCTGGAACAGGTCTTATGCACGAATCATTCAACAAGAATAATCCTGACAATTACACACGTCCTTGGTTTGCATGGCAGAACACTCTCTTCGGTGAACTTATCATAAAACTGATCGACGACGGAAAAGTCGATTTGTTAATAAATGCAAAAAGATAAAGACTGCGTCTGGCGGCATATACGAGCCGTCAACTAGCAGAATTAATACAAAAAATGGCGGCAGAAGCGTCCTCGTATACGGGTGTGTGCTTCTGCCGCCTGTTTTATTAATTTGTAAATATGATACATGAGGTGATGATTTTGTTATAATCTGTATTATAGCAGGTTATACTAAAAATGAATTTACACATTATTATATATATAGGGATTGTGTAATACATTTTATAAATACATCCGACCTTTGAAAAACAAAGACCATTATGATATAACAGTTGTGAATGCATTGTAATAAGAGTAAAGTGTTAAAAAACAGATTTTAGGTGTTTATTTTTTTATTTTCTTCGTCTTTTATTCTTTTTTTTACAAAAAAATGGTTTACTTTGCATCATACAAAGGTTTTGAAGCATCAAATAAAGATTCTAACAAGTTTAAATAAGATTCTGATCATATATAAGATATATAGATGGTGCTTGGGCTTTTCTTGAAAGGTAAGCAAAGATTGCTTGAAGGGTAACATGAAAAATTATAAGTAAGGTTGATTATTAACTAACTTTAGAATTATAAATTTGATGAAGAAATTATTAATGTCTGTTGCAGTATTTGCTACTGCAGTGTTTGCCAATGCTCAGACACCGGAGGACTTCGTTGCCCTATAAGAGCACAAAACTTCGTCTGCCGTCTGTGCCGCTGGTAGTTTCTGATCCTTATTTTTCTATTTGGTCTCCGTATGATAAGTTCAATGACGGTGATACACGCCATTGGACCAACGACGAGAAACCTCTTGAGGGACTTCTGCGTGTTGACGGCAAAACTTATCGTTTCATGGGATCGAAAGAAAGATATCTTCTTGAATCAATCGTTCCTATGGCTGATGAAGTTGAGTGGAAGGCACAGTACACACGTACAAATCCTGGAGCAGGCTGGGAAAAACCTGATTTTAATGCAAATGGCTGGAAAGAAGGTACAGCTGCGTTCGGATCTCCTGATCTGAGCAATGTTCGTACACGCTGGTCTGAAGAAAACTCAGATCTTTATGTTCGCCGTACTGTTGAACTTACAGAAGATGATCTGAAGAACGATCTTTATCTGGTTTATTCTCATGATGATGTTTTTGAGATCTTTATCAACGGAACTTCAGTTGCAAAGACAGGTGAAACATGGCGTGAGGGTGTGAAGCTTCACCTGAACGATGATGTTAAGAAGCTTCTCAAGCCGGGCAAGAATGTTATTGCTTCTCATTGCCACAACACAACAGGTGGTGCATACACCGATTTCGGTCTGTTCAAGAATCTTGCACGCAGCAACGAACAGATTCTTCAGGCAGAACAGAAGTCTGTTAGCGTACTCGCCACATCTACTTATTACACATTCGTGTGTGGACCGGTTGAACTTGATGTTGTATTCACAGCTCCTATGCTGATAAATGATTATGATCTGCTGTCAATGCCGATCAATTACATTTCATATCAGGTTCGCTCTACAGACAAGAAAACACATGACGTTCAGTTCTATCTGAGTGCAAATCCTCTGCAGGGTGTTAACAAGAGTTCACAGCCGACAGTTTCTTCAACTGTTATAAAGAATGGTGTGAAATACCTCAAGACAGGTACAATTGATCAGCCGATTCTTGCAAAAACAGGTGATGGTATCTGCATCGACTGGGGTTACTTCTATATGCCTAATGTGAACGGAAATGTAAGCCTTTCTTCAGAAAACAAGATCAAGGATGCTTTCCTTTCTACAGGTGAACTTCCTGAAAGTGAAGAAAAAGTTGTTTGCCGCAAGGCTTCACAGATGCCTACACTGGCTTATGTTCATAACTTCGGCAACGTAACAACTGCTTCAAGCTTCACAATGCTCGGATATGATGAGATTCAGGATATTGAATATATGTACGAGCGCTATAAAGGCTATTGGGCACATGGTGGCAAAGTTACTATTTTCGATGCATTCGACCGTCTTAAGAACAGTTACTCTGACCTTATGGCAAAATGCCGCGAGTTTGATAAGATGATATATGATGATGGTCTGAAAGCAGGTGATGTTAAATATGCTGAAATTCTTTCAGGTTCTTATCGTCATGTGATCGCTGCTCACAAACTCTTTGAGGATAAAGATGGTAATCTGTTGTTCTTCTCAAAGGAAAATAACTCTAACGGTTGTGTAAACACTGTTGACCTTACATATCCGGAAGCACCGTTGTTCCTTGTTTACAACCCTGATCTGCAGAAGGCAATGATGACAAGTATCTTCGAATACAGTTATTCAGGCCGTTGGACAAAGCCGTTCGCTGCACATGACCTCGGACAGTATCCGCGTGCTAATGGTCAGGTATATGGTGGTGACATGCCATTGGAAGAAGCAGGTAATATGATTACTCTTGCTGCAATGATTGCAAAGATCGAAGGCAATACAAAATATGTTGACAAGTATTGGGATGACATCACAACTTGGACAAACTATCTTGTTGAAAACGGTCAGGATCCAGCTAACCAGCTTTGTACTGATGACTTCGCTGGTCACTGGGCTCATAACGCAAACCTTTCTGTGAAGGCTATCATGGGTGTTGCCGGTTATGCAGAGATGGCTCGTATCAAAGGCGATGCTGCAACTGCAGACAAGTACATTAAGATTGCAAAGGATATGGCAGCTAAGTGGGAAAGCGATGCGCGTGAGGATGATCACTATCGTCTTGCTTTCGACCGCGAAAATACATGGAGCCAGAAATATAATATGGTATGGGATAAGTTGTGGAACACCAATATTTTCCCGAATGATGCAATGCAGCGTGAAATCAAGTATTATCTGAAGAAACAGAATAAATACGGATTGCCGCTTGACAGCCGTAAGGATTATACCAAGAACGACTGGATCATGTGGACTGCAGCAATGGCTCCGAACAATAAGACATTCTTGAAATTCGTTGCTCCGGTTTATGATTATATCAATGAAACAGAGTCACGCGTTCCAATCAGTGACTGGTATGATACAAAGACTGGATTGATGACCGGATTCAAGGCTCGTTCTGTGATCGGCGGTTTCTGGATGAAAGTTCTTGCTGACAAACTTGCTGAGAAAAAGTAATCGTTTATAATCCTTAGGGGTTATATGAAAAATATGCTTGTCGTCGCATGGGAATTTTTATAGATTCCCTGCGACTGACAATCAAGACGATTGTTTCATGGCATTGGGAGTTCCCAGTGTTGTGACACTATGAATATGCTGACTATACAATCAGATATAAACTAAAAACAATCAATCCTTAATCAATTAATATGTTAAAAAACTATGACACTTTGCACAGATATCTATATGGTATCGTGCTGGCACTCTTCGCATGTTGCTTTGTTTCATGTAGCGACGACGATGAGGCGACATCTTCGGAATATGATCCGAACAAGTCAGTGGCTATTACCGATTTTATTCCAAAAACTGGTAGTGCAGGTCAGAAACTTATCATCTATGGTGATAATTTCGGCAACGACACTTCCAAAGTTGATGTGACAATTGGTGGTAAGAAAGCTGTCTTGATCAGTTGTAAGAGTAATGTGAAGAACGGTAAGGACGGTATTTATTGCTTCGTTCCTTCTGGTGCTTACACAGGTGAAATTGAAGTTACAGTTGGTGATGAGACAATGGGAACACAGACCGCTGTTTCTCCTGAGAACTTCAATTATGAACTTAAAATGGTCGTAGGACGTATTGCAGGTTATCGCAATGAGTTTGACGACCAGGGCTGGCATGACGGTCCGTTTGATGAGTGTACAGGATTCGCTGCTGATGGTGAGATGAAATTCGATCCATTGTACCCGAAACACTTGTATATTGCATACGATAACGGAAGTCCTGGTATCCAGCTTATGGATTTTGAAACAGAAACTGTAACATCAGTAATGTCTTCTTCAAGATTCGGTACAGGTCGTCTGCGTTCTGTAGACTTTACTTTGGATGGCAAGTACATGATTGTTTCTGTAGATATGGATAACAGCCAGCAGCGCAGTAACTCTGTTTGGATTGTTACACGTAATGAGGATGGTTCTTTCAATGACAATTCTCCTATTCAGCTCTTGGCTGCTTACAGACAGTGTAATGGTGCTTATATCCACCCGATCAATGGAGAACTTTATTTTAACTCTTATGAACAGGGACAGGTATTCCGTCTTGACCTTCAGGATTATTTTGACGTTGTTGATAATGGCGGTACATGGGTTCCTTATGTTCTCGACAATGACGCATTCCAGATGTTGTTCACAATCCAGGATATCAACTGGGAGTTCAAGATGGTTATGCACCCATCAGGAAAATATGCTTATATAGTTGTTGTCAATCAGCATTATATTCTCCGTACAGACTATGATGAGGCAAATAAGAGATTTACTGCTCCTTACGTTGTCGCTGGTCAGATGAAGACAGAAGGTTGGAATGACGGTGTCGGTACAGCAGCACAGCTCTCAAAACCTTATCAGGGAGTGTTTGTTAAGAATGAAGACTATGTTGCTCAGGGCAAGTCTGATGTTTATGATTTCTACTTTGCAGAAAAAGGAAACCATGATGTACGTGTCATGACACCGGAAGGCATCGTTCGTACTTTCGCAGGACGTGGTAGCCGTACTTCTGCTGCTGATAACAATATCTGGGGTACAGATAATGGTGATCTTCGTGAAGTTGCACGTTTCCGTGACCCGACTGGTCTTGCTTACGATGAGAGTAAGAAAATATTCTATGTACTTGACACTGTAGGACGCTCTATCCGTACAATAGGTATGGAGGAACTTCCTGAAGAAGAAAGTGGAGATAATAATGAAGGTTCCGGTACAGAAGGAGGAGATTCTGAAGGTACAGAAGGCGGAACAGAGACAACTGCTAATTAACAATCAAAGTTATGAAGAAGTATTTATTAATGCTGTTTATAATGCTGGGCATGACTGTAAATGCTCTGGCGCAGGAGACTTTGGAAATAACCGGTGTTGTAACCGATCCTACCGGTGAACCTATTATCGGTGCCAATGTCAGTAAAAAGGATGACCCGGGACTTGGTGCTATTACCAATGCCGATGGTGTATATAAAATAAAGGTAAAACAATATCAGACTCTTGTTTTCTCGTATCTTGGTTTTAATAAAGTTGAAGTGCTCGTTAAGGGCGATAAGACCAAAATAGACGTGAAGATGACAGAGGAATCTGTTAATGCTGTGGATGAAGTCGTTGTAACGGCTTTGGGTACACAGAAGAAACTTAATGTGACTGGTGCTATCACCAATGTTAATATGGGTGATTTGAAGCACTACACATCTTCTAACTTGTCAAATACTTTGGCCGGAAACGTTCCTGGTATCATTGCTTACCAGACTTCAGGTCAGCCAGGTAAGAACACTTCTGAGTTCTGGATCCGTGGTATTTCCACATTCGGTGCAAGTTCTTCCGCACTTATTCTTGTGGACGGTTTCGAGCGTGATAATCTCGATGAACTTAACATTGAGGATATTGAGTCTTTCACAGTGCTCAAGGATGCATCTGCTACTGCAATTTACGGTTCAAAAGGTGCTAACGGTGTTGTACTTATCACAACAAAACGTGGTAAGGCTGGTAAGATCAATGTTAATGGTAAGTTTGAAACTTCTTATAACACACGTACCATTACTCCTGAATTTGTAGATGCAGGAACATACATTGATCTTTTGAATGAGGCACGTATTACAAGAAGTATGGGTGCTGCTTATTCTCCAGAAGAAAAGGAATTGTTCCTTAACGGACTTGATCCGGACCTTTATCCAAACGTTGACTGGAAGGATGTTCTTCTTAAAGATGGTGCTTTCAGCTATCGTGGTAATGTGAACCTCAGTGGTGGTGGTAATACATCACGCTATTATGCTTCTATTGCATACGTTGAAGATCAGGGTATGTATAAGACTGATAAGACTTTGAGAGACAAGTATGATACAAATGCCAATTACAAACGTTGGAACTATCGTCTGAATGTAGATATTGACATTACTCCTACAACAGTTTTGAGACTTGGTGTATCTGGTGACTTGAACAAACGTAACAGTCCGGGACTTGGTGATAACCTTGTATGGGGACAGCTCTTCGGTTACAACAACATTCTCTCACCGATTATGTATTCAAATGGTTATGTTCCTCAGATCAATATCGGTCGTGATGATAACCACGTGAACCCATGGGTATCTGCAACACAGACAGGTTATAATGAAGAATGGACAAATAACCTCTATTCAAACGCTGCACTTGAACAGAATCTTGACTTTATTACACAGGGTCTTAAATTTACTGCACGTTTCGGCTACGATACATACAACGACAACTGGATTAACCATAGACGTTCTCCGGCAACATATCATGCAAACGGACGTGATGATAATGGAAATATTATATGGGACCAGATTCGCGGTGCACAGGATATGACGCAGGATAGTGGAAACTCTGGTTCGCGTCGTGAATTCCTTGAACTTTTGCTTAACTACAACCGTACCTTTGCAAAGGTTCATACTGTCGGATTCAATGCGCGTTTCACACAGGATACAAGCATTCAGACCCAGAACTTGGGTACTGATATCAAGAACTCTGTATCACGTAAGAACATGGCTCTTGCAGGTCAGGTGACTTATAACTATGCAAACCGTTATTTTATAGATGGTAACTTCGGTTATAATGGAACAGAGAACTTTGCCGATGGTCACCGTTGGGGATTCTTCCCGGCATTCTCTTTGGCATGGAACGTTGCAGAAGAAACTTTTGTGCGTAAGGCTGCTCCTTGGATGAATATGTTCAAGATTCGTTATTCTTATGGTAAAGTAGGTAATGATGCTATGAGTGAGCGATTCCCGTATCTTTATACATTGGATTATCTCACACATACGGATGATAATGGAAATATTGTTTATGATGATGTGTATAATTTTGGTACATCTACGTATGCAAAGAATTTCCATGGTATTCATTATACACAGTTGGCGTCACATAATGTGACATGGGAAGTTGCACGCAAGAGCGACCTTGGTCTTGATCTTGTGTTGTTTAACAACAAGTTCTCTATGACTGTTGACTACTTCTATGAGAAGCGTAGCGGACAGTATATGAAGCGTAACTACATTCCTGCAATGGCAGGTTTCGAAAGCTCACCTTGGGCTAACGTAGGTGTGGTGAAGAGTGAAGGTTTTGATGGAAACTTCTCTTTCAATCAGAGAATCAGTGAAGTTGATCTTACAGTACGTGGTAACATTACATATAGCAAGAATGAGGTTCTTGAATCTGATGAGCAGTTCAATGCTTATCCTTATCAGTACAATAAAGGTTATCGCGTAAATCAGCAGAAGGGTCTTATCGCTCTTGGCTTGTTTAAGGATTATGAGGACATTCGCAACAGTCCGGTGCAGACATTCGGTGATTACCAGCCTGGTGATATCAAATATAAAGATGTAAACGGTGACGGTCAGATTACTGACGGTGATATGGTTGCGATAGGTTCAACATCTACACCGAACCTTATTTATGGTCTTGGTTTCACTGTAAGATGGAAAGATTTCGACTTCAACCTCCACTTCCAGGGCGCAGGTAAATCTGATGTACGTATTGAAGGTAAGTGCGTTTACGCATTCCGCGAGAATCAGTGGGGTAATGTATTCAAGGGCATGCTTGACGACCGTTGGATTTCTTCAGAAATATCCGGTACAAAGGCAACAGAAAACCCGAATGCTTCATATCCTCGTCTGACATACGGTGTGAATGCAAACAATGAGAAACCGTCTTCATTCTGGCTTCGTGATATGAGCTATATTCGTTTGAAGAACCTTGACTTTGGTTATACATTGCCGAAATCAATTGTAAATAAAATACATTTCAACAGTATACGTTTCTACGTTACAGGAACAAACCTGCTGACTTGGTCTAAGTTTGATACATGGGATCCAGAGTCACTGCAGACACGCGGTGAGGAATATCCTCTTACAAAATCAGTAACTGTGGGTGTACAGGTTAATTTGTAAAAAAACAGTCAATATGAAAAAGAAAATAGCAATATTAATGTTGTCGGTTCTCGGCGTAGGATCTCTGACTTCTTGCGTTGATTTGGATTCAGACAAATATTTTGACGATCGTAGAACTCTTGAGTCTGTTTTCTCTGACAAGAACCAGACTTTGGAATGGCTGGCATACGCTTATTCTTTCTTGAAAAGAGAGAATGTTGATGTTGGTTCAAAAGGAGCTGGATTTTATAACAGTTTTGATGACTGTATGTATTATGGCGACCGCGACTCAAAACTGTTCGGAGATAATAAGGACGATGTGAGAGTTTCTTATAACTCTTACAGAATGGGACTTTATGACGAAAACTATGACAACAATGCATGGGCTTCTTGTTATAAAGGAATCTATCAGGCTTCGGTATTCATTCATAATGTTGACAAGAACAAAGATATGAGTGAGCTTGAGAAGCTTGATTATAAAGGACAGGCTCGTTTCGTACGTGCATACTATTATTGGTTGCTTCTTCGCAAATATGGTCCGGTGCCAATCGTTCCAGATGAAGGTATTGATTATACCCAGACTTATGAGGATATGTCTATTGCACGTAGTACTTATGAAGAAGTTGTTGAGCATATCGCAAGCGAAATGGTTCAGGCTGCAAAAGAAATACAGTACACCAAGCGTGATCAGGAAAACATCGCACGTCCGACAAAGGGTGCATGTCTCGCAACACGTGCTTTGGCTTACATCTATGCAGCAAGTCCTCTTGCAAATGGTCAGCTTGCAAATGGTCAGCATGATCCTTCAAAGGTTGATGCAAGCATTGCTGAGGACTTCAAGAACAAGAACGGTGAATATCTGCTCAGCAAAGAATATGATGAGAGCAAGTGGGCTCGTGCTGCCGCTGCCTGCAAAGACGTAATGGAACTTGGTGCTTATGAACTGTACCATGCTCCGTTCAGTACATCTGACACAGATATCAGTCCGGCAACTATCGTACCGCCTGCAGACGGAAACTTCTCTGAGAAAAACTGGCCTGACGGATGGAAGGATATAGACCCGCAGAAATCATATGCAAATATCTTTAACGGAAATGTATATCCACAGGATAATCCTGAGCTTATCTTCTCTCGAGTTAATAACATGCTCAAAGATAATAACGGTTCTATTGAATCTTTTGTTCTTCATGAGATGCCGGTTAGCTGTGGAGGATGGAACACTCACGGTCTGACACAGAAGATGGTTGATGCATATTATATGAATGATGGAACTGATGTTCCTGGTAAGGACAGCGAATTGAACGGTGGTGATGGCTCTGAGCGTGTTCAGGGATGGACTACACGCCAGAACTATAAGGATTATCCGCCATTGAAAGCCAATGTTTCCTTGCAGTATGCTAACCGTGAACCGCGTTTCTATGCATCGGTAGCTTTCAGTGGAAGCGTTTGGGAGTGTGCCGGTGACCCGACTGCATCAAACCGCAACCGACAGATATTCTACTATCGTGGCGGTGGAGACGGATACATCAATGCGTTCTCTTATCTGCGTACAGGTATTGGTGTGAGAAAATGGTATAATCCAAGTGATTATGTTTCCGGCAACCACTCAATGGACAATATCTCTGCAAAGGCTGAGACAGCTATCCGCTATGCTGACATTCTGTTGATGTATGCAGAAGCTCTTAACGAACTTGATGGTACACATAATGTTGCATCATGGGATGGTAGCACAACATATACAATTTCTCGTGATGTAAACGAAATCAAGAAGGGAATCCAGCCTATTCGTATCCGTGCCGGTGTGCCTGATTTCTCAGATGCCACATATAACGACAAGAATGCACTGCGCGAGAAAATCAAGCGTGAGCGTATGATTGAGTTCCTCGGTGAAGGCAAGCGTTACTTTGACCTCCGTCGTTGGATGGATGCTCCAATTGAAGAGTCACAGCAGATTTACGGTCTGAACGTATTTATGACAAGTTCTGCAAAAGACGACTTCATGCGTGTAATTCCTACAACAAATCTCCAGCAGACATTCTCAGAGAAGATGTACTTCTGGCCGGTTACTCACGATGAGTTGAAGCGTAACAACAAACTTGTACAGGCTCCGGGTTGGACAAATTATGACTAATCATAAAATATGAATAATAAGATGAAACATATAGCTATATTAGGTGCATCACTTTTTGGAGCACTTTTGCTTACAACATCCTGCAATGACGAGTGGGAAGACGAGCAGTATGCACATTACATCAGCTTCAGCGCTCCGTTGAATTCTAATGGTGTGCGTGAAGTCAATGTTCCATATACACGATGCCTTTTTGATGAGGATGGTAAGGAAATAGGTAATAAGTTCGAGTCAGAAGGCAACGGAGGTATCGGTATTTCAGAATACGATCTGCCGGTTATCGTTTCAGGTTCTACAACAAATGACAGAAATATCAATGTACATCTGTCTGCAGATCCCGATACATTGGCAACGATGAACTATGCACGTTTCCAGAATCGTACTGACCTTTATTATCAGGATATGACTTCTTATGCAACTTATCCAAGTGAACTTATGATTGCCAAGGGTAAGGACGTTGAACTGCTGAACATTAAGTTCAACTTTGCAGGAATCGATATGTCAAAGAAATGGGTTCTTCCTATTCAGATTCTTGATGATGAGAGCTACAATTACGTATCTCATCCGCGTCAGTACTATGCAAAGGCTCTTCTCCGTATCTATCCGTTCAACGATTGGTCGGGTGTTTACTCAGGAACGGCTCAGCAGATTTCTATGAAGGGTGATGAAGCTAATGCTTCTGCTGTTGAAAATGTACGTCTGTACGTTGTTGACGAGAACACAGTATTCGTTTATCCTGGTACTATCGATGAAGATCGTGTTGACCGCGCTAACTACAAGGTTAAACTCGAATTTGTACCAACTGACGATTCTCACGGTATTGTCAAGTTCTCATGCGATAATCCAAGCGTGAAGTTTGAGGTGACAAAGGATGACTCTGGTCAGGAAGAGATCACACGTTACACTGTTGTAGAAGAGATGGATGCCGTTAAGGACTACATCCTTCACCGTTATGTCATGATCAACAATATCAATTATACCTTCACAGACTATACATTGGTTCCTGGTTATGAAATGACATACTCAGTACGTGGTTCTCTGACAGGTGAGCGTAAGATCAACACTCAGGAGTCTGACCGTCAGCACGCAATCGACTGGGATTAATAAGACAAAACTCTTATCGAGTATATTCAATCACTCTCCGTATTTTCGGAGAGTGATTTTTCATTTACGAAAGATTCTTCATACCGGATGTCCAAATATTTTTTGGAACACGACCGGCGTAATAATTCTTTTTTGTATTGTCAGTTTACGGTTAATAGCTAAATTTGCAATACACGTTATGCTTAATTACAATGCTTAATTATAAAAACCAAATCTGAACAGCATTATGAGAAAAAACAGACATCATCTCATGGCTTTATTGTTGCTCCTTTCGTCCGGTTTTGCCGGTGCGCAGACAGCACAGGTCGTGGAGAGACCAGACAATGCAAGCCAGAGCAACAATTATGTGAACAGTCGTGCACCTTTGCTTCAGCAGAGTTTCATTAAACTTCCTGTCGGCAGTATACGTCCGGCAGGGTGGGTCAAGCGCTATCTTGAATTGCAGCGCGATGGTCTCACCGGACATCTCGGTGAGATTTCAGCCTGGCTTGATAAAGAGAATAACGCATGGCTTACTTCCGGCGGAGACCACGGATGGGAGGAAGTGCCCTACTGGCTTAAAGGCTACAGTGATCTTGCATATATCCTCGGTGATAAGAAGATGCTTGATGAAACCAAGCTGTGGATTGAAGCCATATTGAAAAGCCAGCGTCCTGACGGTTCGTTCGGACCGGTGAACATGCATGGCGACAAACCGGAATTGTGGGCTCAGATGATTGCACTGTCCACGTTGCAGACCTATTATGAATACAGTGGTGACGAGCGCGTAATAAAGCTTATGACCGATTACTTCAAGTGGCAGCTCACCATTCCTGACGACAAATTCCTTGAGGATTATTGGGAGAACAGCCGCGGAGGCGACAATCTCTATACTGTATTATGGCTTTACAACCGCACGGGAGATAAATTCCTTCTCGACCTTGCGCACAAGATACACCGCAACACCGCCGACTGGTGTCAGCCCACGAGCCTGCCCAACTGGCACAATGTGAACATTGCCGAGTGTTTCCGCGAGCCGGCAACTTATTACATGCTCACCGGCGACAAGGCCATGCTTCATGCCTCGTATAACGTGCAGCATCTCATACGCCGCACCTTCGGACAAGTGCCGGGAGGTATGTTCGGCAGCGATGAGAACGCACGTCTGGGCTACATAGACCCGCGTCAGGGTGTAGAGACCTGCGGAATGGTGGAGCAGATGGCGTCAGACGAGATAATGCTACGTTTCACAGGCGATCCTTATTGGGCAGAGAACTGTGAGGATGTAGCCTTCAATACATATCCTGCCGCAGTGATGCCCGACTTCCGTTCTCTGCGTTATATCACGTCGCCCAACATGGTGCAGAGCGACTCCGAGAACCACAGTCCCGGCATAGCAAACAGCGGACCGTTCCTCTCGATGAATCCATTCAGCAGCCGCTGCTGCCAGCACAACCATTCGCAGGGCTGGCCTTACTATTCGGAAAACCTTGTATACGCTACTCCCGACAACGGTGTGGCCTTCGTGATGTATGCTGCCTGCACCGCAGATGTGAAAGTGGCCGACAACAAGAAAATAACAGTCACGGAAGAAACCAATTATCCGTTCGACGAGAACATCACCATAACGATAGACAAAGGCAAGGCCGAATTCCCGCTCTATCTGCGCATTCCTTCGTGGACAAAGAATGCCGAGGTGTATGTCAATGGCGAGAAACAGACCGTAACTCCCGTGAGCGGCAAGTATTATCGTATCAGCCGTGAGTGGAAAAAAGGCGACCGTGTGAGTCTGCGTGTGCCCATGTCGCTCAGTATGCGCCGCTGGCAGGTCAACAAAAACAGCGTGAGCGTTGACTACGGACCTCTCACCCTGTCGCTGAAGATTAAGGAACGCTACGTGAAACGCGACAGCAAGGAGACTGCCATACACGACAGCAAGTGGCAGAAGAACGCCGACGCATCGCAGTGGCCAACCACCGAAATATATGCTGACAGCCCATGGAACTACGCGCTCTATCTCAATCCGGAGAACGCGCTCGGCGATATAGAGGTGGTGAAGAAACCGTGGCCGGCCGACAACTTCCCGTTCACTCTTGAGAGCGTGCCGCTCGAGTTCAAGGCCAAAGGCCGTCAGGTGCCGTCGTGGACGCTCGATGCCACCAAGCTGTGCGGAGTCCTGCCCGACGAGTGTGCGCCGAAAGCTGCCACGCTCGACGACATAACGCTTGTGCCGATGGGTGCTGCCCGTCTGCGTATATCAGCTTTCCCGACCACCGACAAATAGTCTGTCACGTCATAAACAACCGGTGTCCGCATCTCCGTCACAGGGGTGCGGACACTTTGTTTCTGTAGAAATCAGGTGAAGATCGGTTTTTAATGGAAAGCCGATGATTAGATATCAGATAATCATCGTTTTCTTTCAGCCCGGATGAAAACAAAATATAGGGGACTTTCAGATTATAACCAGATTTTGATTTTTCCGTCTGAGTTTTCGGTTCTACCCCAAAAATCCAGCGCGAATTTGCGGGCAGACTCTCCCTCATACGCAAATTCGCGAATTATGAGAGATTATCCTAAAATGCTGTATGCCAGGCACTTGCGTGTGACAATATTTCTTTCAGTTTGTAATAAGCACCGTTTCAGCACGTGATATTGCCCATATCATGGGCTGAAACGCACCATATCATGCCCTGAAATGGGCGGTATCAGACCCTCAAACGGGCATTATCAGAACGGGAAACGAATTATTCCGGAGCACGCTCCAGGGTATATTAAAAGATCGTACAGTCCGAAATGGCCTTTGTAATGCCATATCTGACATTCTCACGCATCTGTTTCCCGATTTTATTTTGTCAAAAAAAAGTCAAGAAAAACTGTAAGTACGTCCTCCGGGTTTTCTTTAATAACATTGATATCTGGTGTGAGTAAAGGCTCCGGAAGGACGCGCCCGTCTTACTGTTATGATTTATCCGTTATGCCAATGCGGATTTATTATTCAGCCGCACAAAGTTTATCGAATAATCTGATATTTATTTTTCCATTGTGCAAAGACATTTTTTATTCTTTTCCATCACTATTTATCGGGTGAGTCATCGCGTTGTTTTTTGTCCTGTCATGAGTCTATGGCAGCACAAAATGCTATACCTTCAACAGTTTCTTTTCTTTTAATATTCAGCAATATCAATATGCAGGCTGCGCTTTTTGATATTTTTCACTATACATTCTGACACCCTCGCACCAAAAACACGTCCGCATACGTCGTCCGTACAAAATATTTCCTTAACTTTGTCTTTGGCGCATGTGCCGTCTTCAGCTGCTGTTCCGCATGGTTCTTTCCTGTGGATGAAAAGTCAGTTCACGGCACAGAAGTCCGTCCGAATAAAGCTAATGACTAAAACATGAGAATGTCCGATCTTTTTATCTTTCCGACCGCATAGTGTGTCGAGCTGCAAAACAGTGTTGCTGACCGATGAATTGTGCGGATGTTCAACACAGACTGCTTGAACTGACTGATAAAATACGGTTTGTCTGTTGCATGGGGCGTACGATAGAATTTTATAAAATCAAAACAAAATATGATGAACTACAGACAGATGCTTTATTGTGCAGCACTCGCAATGCTTACGGCTTGCGGCACTGCTGACAAGAAAAACGTGGGAACACTTATCGATGGTTTCGATGGCGAAGCGTGGAAAAATTCTGAATGGATTTCAGTAGTCAATGCACCTGTTGTGACGGGCACCGTGAACGATGGTGCACGTGCGGCTGACGGTGCCAACTGGTTCGTATCGACGCTGACCAACGAAAACAAGGTGGAACGCGTGGAGTGGATGACCGCAGGACTTGGAGTCTACGATTTGTATGTCAACGGAAAACTCATCGGTAAAGAGGTGCTCAAACCCGGTTTTACCCATCCGTTCAAAACCAAACGCTCCTTCACTTATGATGTCACTGACGCGTTCGATACTCGCTCCGGAGCCGTTAACCAGCTGGCTGCACAGGTTACGCCCGGATGGTGGGGCGACAAGATTGTCACACCCGGCGGAAGTCAGGGCATGTATGGCACGAAGTGTGCCTTCCGTGGTGTGTTGCGCGTGACTTATAAGGACGGAACAACACGTCTTTACGGAACAAATACCGATACATGGAAAGCCGGTATAGCCGGTCCTGTGAAGCATGCGGCCATCTTCGACGGTGAGATATACGATGCACGCGAAGCACAAGGCTTCCTCACACCGGCATTGCTCTCAAAGCCTGAAGTGAACCGCGAGTTCCAGGGACAAATACGTCCTAACAACGGAGCGGAGATATACATGCGTCCGGACATAGCGCTTGCACCTGTAGAAGCCTACATATGGCAGGACGTGACAGGACAGAGCGAAGAGGCTTACGGCAAGGTTGTAATAAAGAAGAAGTTCAAGGACGGAGAGGCTATACAGGTGAATCCCGGTGAAAATCTGGTTATCGATTTCGGTCAGAATGCCGCTGCGGTGCCTGAGTTCCTCTTCCAGGCAAAGGAAGGCACAAAGCTTCATTGCGTGACAGCAGAGCTGCTCAACGACGGAAACGGAGCGAAGAGCAGGGGTATGGACGGTCCGGAAGGCAGCGTTCACCGTCTCAATCTGCGCATACCCGACACCGGCATGATGCTCGATTATACTTTTGCGTCAGGCGACAAACCGGTTTCTTATCGTCCGCAGAACACTTTCTTCGGCTATCGTTTCATCTCCATCACCGTAACAGAGCCGGTTACTATCAAGAAGATACGCAGTGTTCCGGTTACATCAATAGCCAAGGAACTGGAAACGGGACGCATCACTACGGGTAATGACCTTGTGAACAAACTTATCTCAAACACATATTGGGGACAGTTGTCCAACTATCTGTCCGTTCCAACCGACTGTCCGCAGCGCAACGAACGTCTGGGTTGGACAACTGATACACAGGTGTTTGCCGAGACAGGTACATTCTTCGCCGACACCAAACGCTTCTTCCACAAGTGGCTTCAGGACATGCGCGACACCCAGTCGCCTACAGGCGGTTATCCCGGTGTGGCACCTTTCGCACAGTACGGATGCGGCGATCAGGACATGATGCGCCTTGGTTGGGCCGATGCAGGAATCATTGTTCCCTGGGTTGTATGGAAACAGTTCGGCGACAAGAAGGTCATTGACGAGTCGTGGGAGTCTATGGAGCGCTTCATGAACCATGTGGCAGAGACCAAGTATGATCATAATGCGCTCAGAAGCGAGAACGGAAACTATCAGTGGGCAGACTGGTTGAGCTATGAGCCGCTGGAGAGTTGCAGCGGACGTGCATTCGGTCCTAACGGTCCGCTTCCCGAGGCTGTGGACTACTGGAACTTCCTTTGTGCAAGCTATTGGCTTATGGATGCCGGCATGATGCACGATATGGCGAAAGCCACCGGCCGCAACGCTTCACGCTATGCGTCGATGATGGAAGAGGCGCGTGAGTACATACGCCAGCAGTTCTTTACTTCAGACGGCGAGTTCAAGACCGAAATACTGAACACTATGCAGACACCGGCCCTCTTTGCTCTGAAGAACAACATACTGGAAGGTGCTGCCAAAGAACGCATGATCGCTCGTCTGCGCCAGAACTTCAAGGAGCATGACAACTGTCTTCAGACCGGTTTCCTCGGCACTTCCATCCTTATGGGCACACTTACCGAGAACGGTATGTCCGACATTGCATACGAACTTCTCTTCCAGCGTAAGAATCCGTCGTGGCTATATTCTGTGGATAATGGTGCCACTACCATCTGGGAGCGTTGGAACAGTTACATGAAAGACAAAGGTATGGGCCCGCAGGGCATGAACTCATTCAATCATTACGCCTACGGTTCGGTGTGCGAGTGGTTGTGGGAGACAGCTGCCGGTATAGCAGCCGATCCTTCTCAGCCCGGTTTCCGCCGCATCATCATGCGCCCTGTGCCCGACCGTCGTTTGGGGCATCTCACTGCCGAATACAAGTCGGCAGCCGGACTTATCAAGAGTTCATGGAAGTATGAGGGCGACACATGGAAGTGGACATTCACCATTCCTGAGGGAGCGACAGCCGATGTAACGCTTCCCGGTGAGACTGTTTCCAAGGAATATGGCTCGGGAACCCACAGCCTGAGCGTGAAGATGTAAGACGTTTTATTCAAGTGGATACAATAATTCTCAGTGACGGCCATGTGTCTTTCTGACACGGGCCGTCACTCTTTTTGGATAAATATACAGTTCCCGGCAGTGACATATTTTACAAAAGAAAATCATGAAATAGAAAATCGCTGACGGTTTCCGGTGTCCGTAGAGGTCATTATCGGAAAACTCACTCCTGAGTGTTTCCTGACATTGTTTTACGGAATGTCCTTCGTCGGCTCGTGTTAATGCCTTTTTTGCATGTCCGGAAGCTCGATTCCATGCCATGAAAAAGCCCGTTCGGCACTCTCATAAGGCCTGTTCCGTATCACGTTGGAGGGCATATGACAGCATAGGGGAGTCCTTTCCGTTGACAGCCGGAGATTTATGTGAGGCGTTCAAGCCCCGCACATTTACGTTTGGAAATATTCTTCTGACTTCCATGGACACACTCGTGAAGTTGACCTCTGCCGGCTATGAATATTTATTCATAAACCAACCGAAGAATGTATAAATATACACAGCTTTTGGACAAGCATTAAGGAGCATCAAATTAAATGGATTTTTATTTTGCAGTGCGGCCAAATTGTAGTATCTTTGTAGCATGAATGTCCTTATGCGACATACATCCATCGCCTTGCGATGGCATAGCCTTATGAAGCCTTCGGTATTCTGCGTTGTCTGCAGTGCGTGTGCGCCGGAGAAGTTTAAGCCGTAATAACCCGAAAATTCAATAATTATAATTATAATATGAGATTAAAAACATTATTCACCGCATTGTTTGCATTGGGTACATTGAGTGCCGGTGCAGCCAAGACTGCCGAGCCTGTTGACTATGTCAGCCCGCTCGTGGGAACACTTTCTAAATTCGAACTGTCCACCGGTAATACCTATCCGGCTATTGCCATGCCGTGGGGTATGAACTTCTGGATGCCACAGACCGGTAAGATGGGCGACGGATGGGCATACGTCTATACGCAGGACAAGATCCGTGGATTCAAGCAGACTCATCAGCCAAGCCCGTGGATCAACGACTACGGTCAGTTCTCAATCATGCCTGTGACAGGAACTCCCGAGTTCGATCAGGACAAGCGTGCCTCATGGTTCTCTCATAAGGCTGAGATAGCAAAGCCTTACTACTATCGCGTATATCTGGCAGACCACGACGTTGTTGCCGAAATGGCTCCTACAGACCGTGCCGTTGCCATGCGCTTCACATTCCCGGAGACAGACAAGTCGTACATCGTTGTAGATGCTTTCGACAAAGGCTCTTATGCTGAAATCATTCCCGAGAAGAACATGATCATCGGTTACACTACACGCAACAGCGGCGGTGTGCCAGACAATTTCAAGAACTACTTTGTTCTGAAGTTCGACAAGCCTTTCACATACAAGGCAGCTGTGGCTGACGGAAAGGTTGATGCATCGCTTCTGAAGTCTACAAGCAACCACTCTGGTGCCATCGTAGGTTTCAAGACCAAGCGTGGTGAGCAGGTTAATGTTCAGGTGGCTTCTTCGTTCATCAGCCCAGAGCAGGCTCTGCTCAACCTCAAGGAACTGGGCGATGGCGACTTTGACCGTGTGAAGCAGCAGGGCCGTGACCGCTGGAATGAAGTGCTGGGTAAGATCGAAGTGGAGGATGAGAATGTAGATCATCTGCGCACATTCTACTCTTGTCTCTATCGTTCGGCACTGTTCCCCCACAGCTTCTATGAGATCGATGCAAACGGTCAGCCTGTACACTACAGCCCGCACAACGGCAAGGTGCTGCCAGGCTATCTCTACACAGGCACTGGTTTCTGGGATACATTCCGTTGCCTCTTCCCGCTGCTCAACCTCGTATATCCTTCTGTAAACGAGAAGATGCAGGCTGGTTTCGTGAATGTTTACAAGGAGAGCGGATTCCTTCCTGAATGGTCAAGCCCCGGCCACAGAGGCTGTATGGTTGGTAACAACTCTGCTTCAGTAGTTGCTGACGCTTATCTGAAAGGTCTGCGCGGTTATGACGCAGAAGCATTGTGGGAGGCTGTTAAGCACGGTGCCAATGCTGTTCATCCTCAGGTTTCTTCTACCGGACGTCTCGGTTTCGAATATTACAACAAACTGGGTTATGTGCCTTACGATGTTAAGATCAATGAGAATGTGGCACGTACACTCGAATATGCTTACGACGACTGGTGCATCTATCAGTTCGGTAAGGCTCTCGGCAAATCAGACAAGGAACTGAAACCGTTCCTCAAGCACGCTTTCAACTACAAGAACGTGTTCGACAAGGAGACAAACCTCATGCGAGGACGTAACAAGGATGGCAAATTCCAGACTCCATTCAGCCCGCTGAAGTGGGGTGACGCTTTCACCGAGGGTAACTCTTGGCACTACACATGGTCTGTATTCCACGATCCGCAGGGACTCATCGACCTGATGGGTGGCAAGGCAACATTCAACGCTATGCTTGATTCAGTGTTCAGTGTTCCGCCATTGTTCGACGACAGCTACTACGGTGGAGTTATCCATGAGATACGTGAGATGCAGATTATGAACATGGGCAACTATGCTCACGGTAACCAGCCGATACAGCACATGATTTATCTCTATGGTTATTCTGGCGAGCCTTGGAAGACTCAGTATTGGATTCGTGAGGTGATGGACAAACTCTACAACGCAAATCCTGATGGATACTGCGGCGATGAGGACAACGGTCAGACTTCTGCATGGTATGTGTTCTCTGCAATGGGATTCTATCCTGTATGTCCTGGTTCTAACGAATATGTGCTCGGAACTCCTTACTTCGACAAGATGACTCTGCATCTGGAGAACGGCAAGACCGTCACAATCACTGCTAACGACAACAGTGCCGACAACCGTTACATACAGAAGATGACACTCAATGGTGCTGATTACACAAAGAACTATCTTACACACAGCGACCTGCTCAAGGGTGGAAACATTGTCTACAACATGTCTGCCACACCTAACAAGCAGCGTGGTATAGCCGACAGCGATGCTCCTTACTCATTCTCTAAAGAGGTGGCAAAGGGCAAGAAAAAGAAATAATAGTCGGTAGACAGAATAAAATTGGAGAGGTATGGAAAACGGAATGCTTTCCGCCCCTCCAATTTTTTTATAACCGGGTTTACGGAATTTATCCTGCCTGTATACTTAACAAAACAACATAACTATTACAATCATGAAAAAAACAATCCTTTTACTTGCGGCCGCAGTGTTTGCTACGGGCATGAAGGCGGCCGATGATCTGACGTTGAAGTCGCCTGACGGTACTGTTGGTGTGAATGTCAGTCTGGGTGACAAAGTTACCTACACAGTAAGTGTTGATGGCAACGAGGTTCTCACCGGATGTGAACTTGCCATGACTATTGGCAATAAACAGCTGGGAGTGAAGCCTAAACTGAAGAATGTGAAGCGCACTACTGTCAACGAAACGATAAAGCGTGAGGTGCCACTGAAGAATGCCATGGTGAAGAACCACTACAATGCCATGACGCTTAACATGTCAGGTAACTACGCCATTGAGTTCAGAGCATTCGATAACGGTGTGGCTTATCGTTTCGTGACAAATATAAAGGGCATGGCCGACGTGAAGGACGAGACATTCAGAATAGGTTTCCCCGGTGACTATATGGCACATGTGTCTTATACAGACGGCTTCAAGACTTCTTACGAAAGTCCTTACAGCCATATAAAGACGAGCGATTTCAAACCGTCGGACAAGATGATATATTTCCCGGTGCTTGTAAGTACTGACAAGAACTATAAGATTCTTATCTCAGAAGCAGACTTGAAGGATTATCCGTGTATGTTCCTTAAAGGCACCGGTGAGAACGGAATGAGTTCGGTGTTCCCGAAAGTTCCGCTGGAATTCGGTGACGATGGAGATAGAAGCGTTAAGATACTGAAGGAGGCAGACTACATAGCCCGCACTCAGGGCAAGCGTTCGTTCCCGTGGCGTTACTTTGTCATCTCCAAGCAGGACAAGGACCTTTTGGCCAATGAAATGACCTATGTGCTGTCTTCACCGTGCGAACTGAAGGACTGCAGTTGGATAAAGCCGGGACAGGTGAGCTGGGACTGGTGGAATCACAAGATGATATGGGGTGTTGATTTCAAGGCCGGAATCAACAACGATACTTATAAATATTACATCGATTTCGCATCGAAGTTTGGTATACCTTACATTATCCTTGACGAGGGATGGGCCCGCACTACACGCGATCCCTTCAACTCTATCGACGCAATCAATATTCCCGAGCTCGTGGCTTACGGCAAGAGCAAGAACGTGGGTCTTATTCTTTGGTTGCCGTGGCTGACTGTGGAGAACAATATGGACCTTTTCAAGCGCTATGCCGAGTGGGGTGTTCCGGGCGTGAAGATTGACTTCATGGACCGCAGTGACCAGTGGATGGTGAACTTCTATGAGAGAGTAATAAAGGAAGCAGCAAAATACAACATGGTGGTTGACTTCCATGGCTCGTTCAAACCGGCCGGTCTGGAGCGCAGATATCCAAACCTTCTGTCTTACGAAGGAGTGCGCGGTATGGAGCAGAACGAGGGCTGTCGTCCGGAGAATACGATCTATCTGCCGTTCATCCGCAACGCTGTGGGGGCAATGGATTTCACTCCTGGTTCTATGAACTCGGCACAACCGGAGCACAACCGCTGCACCGATCCAAACCCGATGGGTATGGGTACGCGTGCTTGTCAGATGGCGATGTATGTCGTTTTTGAGAGTGGCATACAGATGCTTTCGGATACTCCGACAAGATATTATGCCGAAGAGGAGTGTACTAAGTTCATAAGTTCAGTGCCTGTGACATGGGATGAGACACGTGTTATCGATGCCAAAGTGGGTGAATATGTGGTTGTTGCACGCAAGAAAGGCAGCCGTTGGTTCATTGGAGCCATGAGCGCAGGCAATGCGAGAACCGTGAATGTGCCACTCGACTTCCTTGGTGACGGTGGCAAACGCAACCTTACGTTCTTTGCAGACGGCGTGAATGCCGACCGTCAGGCTTTCGACTATGTGAAGGGTGAGAGCCAGGTGGACAAGTCGTCAGTGCTCACACTGAAGCTGGAACGCAACGGTGGCTGGTGCGGAGTGATTGAATAATCACGCAAGAATATAAAAAAGAGAAACGCGCGAACTGTGTTGTCTGCAGTCAGTGACACATTCTGGTCCTGCTGCCGGCCGCGGTCCGCGCGTTTCTCTTGTATTTACTGTTTGTTATTGTCTATTTCTTCATTATCTTTCCTACCTGTTCGGCTATCTGTCGCATGCCTTTCACGGAAGGATGACCGTTGAGTTTGTCGATGTCTTTCAGCATCACATATTTTACTTTGTAGTGCTCGCAAACGGTTCGGCTCGACTCTGTTATTTCCTTGGACAGCCCGTCGTTTATGATGACATATATCTCTACGTTCGGATAGCGTGCTATTGTGTTGTCTATCATATACGCCATTGCCGGGCGGAACAAGTAGAGATCTTCTTTTGTCCAGTCGCTGTATTTGTATTCACCGATGGGTGATCCTGCCCAACTGTCGTTTGTTCCACCGAAGATGAAAATTATGTCCGGGCATCCGAGGTTCCACAAGCGTGTGCAGAACGAGCGGTCGCTGAAGTCTTCCTTGTTATAACCGGTGTTGCAGATCGTGGCACCGGAGAACGAGTTGTTTATGCACAGACGCAGTCCTCTGCTGCTTATGAGCTGGTGCCACCATGTCTCTTGCACCTTTGTCACGTCAGTGTTGTCGTGTTTGCCGGCGTTGTACCACACGAAGTTTGTACTCGGATAGAGATAGCCTTGGAATGTGCTGTACGAGTCGCCAAGTATTGATACCGACTTCTTCGACTGGGCCGTGCACAGTGTGCAGACCATTGTCAGAGTAAGGACGAGAAATAGCTTTTTTATTTTCATGTCTTTGTTTCTATCGAATTATTGGTTTGCGGCTGTGGCTGGAGTCTCAGCGCTCAGATAACTGAGCACTTTACCGCTGAGCTGTAGAAGTGATATCTCACATATCTTTGTGTCATATTCGGCCACGAGAATACGCTCTCTGGCATCGAGCAGACTTTGTTGTGCCTCGCGCATCTCGAATCCAGATATGCTGTGCTCAAGATATTTGAGATTTGCAAAATAGTAGTTTGTTTCGGCGGCGACGAGGTTCTGACGTTCTTTCTGTAGTATTTCCCAGTTGTTTTTGTATGCCTGCCAGAAGTTGTTAAGCTCTGATTTCAGCGAAAGCTTCAGGTTATCACGTTCCAGTTCAGAGTATTTTATGTCGAGTTCTGCATTTCGTTTCTGCATTCTGCGCTTGCCGTCGAACAGTTTGAAGCCTACGGTTATTCCGGCATTCAGCCCCCAGTTGTCGCGCTTACGTGTGGCTGAGAGCTCGTAGCGGTTCATTGTGTATCCGTAACCCATGTTGAGTCGCACGTATGGATAGTCGCGCGACATTATCTTCTTGTAGTCGGCTTTCACGATGTCTGTGTTCTTGTCGGCCAGAAGCAGAGAGGAGTTGGCTGTCAGGGTAGCTTCCCACAGTTCGTCGTAGCGCAGTCCCGGATTTACGTCGATTGTTGTGTCGCGTATTCCAAGCAGTGCGGTGACATCTTCGTTGGCCAACATCTCGTTCAGTTTTATCCTTGAAGTAGTGAGCGCTTCACGCTGTTTCATGTACTGGGTACTGTCGGCGTTGAAATCGACTTTCGCCTGTAGATATTCCAGTTGTGAGAAACTGCCGACGTGGTAGTTCACTTCCACGATGCGCAGACGTTCGCGTGAGAGCTTCATGGCGTTGTGGAAGTTTTTCAGACGGATGCTCTGCTGTATGAAGTTATAGTATTCGGCGGCAAGCGATGCCACGTAGTCCTCCACGGCGATTCGTGTCTGCAGCTCGCCCTGTTCCTTCATCATCTGCAGCTGTTTGTAGTTTGTCCATACGTTGAAGCCGTCGAATATGGTCCAGTTGAGTTCAATACCGGCATCAAGTGTTCCGTCAAGGGCATTGCTTTCTTTTGAAGTTACACCCGATTCTCTTGCTGTTGTGCTGGTGGTATGATAGTTCCCACCGTATGAGGCAGTGAGATCCACCTCCGGCAACAAGCCTGCGTTGGCTGCCGTAGCGTTGTTGGAGGTCACTTCCTGACGGTTTTTCACCATACGGATTGAAAAGTTATTCTCAAGACCTTTGGCCAGACAGTCCTGCAATGTCATCACTCCGACATCATGATATTCTGGTTCCGGCTGTGCTGATGCGGCGCAGGCACACATCAGACAGAGTATTCCGGTAAGGATTTTATTTGCCATTTGTTAGTTTTTTAATTCTGTTTGTTGAAATGAAACTGTAAACGGAAGGCACCACATACATTGTAAGAATGGTGGAGACAAGCATTCCTCCGACCACTGCCACACCCATGGCGATGCGCTGGTTGCATCCTTCGCCTGTGGCGAAAGCCAGCGGGATGAGGCCGAGAATGGTTGATGCACTTGTCATAAGGATTGGACGCAGGCGGAGCTTTGCGGCTTCGCGCACGGCTGTAAGTTTGTCCATACCTTCCTGTTGTTTCTGGTTGGCGAACTCAACGATAAGAATACCGTTCTTTGCAACAAGACCGATGAGCATGATGATTCCGATCTGACTGAACACGTTCATGGTTATATCGCCGAAGAACATGAATATCAGCGCACCTGTTATGGCGAGCGGAACGGTCAGCATTATGATGAACGGATCCTTGAAACTTTCGAACTGAGCGGCGAGGATGAGGTAGATGAGCACCAGAGCCAGGATGAAAGCGAACATAAGACTTGACGAACTCTCGCGGAAATCCTTGGAGTCGCCTGCCAGTGATGTGCGGAATGTGTCGTCGAGCACTTCCTTTGCAATCTTGTCCATCTCGTCAAGACCTTGTCCGATGGTCTTTCCTTCAGCCAGTCCGGCTGATACTGTGGCCGACACGAAGCGGTTGTATCTGTACAGCTTTGGCGGAGCAATGGTGTTCTCAAGTTCGATGAGGTTGTCCATCTGTATCATTTTTCCGTCGCTGCTGCGCAGATATATGGAGCGCAGATCGGCCGGTTTGTTACGTTGCTGGCGGTTTATCTCACCGAGTATTTCGTATTGTTTACCGTTCATGTAGAAGTATCCCATACGCTGTCCGCTGAGTCCGTATTGCAGAGTTTCGGACAGATCGCGTGTGCTTACGCCCATTACGTTGGCCTTGTCGCGGTTGATGTGTATGCGTGCTTCTGGTTTACTGAATTTCAGGTCGACGTCGGCCATCTGGAATACAGGATTCTCATACACCTTCTCCATGAATTTCGGGAGAACCTTTTCGAGCTTTTCGAGGTTCGTAGCCTGCAATACATACTGTATAGGCATGCGCGAACGACGTCCTCCGAATGATGACTGTTGCTGTACGAAAGAACGCGCTTTAGTCTTTTTCTGCACCGCAGCCGACAGTTTCTCGGCTACATCCATCTGGCTGTAATCGCGGTCGGCCATGTCTTTGAGTGTCACCTGGACGTTTCCGCTTCCGCTCGATACGCGTGCCGTAACGGCTTCGGCGTCTGGTATTATGGAGTCAACCACACGGTTGATGTCTTCCGTATAATCCCTTATGTATTCATAAGTAACACCCTCGGCACCGCGCGTATTGATCGTAATCATCGAACGGTCTTCGAGCGGAGCCATCTCCGACGGTATCTTTCCCCACAGTACCACGATGAGTACAAGCATTATGGCGATGAGCGGCAATATCCACATTCGGTGGTTCAATACATATTGCAGCGACCGTTCGTACACGTTGTTCATTCCTTCAAAGAAAGGTTCGGTCATGCGATAGAATGCGTTCTTCTTCTCACGTTGCTTGAGGAGCTTCGTCGCAAGCATAGGAGTGAACGTAAGGGCCGAGAATGCAGATATGATGACGGCTCCCGAAATCACCATACTGAACTCACGGAACAGTCGTCCGGTCGTTCCTTCCATGAACACGATGGGGAAGAATACGGCCACCAGTGTGATTGTTGTGGATATGACGGCAAAGAAAATTTCCTTCGCGCCTTCTATTCCGGCTTCCTTCGGCGACATGCCCCTCTCTATTCGGATGTATATGTTCTCGGTCATCACAATGGCGTCGTCGACCACCAATCCCACGGCAAGCACCACGGCAAGCATGGTGAGTACGTTGATGGAGAAGCCGAACAGATACATTATGAAGAACGAACCGATGAGCGAAACAGGAATAACGATGCAAGGAACAAGCGTCACACGCCAGTCGCGCAGGAAGAGGAAGATGATTATGATAACAAGGACGAAGGCCTCATAAACCGTTTGTTTCACCTCATCAATAGATGCACGGATGAACTTTGTGTTGTCGAAACCGTAGCTGTATTTCACGTCCTCGGGCAGGTCTTTCTTCATCTGCTCCATGCGTTTATACACGGCGTCGGCTATGTCGATGTGGTTGGCACCCGGCTGAGGCACAACCACCACGCCCACCATCGGCACACCGTTCATCTTCATGTAGCTCTTGATGTCGGCTGCACCAAGTTCGGCGCGTCCTATGTCGCTGAAACGGATTATGCGGTTGCCGTCGCTTTTCACGATAAGGTCGTCAAACATCTTCGCGGTGTTCATCAGTCCCATTGTGCGGATGTTCAGCTCGATGGTGTTTCCCTCGATGCTTCCCGACGGCAGTTCCACGTTTTCGTTATCCACAGCGTTCTTTACGTCCATAGGTGTGATGCCATATCCCGCCATCTTTATAGGGTCGAGCCACAGTCGCATGGAGTATTTCTTCTCACCCCAGATGCTCACGCTGCTCACGTCGGGAATGGTCTGGAGTTGCTCTTTCACCGTGAGGTCGGCTATTTCGCTGAGTTCCAGCAACGGTCTTTTCTCACTTTGCAGGGCCACCATAAGTATTGGCGAGGCGTCGGCGTCGGCTTTTGACACTGTAGGAGGGTCGCAGTCGCGCGGCAGATAGCGCTGTGCGCGCGAAACCTTATCACGCACGTCGTTGGCAGCAGTCTCCAGATCGACAGACAATTCAAACTCTACTGTAATGCGGCTTTTGCCCTGTTCGCTCGTACTCGTAAGCGAACGGATACCCGGAATACCGTTGATGTTCTGCTCAAGCGGTTCTGTTATCTGATTCTCTATGACGTCGGCGTTTGCTCCGGCGTACGAACAGCTCACCGAAATGATAGGATTATCAACCGAGGGATATTCTCTCACACCCAGGTATGCGTATCCAATCATTCCAAAAAGCAGTATTATCACGGTCATCACGGTTGCAAGAACCGGTCTGCGTATGCTTATTTCGGAAATGTTCATTATTCGTGCTTTTTATGTGCATTAATCAACCTTATCGAGAATTACCGGCAGATCGGTGCGGAGCTGCAGTGTTCCTGATGTTATCAGAGTGTCGCCGACATTAAGTCCGCGCAACACCTGAACCTTGTCTTCTGTTCTCAGTCCGACCTTTATTTCAACAGGCTGGGCTTTTCCCGATTTGTAAAGGAACACCTTGTCTTTTCCCATTTCAGGCACAACTGCTTCTGAAGGGATGGCTATTGCGTCCTTTATCTCCTGTTTCTTCAGATTGATGCTGGCATATCTTCCCGGCGTGAGTTTTCCGTCGGCGTTGGCATAAATGGCACGTACTGTCAGTGTGTGGGTGTTCATGTCGATGGCAGACTCCTTGGCATAGACCTTTGCCGGGAATGTGTGGAGCACTCCGTCGATGGAGAACTGGAGCTTTGTTCCCGGTTTGATGTCTCTTGCGTATCGTTCCGGAACGGAGAATTCAACCTTCAGCGGAACAATTCTTGTCAGCTTGCTCACAACCGTCTGCGGTGTGGCGTATGCGCCGACGCTTATCTGTCTAAGTCCGATTATTCCGTCGAAGGGTGCACGCAGTTCGGTAAGTTCTATCTGAGCTTTCACTATGTCGATGTCTGCCTGCAACGTAGCAAGCTCGGTGTTCACCTGCTCATACGCCTCCTGGCTCACGGCGTCGTGCTGCAACAGAGTGCGCTGTCTGTACACGCGGTCTTTTGCGAGCTTGAGCTGCGACACCAGTCTTTTGAGTTCCGCCTGCAGTTTCTTGTCGTTCACCTTTGCCAGGAGCTGTCCTTTTTTCACGTGGACACCCTCTTTGAACATTATGCTCACCACCTGTCCTGACGTTTCAAATGAAAGATCTACGTTTTCGTCTGGTATCAGTGTTCCTGTTACAGTGAACTCATCAGTAAGAGGTCCGGTTTTTATTATAGTTCCGTTTACGTTGAGTTGTTTGTTCTTTCCCTTGCTGCCTTGCATTATCTTGTCGGCTTTGGCAAGTTCTGAATTTGTTTTAGGCATTTGCGAGTACACGCCCCATGCCACCAATGCACATGCCAGAATGGCAATAAGGCCCCATTTCAATTTTTTATTCATTATTCAGTTTTTAGTTTATTAATCTGATTGCATGATGTGCATATACGATCCTTTGTCACAACAAAAGATTATGTCACACGAAAAAAGTTACAGTAAATAAGTATTGGTAGTGCGAAGGTACGAATTTAGAAGGCAGAAGCCAAAAAGTTTTTACATTATTTATAGATTAATGCTGAAAATGTATAAAATATTACGATTGGTATTTCTGATTTTGTGGCTTGTTTTTCCTGTAAAAATAAAATTATTAAATATTGGCTCTGTAGAGATTCTGAGAGGGTGGTGTGCTTTATTGAGCATCACGGTATGAAGTAACACTGCCGGATTGTTCGCTTTGTAATGAACCGTGGCAGTGCATCTGCTTACGAAGTAATAGATTCATGTTGCCGCAACCGATAAATTTTCCTCTCAAGACATACGCATGTTTTTCCGGTCTTTTCTCACGTGCCATATCGGTGCTTTAAGAGAAAACTCAGAGTGCGGACTTACAGTTTTTCTTGACTTTTTTTTGACAAAATAAAATCGCAAAACAGATGTGTGAGAATGTCGAATACGGCGTTACTTGGGCCATTTTAGGCTGTACTGTCTTTTTGTATACTCGGGAGCGCAGTCCGGAATAGTTCGTTTCACATTCTGATAATGCCCGTTTGAGGGTCTGATTTCGCCCGTATCAGGGCGTGATATGGTGCGTTTCAGCCCCTGATATGGGCTATATCGTATGCTGAAACGGTGCTTATTGCAGGACGGGAAAATGATTCTTGGATATAAATTATTGACATTCAGTGTTTTATAGATGCTGTTCAGAATTCGCGAATTTGCGTCCGAGGGAGAGTCTGCTCGCAAATATTCGCTGGATTTTTGGGGTAGAACAGAAAACTCAGATGAAAAAATCGCGTGATACTGAAAATCTGAAAGTGCCCCATATTGTTTTCCTTCCAGCAGAAGGAAATAACGTATGATACGCGATTGATGCCGCCGTTTTTTATTGCAACCGGTTTCCGTAGGGTTTCTACTGTGGCAGAATGATGACGCCCGCAGCTGTGTCTTGTGTTCCATCGGAATATTTGCGGTGACATATTCGTGGCGGTAAATCCACGCGTGTGGATATTTTCTGCTTGTCAGTCAGTCTGATTCTTCGGTTTTGTCAGCCCTTCCGCGTCTGCCGGCAAAACTGTATATATAGTGTATGCAGCATAAATTCCGAAGATAATAATTTGGATGTTTAAAAACTAATATTTATATTTGCAACAATAAAAAAGCCTGTTTGCCGTGCCGACAGTGTGCCGGACGCTGTGCTGTCACATGCAGCCGCAAGCGGGTTAGTGCCATGAAAGCGCCTTGGATTATGGCCGGGCGTAGTGTGGAAGATTACAACTGAACCAAATAAACAAACAATATAAAAAAGATATGATTGACGTTAAAGAGACATTAAATGCCGCCGGTGAGCGCATGGAAATGGCTGCGATGTATCTGGAGGAACAGCTTTCGCGTGTTCGTGCAGGTCGTGCCAATGTTGCCATACTCGACGGTGTGAGGGTTAATTCCTACGGTTCGATGGTTCCATTGAATCAGGTTGCCAACGTATCAGTGCCCGACGCACGTACCATTGCCATCCGTCCTTGGGACAAGAAGGCTATCCGCGACATTGAGAAAGCCATCATGGACAGCGATGTCGGCATCACTCCGGAGAACAACGGAGAAATTATCCGTCTCGGTATTCCGCAGCCGACAGAGGAGCGTCGCCGCGAACTTGTGAAGCAGTGCAACAAGATTGGCGAGAAGACAAAGGTGGAAGTGCGCAACGCGCGTGCCGAGACTAAGGAGAAACTGAAGAAAGCCATCAAGGACGGACTGTCTGAAGACAACGAGAAGGACGCCGAACTGGAACTTCAGAAGATACACGACAAGTACATCAAGAAGATTGATGATCTGCTTGATGAAAAGACAAAAGAAATAATGACAGTATAAATCAGCAGACAAGAAAGAAAAGAAACGCGACATGCTTGCGGCCGTTCCGACGGTGGGTGTAAGGCTTCAGCCATACCGTTCAGCGTGTTATGTTTGTTTTCTTTCTTGTCTTTTTTATTTTTATCTCCATTACGATGCAAGGCTTAGTGATAAAGAATACCGGCAGCTGGTACACGGTGAAGACCGTCGAAGGCGATATTGTGGAATGCAAGATAAAGGGAAACTTCCGTCTGAAAGGCATCCGCAGCACCAATCCTGTGGCCGTGGGCGACCACGTCGAAATAGAGCGCAACCAGCAGGACACGGCATTTATCACAGCCATAGGCGACCGTAAGAACTACATCATCCGCAAATCGCAGAACTTGAGCAAGCAGAGCCACATCATCGCGGCCAACGTCGACCAGGCGTTTCTTGTAGTGACGGTGGAGCGTCCGCAGACAAGCACCACGTTCATCGACCGCTTCCTTGCCACGGCCGAGGCTTACAGTGTGCCCGTAGTGCTCGTGTTCAACAAGACAGACCTTCTCGACGACGACCTCATGCGCTATCAGCAGATGATGATGGACCTTTATGAGACAGTGGGATACAAGTGTGTTCCGGTGTCGGCCGAGACCGGCGACGGCATGGATGTGCTCATGACTCTGCTGCACGACCGCATCACTCTGCTCAGCGGACACAGTGGAGTAGGCAAGTCTACGATGATAAACAGACTGCTGCCCGGAGTCAATCTTCGCACGGCGGAGATAAGCGACGCCCACAACACGGGCATGCACACCACCACTTTCAGCGAGATGCTGCCTCTGCCCGGCGGCGGATACATCATTGACACACCGGGTATAAAAGGCTTCGGTACGTTCAACATGGAGCCGGAAGAGCTTACCAGCTATTTCAAGGAGATATTCCATTTCTCCAAGGACTGCCGTTTCAACAACTGTACGCATACCCACGAACCCGGATGTGCTGTGCTTAAAGCTGTTGAAGACCATTACATCGCCGCCAGCCGTTACCAGAGTTATCTGTCAATGCTCGAAGACAAGGACGAGAACAAATACCGCGAGGCATACTGATGTGCCGGCCGGCGCAGTGTCATTATAAAGAATTTATCCAGCCGGCAATATCCTTCATCACATCTTCCGACATAGTTTCCTCAATCGTTCCGTACTCATCGGCAAATCCTGTAGTGCAGTGCTGGAACAGATGGTTGAGGCCATCATATTCCTTTATTGAGTTTTTCGCGTTGTGCGGAAGCAGACTCTTTATTCTGTCAAGATTGAGGCGTGGTCTCACCTGTGTGTCCATCGTTCCGTTCAGAGCCATCACCGGACATGTTGTTGAGGCTATCACGTCCGCCGGATCGTAGTCGACGAAGTATCTGAGCCATGCGTTGCCGCCTGTCTCCGCCTGTTTTCTTATGTCCGTCGCAGTGACATTCGCAGGACGGCCTGTGCGTCTGAGTGCGTCGTTGCTTTGTCCAGCTATTATCGTGTCGCCCTTCACGCCCGTCCCTGCCAAGCTCACAATGAAGTCGGTCCTGCCGTCGGCTGCCAGCATGAAAGCTATCAGTCCGCCCTCACTGTGTCCGATTACGCCTACACGTGAGAACTTTCCGTCCATACTGCGCAGCAGTTCCAGGCCTGCCGCTGCATCCTTCATGAAGTCGGATGTTGTGGCTTTGGAGGCGTCGCCGGTCGATTTTCCCGTTCCGCGGTCGTCGTATCTCAGCGACGCTATGCCGTTGCGTGCCAGCCGGTCGGCCAGGACAAGGAACGGTTTGTGGCCGAACACCTCCTCGTCGCGGTTCTGCAGACCGCTTCCGCTCACCATAATCACCACCGGCACAGGCTTCTTTCCGTCGTAGCCTTCGGGCCATGTCAGTGTGCCGCTAAGCACGGCTCCCGCTGCCTTGTTCTCGAAGCTCACCTCCTGTGTGGTGTAATCCAGTGGTGGTTGAGGCGTCTGGGGCCTGTTCATCATTACGCTGCCACGCTTCAGGTCGAGCTTGAATGGCATGCCCATCTGTGTGAAGCGTCCCGTTATCACGTCCTTTGTAACGCGTCCGGCGTATGTTGCCGCGATGTCGGGCACGGTTATGTTGATGGAGTCCGCCGTAAGAACGTTCACCTCTGTCTTTATTCCTTCAGCCCCTTGCATGGGACTGTCCAGTGTGCAACACGGCTTTCCGTCGCTGCCGGTACCGATGTTCAGTACCAGCGGCAGATTTTTTCCCTGTCCTAAAACAAGATCGCCCGACCATTGTCCGTCGGGCGTCTGAGCCTTAATGTCGGCCGTTATGGCCAGCAGTATGGCGGATATGAATGTAAATGCAACTTTCATCCTTTTCTTTTTATGAGTGTTCTGAATATCATGAGCGTAACGCTTAAAGCTATGGCAAGCAGTGCGGGATATATCGATCTGTCGTTTCCCACGTTCGCGATGCTACCGAGGAAGATTACAGCTGTCTCCACTGCCATTATTCTTGACATACGTATCATGAGCGCATATTGCGCGGTGTTCTTCACGTCGATGCGCATGTTTATCATTCTGTCTGGGAAGTATGCCGAAACCAGAAACAACAGCGAAAGTACGGTGGCGACGATGCTGCCGGCTATCATCCGTGTGGATGTGTTGTTTTCTTCGTCAGAAAGGAATGTGACAGGTTCGTCCATGCTTTTCAGTCTGGTCAGAGCTATTGCCCATACGACGATTAAGATTACAGCCGTAACCGCCTCAAAGATGTTCCCTTCCATGGTGCGGTACACCTTTATTCTGTTCTGATTATTCTTCTGTCTCATCGTTTTCGTTTTTTACGGTCTTCTTTTTCTTCAGGCGTCCGCTTTTGCGCAGGGCCTCCGTTATGATCCATTGCAGCTGTCCGTTGGTGCTGCGGAATTCGTCGGCGGCCCACGCTTCTATGGCATTCATCATATCGGCGTCGATTCTGAGAATGAAGTTCTTGGTTTTTGTTTCCTTTTTTGCCATGTCAGAATGTAGTCATGACCAGTTGTGTCATCCTTTGTTTTAAGGCCGGCATGGTGCCGGCCTGTCGTCTTAATGATTCAGAGTACCTGTGTTTACCACCGGTTGTGCAGACTCGTCGCTGCAGAGTACCACCATGAGGTTGCTCACCATGGCGGCCTTCTTGTCGTCGTCGAGTTCCACCACTTCCTCGTCGGAAAGTTTCTGGAGCGCCATCTTCACCATCGATACCGCACCTTCCACAATCTTCTCTCTTGCCATGATTATGGCCGATGCCTGCTGGCGGCGCAGCATTACGGCTGCAATCTCGGGAGCATATGCAAGATAGTTGATGCGTGCCTCCACAATTTCGATGCCTGCCATGTTCAGACGCTCGTCCAGTTTCTCCTCAAGCTGTTTGTTTATCTCCTCGCCTCCGCTGCGCAGAGTCAGTTCGCCTGTGCTGTGCTCGTTGTCGTCGTAGGCATACAGACCGGCTGTCTGGCGCAGTGCGGCGTCGCTTTGTATCTTCACGAAGTTCTCAAATGCCTTCATAACGCTCGATACTGAGTTGCCTACAGCGTTCTGGTTGCCGGACTGTGCCATTGTCTGTGAGTCGATTTCGAACATAGCCTTGTATGTGTCTTTGAGCTTCCACACCAGCACAAGACCTATCATTACCGGGTTGCCCGTCTTGTCGTTCACCTTTATCGGTTCCACGTCGAGGTTGCGTGCACGCATCGACAGTTTCTTTGTAGAGATGAACGGGTTCACCCAGAAGTAGCCGACACGGGTGAATGTGCCTTTGTATTTGCCGAAGAACATCATCACGCGGGCCTCGTTTGGTTCGAGCTGCATCATGCCGCACCACATTATCAGTGCCACAATCACGAGCAAACCGCCGCTCACACCGGTGGTGATACCACATGCAGATTCGCCGATGTTGATGCCAAGCACGATGAGTGCGATGCTCGCGAGGGTGAGAAACAAATTGACAAACAGCATGAGAAAGCCGTTGAGTGTCGTTCCCTTGAATGTAAATTCTTTATTTTCCATAAAAGTGTAATAATTTAGTTGTTTTAGTTTTGATATCATTTTGATATCGCAAATATAGCATTTTGTTTATTACGAAGCAATATATTATGCACTGATTTAACGCGAATTAACAAACTGCATGCTTCTTTCTGTTCATATATAAGGTGCGTATTGGGGTGAATAGAATGGCGTACAGCCCTGTGTGAGCGCTTTGTGCACCGGACTTTCACTGCATAATTATGAAAGTCGAAGCCCTTGCCGACATAATAAAAAAGAGCGTAGCAGCCTGAACCATCAGACTGCTGCGCATGGATTGATCTTTATGAAAGATAGAAAGCAATGCTCATTGCATCACGAGCATGTCGTACCTGATGCCGTCTTTCGAGGCAGGCAGGCCCGTGACGTATTTTGATTTGCCGCTGCTGTCACGTCTGGCGGACGTGCCCGGACTGTTGCTTTTTGTCTCTATGGCGAGGCCGGTGTTCTTCAGTGTGCCTGAGTCTGTGGATTCCGGTTTCTCCGCCTGCTGGGTTATGTAGAGTGTATCGATGCGCTGCGAGAGCATACGCATGTCCTCCGGTTCGCTTTTCGAGCCGGTGAAGAATCCGGCAAGAAATCCTATGACAGCCGCTGCGGGCAGAGCCACGAGCCATTGCGGCATGCTCTTGCGGTTGCGCCGCCACTGTCTTACGTGCAGACTCCCGTTCTCCTCATCGCGCATCCGGCGTGCCATGCGCGCTATGTCCTTGTCATTTATTTTCATATTGTTTCATTTTCTGTTTTATGTTTGTCATTATTCTGTGCAGTCGTGATTTCACCGTTCCCTCGGGCATGGCGTATATCTGTGCTATCTCAGGCACGGTGAGTTCCTCTTCATATCGCAGTGAGAACATCATCCGGTCGTCGGGCCGCAGCGTGGTGAGCGTTGTACGCAGTGCCTGTCTGAACAGTTCGGCGTCGAGTTCGGCTTCTGCCTCACTGTCGGTCACGGGCGAATCGGACTGAGTCTCCATGTAGGCTGCCTCGTGTATGCTGTGTCGCCAGATGTTGCGGCAGATGTTGTAGGCTATGGTGAACAGCCACACGTCCACCTTTCTGCCCTCCCTCCACGACGTTCGTGCGGCGTAGGCACGCAGAAAAACGTCGTGGGTGCAGTCGGCGGCAGCCTCGCGGTCGCCCCTGAGCTGGCGCATGAAGAAACCCTGCAACCGCCTTGCGTAGCGGTTGTAGAGTTCTGTGAAGGCATCGTCGCTGCCACGTGCGGCTGCCGTCATGAGCTGTTCGTCGGTGCGTTGTGCGCGTCTCAGACTGAAAATCGTCATTTGTCGAGCATTTTCAGATACTTGTTTTCCATATCCAACGGCAGTGCGGCCCGTTTTATTGCGCCCCTAAGGGTGGCCATAAGCCATTCGTAGCGTGCCTTGTCGTGTGTCTTGTAGTAGGGAAGCAGGTCGCTGAGCATCACCACATAATTGGCCGAAAGCCGGTTGCCCGATGTCCAGTTGTCCGGCACGAACGACTCGCGCAAATACTCAAGCAGGTATCTCTGCTCAACGTTGCGGCGTTTCACGGCCATGTTGTCATACGGTTTGTCGGAGTATTTCAGCAACAGTCCTTCGTTGTAAAGATTGTCGAGCCACGGATCTGTGCTACCCAGCGGAGAGAAGTATAGCGGACGTCCTGACTTGCGGCGTATTGTGTCCAAGAGTAGATTTATGTATTCGTCGCCCGATTCTGTGTCGGTCACGGGCTTTTTCGGTTCCGGTGCATCGCCGATGCCGAGTTGCTGGAACAGATGTTCGCGATAATTGCGCATAAAGAGGAACGGCGCGCATACTATTATCTTGTCGGTGTGTACGCCCTTGCCGTATTGCAGCAACCACTTGGGTATGAGCACGGCGTCGCCGATGCCGATGTATATTCCGCCCTCGTCCATGCCCTGCAGTTCGTTGTAGTTGTATTGTAGAATACCCGGTGAATATTGCCCTGACTCATAGTAAGCCTTGCAGATATCAGCCAGCCGGTGGGTGTCGTTCTCTTTGGCGTAGTAGGCCAGCCACGTGTTGTATTCGTCGTATCCCATCTTTTCCGGCATGCGCGCTATGGCTTTTTCGGCATATATGGTGTCTTCCGGAGCGCCCATATATTCGCGGAAGGCGCAGTAGTTGTATATGTAGGAGTCGGGTACAGCTTTTTTCATTTCGGCGAGCACCGTGAGTGCGGTGGAGTCGGTTTCGTTGTACCAGCGTTTGTAAAATGCCGCCTGGTAGTAGTTGCGCCATGCGTTCTCGTTGTTTGGGTCGGTTTTCACTACCTCGCCCCACGCCTTTGTCTGGTTGTCATACCATTCAGCCGTCTTCTCGGCCACGATAGGGCTTTTCACTTCTTCGGGCGTTGTCTGTGCGACGGCGCCTGCTGCCGTCATCATACATACGGCTAATGCTAATGTCTTTATCTTTTTCATCATGTCTGTGTTTGTTTGTCGTTTTCTGAAAGTGCATACACCCGAGAGGCACAACCGTTCGGAGAATAATGATTTTTTTCTTTTTCAACATCCTTTTTCACAGATTGGAGCGCCTCGGCAGGTGGGCCGACACCCGTGACACGGCTCTATGGCAGTCAATATATATAATGTTGCAGAATCGTTTTGTAAAAATTTTTTACCAAAAAAAGCACCCGCTTTTACTTGCAAAATAGAAAATTGAAAAATGAGAAATGGTGTTTTTCGTGGCGGTTAAGTGTGGACAAAAACGTCGGGAAAACCAGTAAGCAATGCTAAACGGGCTTTTTTGATGCGCAAAATGCAGCATATCATGGCACGAAATGAAGCTAATCGGGAGGTAATAAAGCCTGTATCGTACCTTAATAAAGGCCATTTCGCAGCCCGATAAAAGGTACATAAGAGTGATGAAATGCGTAAGTGGCGGACTGCCAATTAGTTACGTAACTTCGCGAGAATCGTCTGTACGCGTCCGAGTGTACTTCTGCTCGAAAATATTCGAGCTATGAGAGGGCTGTTGTAAAAATAAAATCAAACATCAGGGTAGTTTCTCCGCGGTTGTTTCCGCGCCGGACATGCCGCCCGTCATATTTCCTGCCTGCATGAGTCGGAATATGAAAAATAATCCGTAAGTTTGCATACGGATAATAATCATACACGACAATATGAACGAAAACATATACGACAAGCGCATCGCCGTGTTGCTTTCGGGCGGCGTGGACAGTTCGGTGGTGTTGTACGAACTCGCAAGTAAGGGGTTGCATCCCGATTGTTTCTACATCAAGATAGGACCGGAGGAGCAGGAGGAATGGGACTGCTCGAGCGAGGAAGACCTGGAGATGGCGACCGCTGTGGCCGCGCGCTATGGCTGTAAGTTGCAGGTGGTGGACTGCCACAGGGAGTATTGGGACGGCGTGACGCGCTACACCATGGACAAGGTGCGCGCGGGATATACGCCAAACCCCGACGTGATGTGCAACAGAATGATAAAGTTCGGTGCGTTCGACGAGAAGATGGGCCACAACTACGACCTCATAGCCACGGGCCACTATGCGCAGACCGAAATAATAGACGGACGCAAATGGCTTGTGACAAGTCCTGATCCGGTGAAAGACCAGACCGACTTTCTGGCGCAGATATACGACTGGCAGCTGCGTAAAGCCATATTCCCGATAGGTCATTACATGAAGGATGAGGTGAGAGAGATTGCCGAACGCGAGCATCTGATAAACGCGAAGCGCAAGGATTCGCAGGGCATCTGCTTCCTCGGAAAGATAAACTACAACGACTACATACGTCGTTATCTGGGCGAGAATCCTGGCGACGTGCTCGAACTGGAAACCGGAAAGAAGATAGGACAGCACCGCGGACTGTGGTTCCACACCATAGGTCAGCGCCATGGTCTGGGTTTCGGTGGCGGTCCCTGGTACGCAGTGAAGAAGGATGTGGAGCGCAACATACTCTACGTGAGCCGTGGATATGAGCCGCGCACTGCTTATAAGACCGACTTCAAGGTGCACGATTTCCACTTCCTGACGATGAATCCGTGGGGCGATGCGCCGGAGTGCAACGTCACGTTCAAGATACGTCACACGCCGGAATATCATCCTGCACGGCTCGAACGTACGGGCGATGGCTCGTATATGGTGCACTCACAGACACCCATACAGGGGGTTGCGCCGGGTCAGTTCTGCGTGGTTTACGACGAGAGGCACCATTGTTGCATAGGCTCGGCGGAGATAACTGTGTGATAGAAGCCTTGCATTCTCCCGCCAGCATTCGGCTCTGTGCTGTTTATATGCACTATACTTTGTGTGAGGATAGTTATATTCTTCTTTGTATTATATAGGTAAATATTATTTCTTATTATCAATTATAAATTGAAAAGTATGGTGAACATTAATTTACGCAGTATTGTTTCGGCAATCTTGGGCATGATTGCGGCAGTGCAGGTATGCGCGTTTGGTGTTTTTTCCAGTCAGTCGGATGACCGACTCATGACGGAGAAAGAGAAGTATGAGGTGCTCGACAGTGTGTGCGCGGTATTGGGAATGTCTATATATGATGGTTATATCATCACTTTTGAATTTAAGAATGAGTACCACATGTCGGAGCGAGAGGTATTGGCTGACTCGCTTATAAAAGTGTTGGAATATAAAGGAAAGAAGAAATATGATGCAGTGTCTTATGCAGAAAGGAGACATTTTCCTTATGCAAAGATTACTTGTAAGAAGTACAACAGTATTTACAAGTCAAGCTATGAACTTCATAAACTGAATCCTATGTCCAGAATGGGAGCCGGCGATTTCTGTTACTTTAAGGATGGGACATTGTTGAATCTTCACGTGGATACTGAGATAGAATGTCCACCGTATGAGGGCGGCATTATAATGGTAGAATCGTTTAAGATAATGGATGAAAACAGTATAGAAACGATAAAGAATCTTACAGACAGAGTGTACAATATTAAGGCCGAGCTGATAAATAATCCGGAATATGAAATCAGATACTCATTCAATTTCGATTATGACGGTTCCTCGTACGAGGTAAGTGGATCTGTGGTGTCGAGGAAAGTGCTTAATAAATATATGACAAGCTATAATGCCTCAATGGAATTCAGAGATAAATACGGAATGAAACTGAAGAAGATAAAATGATGCAGTGTGTAAGTGAATACGCGAAGTTAAAAAATGTTGTATAATTTGCTTCCGAACTCATTTCATGCTATATTTGCAAACGTGGGGATTATGTCTTTTCCGCTTCGTAAGAGAGTGGCAGACGGACGTCCTCACAGAGAATATTGACAAACAGTAAAACAAATTGTTATTATGCAGAAAAAATCGTTAGTAGTATTGACTGCCGTTGCGTTTGTGGCGCTTATAGCCTTTGCGCAGGACATCAAGACGGCGATAAACAAGAATGTGGCATGTCCGCATCGTAGCGAGTGTGTGAATGCTGTTGCCGCAAACAATGATGGCAAGACAACAAAGAATATATGTCCTAACGCGGCAAATTGTCCTAATGCGGCTAATTGTGCCAAGGCAGGCAAGTGTCCTAATGCAGAGAACTGCCCTAATGCAGGCAAGTGCGCTGCAAAATGCGGCAAGGCTGCGGGATGCACAGAGGCATGCAAGAACTGTCCTAATGCAGCTACATGTGACAAGAAAGGCACATGTCCGCGTGCGACAGGATGTGCCAATGCAGCGGCGTGTCCCAACAGCAAGAATGGAACAAACGTATGCCCGATGCAGGGCAAGCATCATGGCGGAGCGGCCGGTGGCCATTGCCGTCGTATAAACAAGTAACATAAGGATATGGTATTAAGTACAACACCAACAATAGAGGGAAGCCCGATACGCGAGTATAAGGGCATTGTGACAGGAGAAACCATCATCGGTGCCAATGTTTTCAAAGACTTCATGGCCGGTCTGCGTGACTTCTTCGGCGGACGCAGCGGCACTTACGAAAAAGTATTGGCTGAGGCAAAGGACACATCGCTGTCGGAGATGGCCGAAAGAGCACGCCTGATGGGTGCCAATGCCGTGGTGGGAATAGATATTGACTACGAGACGATAGGCCAGAACAACTCAATGCTCATGGTGACATGCAGCGGAACAGCCGTTGTCATCTGACCATCGGAATAAGGAACGGAAGCATAGATTTAACGTAGAAAGAAAGACGGACAGGACACAGGACGCCGGTGCACATGATTGCACGCGTCGGAGTGTCTTGTCCGTTTTTCTTTTTGTGTTTATCGGTGACTGTATGCAGCTATCTCAGGCCACAGGCGGCACAGTTCGGTCATCCGTGGCAGGACAATGTTTGCGCCCTGGTCGGCGAGGGCAGAGTCGGGCAGAGGTCCGCTGTTCACGGCCACGGTGAATATCTGTGCGGCCACTCCGGCCTTCACGCCGAGAGGAGCATTCTCGACAACAATGCCCTCCCACGGTTGCAGGCCGCCGGCTTTCTGAAGCCCCATGAGATAAGGATCAGGTGCAGGTTTGCCTCGTTTGACGTCGTAGGCGCACACAATGTGACGGTCGTCCACAAAGTCGGCGAAGTCGTGGAGCACACGCTGGATGAGCGGACGCTGGCCGCTGCCAGTGACAATGCCTATCTGCAGGCCGTCGGCCTTTATCTGATGCATGAGTTCCTTCACGCCTTCCATTATCGGAGTCTCAGGCATGAGTCCGAACAGACGGGCTTTTTCGTCGTACATGGCCTGCGCTTCTTCCTCGCTGATGTCGCGTCCCTGCTGTTCTTTCACTACTATCTGGATGGTCTCTACACCGCGCATACCTTCGTATTTGTAGGTGTCGGCCTCTGGCATGTCGATGCCGAACTCGGCCATTGCCTGCTTCCAGCAGATGGCATGATGGGGCATGGAGTCGTAGAGAACCCCGTCCATGTCAAAAAGCACAGCCTTGGGACTGAATTGCCCAAAGCTGTGCTTCTTTATATATTCATTTATTTTTATGTCTATCATGCACACATGGTTTATGCTTCTTTGGCCAGTCTTTCCTGGATGGCCTTGCTTTCTGCTTCGTAGCCCGGTTTGTTGAGCAGTGCGAACATGTTCTTCTTGTATGCTTCTACGCCCGGCTGGTTGAACGGATTTACGCAGAGTACGTTTCCGCTGATACCGCATGCGATTTCGAAGAAGTAGATGATCTGTCCGAGGTAGTACTCGTTGAGCTCAGGGATAGACAGGCGGATGTTAGGTACGCCGCCGTCAACGTGAGCCAGACGTGTTCCGAGTTCAGCCATCTTGTTCACTTCGTCAACGTGTTTGCCGGCAAGGAAGTTGAGGCCGTCGAGGTTTTCCTCGTCGCTTGGGAAGAGCACTTCGTGGTTAGCCTTCTCTACGCTCAGCACTGTCTCGAAGATAGAACGCTCGCCCTGCTGTATCCACTGGCCCATTGAGTGAAGGTCGGTGGTGAAGTCGCATGATGCCGGGAAGATGCCTTTACCGTCCTTGCCTTCGCTCTCACCGTAGAGCTGCTTCCACCATTCGCTCATGAAATGGAGTTTCGGCTGGTAGTTCACCATGATTTCAATCTTCTTTCCTGCCTGTGCATAAAGTGCGTTGCGGGTAGCAGCATATATGGCAGCAGGGTTCTCGTCGAACGGCACGTCGATGCCAGTAGCCTTCTCCATGTCGGCAGCACCCTGGATGAGGGCTTTGATATCGTAGCCGGCGATGGCGATAGGCAGCAGACCTACCGGAGTGAGCACTGAGAAACGGCCGCCCACATTGTCGGGGATGACGAATGTCTTGTAGCCTTCTTTTGTAGCAGCGGCGCGTGCTGCACCCTTTGTTGCGTCGGTGATGGCAACGATAACATCGCGTGCCTCTTCCTTGCCGCGCTGTGTCTCACACTGCTTCTTCAGCAGACGGAAGGCGAGAGCAGTCTCGGTTGTTGTACCTGATTTTGATATGTTGATTACTCCGAACTTCTTGTCCTTGAGATATTCGGTGAGTTCGTAGAGATAGTCTTCACCGATGTTGTTGCCTGCAAAGACGATTGTCGGGTTCTTCTTGTCGTTGACGAGCCATGAGAAAGAGTTGCCCAGGGCTTCGATGACGGCGCGTGCTCCAAGGTAGCTTCCGCCGATACCGGCAACCACAACTACCTCGCACTTCTCGCGGAGAGTGTCGGCTACGGCCTGTATTTCGTTGATGAATTCGGGTGTTACCGATGACGGCAGGTGCAGCCATCCGAGAAAATCGTTGCCGGGGCATGTGCCTTCTTCAAGAGAACGGCGTGCCTCGTTTACTTGCTGTTCATAAGCTTTAACGGCACCCTCCTTGAGGAATGAGGATGCTTTGGTAATGTCTAAGATGATTTTTTTCATCGTTGTTGTTTTTTTATGTTGTCTGTTATGTGTAAATTCCGTTGTCTGTACCTTACAGAAAGGTTTTATCTGAAGGAGTCGGTGAGAAGTTTGATCTCTATCTGCGGACTGATGCGTTCGTACAGAATGTTGTAGACAGCATCGAGTATGGGCATGTTGACGTGCATTCGTCTGTTTTTCTCCTTCATGCATTTTGTGCCGAAGAAACCTTCGGCTATCATTTCCATTTCGATCTGTGCGCTCTTTACGCTGTAGCCTTTTCCGATCATCGTGCCGAATGTACGGTTTCGCGAGAAGTTGGAGTAGCCGGTAACGAGCAGGTCGCCCAGATATACGGAGTCGTAAACATTGCGTTCGAGCGGATATATGGCAGAAAGGAAGCGTGACATCTCCTGTACGGCGTTGGCCATGAGCACGGCCTGGAAGTTGTCACCGTATTTCAGACCGCTGCATATGCCAGCCGCAATGGCGTAGACATTCTTCAGCACCGAAGAGTATTCGATGCCAAGCAGGTCGCTGCTGGTCTTTGTCTTGATGTAGTCGGATGCGATGACATCGGCAAAGGCCTGTGCTTTCTCCTGGTCGGAACAGCCTACGGTGAGATAGGAGAGGCGTTCGAGCGCCACTTCCTCTGCGTGTGACGGACCTCCGATGCATGCCAGATTGCTTATTGGAACGTCGTAAACGTTGTGGAAGAATTCCGAGCATGCAAGGTTGTCGTCTGCGACAAGGCCTTTTATGGCTGTGATGATGAACTTGTCGCGCAGGCGTGTCTTGAGCTTCTTGAGATGATTTTTGAGGTAGGGCGACGGTATGACAAACACAAGAGTGTCGTAGGCTTCTACTATTTTGTTGATGTCGCTTGAGAAGAAAATGTTGTCAACATTGAACCTGACACTCGTAAGATAATTGGGGTTGTGGCCCATCCTGCGGAAGTTTTCAATGCTGTCGTCACGCCGCATGTACCATCCGATGTGATTGGTCCTGCCTATCACAATCTTGGCTATGGCCGTTGCCCAGCTTCCGCCTCCGATTATTGCTATTTTGCCGCAATCGAACATTTTGTTAGAATCGAAATTTTCATATTCCCGGCGTTGTCGTGAAAGCCGGATGATGCCGGCGTGAAGTCATGGCATATGTGTCATGCTTCACGCCTGGCATTGTATGAATATCATGCGTTTGCCGCGTCAATCCATTTCTGGAATTCGTCCACCTTTGGATTTTCGTAGCCTAATTTATATTTCTTGTTCACACCGCACACGTCCATCTGGAGTTTCTGTGCCTTTACTTCCTTGATGTCTGATGTGAGGTTGTAGCCCGCTTTGTTGAACACCGGAACCCATTCTTCTGGAACGCCAAGCGCAGCCCATTCGGCCACAGTGCTTCTCGGGATGGTCTTTTCGGGACGCATCTGCGGGAAGAAGAGTACTTCCTGAATTGTAGTTTTGCCGGTCATGAGCATCACGAGACGGTCAATTCCGATACCGATTCCGCTTGTCGGCGGCATGCCGTACTGCAGGGCGCGGAGGAAGTCCTGGTCGATGATCATGGCCTCGTCGTCGCCTTTGTCGGCCAGACGCATCTGTTCCTTGAATCGTTCTTCCTGATCTATCGGATCGTTAAGCTCGGAATATGCGTTGGCAAGCTCTTTTCCGTTGACCATGAGTTCGAAACGTTCTGTCAGTCCGGGCTTGCTGCGGTGCATCTTTGTAAGCGGAGACATCTCTACAGGATAATCGATGATGAATGTAGGCTGAATGAATGTGCCTTCGCAGAATTCGCCGAATATCTCGTCGATCAGCTTGCCTTTGCCCATGGTTTCGTCAATCTCCATGTTGAGTTTCTTGCAGACTTCACGTATTTCGTCCTCGCTCATGCCGTTGAGGTCGTAGCCTGTCTTCTCCTTTATGGCATCAAGGATAGGCAGACGGCGGTAAGGTGCCTTGAAACTGATGACCTTTCCGTCTATTTCCTGTTCCGGTTTGCCGTTCACGGCGATGCATATCTTTTCGAGCAGATTCTCGGTGAAGGACATCATCCAGTTGTAATCCTTGTATTGAACATACAGCTCCATACATGTGAATTCCGGATTGTGGTTGCGGTCCATACCTTCGTTGCGGAAGTTCTTTCCTATCTCATAAACACCTTCGAAACCTCCGACGATGAGTCTTTTAAGATAAAGCTCAGTGGCAATACGCATGTACATGTCGGTGTTCAGTGCGTTGAAGTGTGTGATGAACGGACGTGCGCTTGCACCGCCTGCTATTGTTTGAAGTGTAGGTGTTTCAACTTCTGTGTATCCAGCTTCGTCGAGAGCGTTGCGGAGTGTACGCAGCACTGTGGCGCGCTTGATGAATGTGTCTTTCACTCCGTCGTTAACGATGAGGTCGACATAACGCTGACGGTAACGGAGCTCAGGATCGTCGAACTTGTCATAGGCCACTCCGTCCTTGTATTTTACGATAGGCAGTGGCTTGAGGCTCTTTGACAGAAGCTTGATGTTCTGTGCGTGAACGCTTATTTCGCCGGTCTGTGTCTTGAAAACAAATCCTTCCACGCCGATGAAATCACCGATATCGAGCAGACGTTTGAAAACGTTGTTGTACATGCTCTTGTCTTCTCCCGGGCAGATGTCGTCACGGGTGATGTATATCTGTATGCGTCCTTTTGAGTCCTGTATCTCTGCGAAGCTGGCCTTACCCATAACACGGCGGCTCATCAGTCGGCCGGCAATGATTACATTGCGTTTCTCGTCTTCATTGAAATTTTCCTTGATATCGTCTGAATAGGCATTCACCGGATATTCGGCTGCCGGATATGGATCAATGCCCATGTCACGCAATTCCTGTAAACATTGTCTTCTGACAATCTCTTGTTCGCTCAGTTCTAAAATATTCATATTTCAATAAGAATTAATTCCTTGTTATCTCTTTAGTCAAACAATATTGTCGTGTATCAGCGTGGAATACACATATATTTATATTATGATGCAAATTTAATAAATAAATCCGAAAGGTTATTCATTTTCACATTTTATAATAAACAGTTGCGCTATTAATTACTCAATGTAAATTCTGCGGCGGTTGGTTTCAATATAACTGTAGCTCAAGTGCAGAATCTACGTTGTTGTGTTTTGCTTGAAGGAATGTCATATGGTCTTTTTCGCTTCCTCGCATCCTCTGATTTTCGTCTGAGTTTTCAGTTCTACCCCAAAAATCCAGCGCGAATTTGCGTCCGAAGGAGAGTCTGCACGCAAATTCGCGAATTATGAGAGCCTTACGCAAGTTATTGTACAGCAACAACTTATGTTTAATGTCCATTTTTTCGTCTTGCAATAAGCATCGTTTCGGCACGTGATATTGCCCGTTTTGAGGGCTGAAACACACCATATCACGCCCTGATACGGGCGTAATCAGGCACTAATATGGGCATAATTGGAATGTCCTTTGCGTCGTTCGTCATCGCATTGCAGGGTATGCAGCAAGGCAGTACGGTTGGAAAGAGCCTTTATAACCCTGAATTTAACATTTGTTTACATTTCTTTTGCGATTTTTGTTTGTCAAAAAAAAAGTCAAGAAAATTCTTGAATCCGTCACTCGAGTTTTCTGTAAAAATACAGATGTGGCGCGTGAGGAAAGACATGAGAGATGTACGCATGTATTGTGGGGGTGATTCATCGGTTGTGTAGTGTGAGTTCGCTGTTCTGTGAGGAAACATGCATTCGCGGTTCGTAGAAACCTGAGTTGCAGGGATGTTCTCTGCTGTTCTATTGCACTTAATGAATAAAATCAATACTCATTGATTTTCCATTGGGTCGGTTTGTCGACATTACAAAAGGCAATCCTCATAGAATTTCCGCTGTCCCGTTCTTAATATCTGTTCTTCCGATGTGTGTAAATAAAAAAGACAGTTATCTGTTATGATAACTGTCTTCCTGTTTTTGGTGATCCGCTTGGATTTTGAACCTTTCGGTTTTCTTCCCGCGTTATCTTTTTGTCTTCTAAAGACTTATGTCTCATTGATGAAGGGTTCATTATGCGGGTGTAACACAGCTTGTGTAACACGGTTAACTAACTCACATGTGGTTTGATGGTGTTCAACCACTCTGCAAAGGTATGTATAATATTCGAGGATTCTGCCTTTCAGCCTCCCAATTTTACCGCCAAAGTATGAAATCAAAGTATGATTTTGCCTCAAAGCATAACAATCTCTAAAATAGGGCTTGTTTTGGGGCTTTCATTCATCCATTTATGTCTTCTCTTATAATTTCGTGTCCCGAAATTTAAACCAAGACTCGACATGAAAACAACAGTAAAAAGACAAAAGGTGAGTTATCCTGAGGATTTCTCACGCATAATAGATGATGCCGCCATTCTGTTGCAACGTAAGGCCGACTATGTAATGAACATTAAACAGGTAGCCGAATATTTAGGGATTTCGGTGGATGCAGTGCGTAAGCGATGCCAACGTGGACAGCTCCCCTTCCATCGGAGTGCCAGTCGTTTATATTTCAGCCGAATGGAGATTGACGATGCAATCCTTGACCGTGAACTGTTGACCAAGTTTGGATAAAGCTTTGTGCCTATGACTTATATTGACTATATGAACCGGTTCTGGCGTATGGCTGAGTATGAATCCTTTTCCGCTAGTGAGGTGGCACTCTATGTTTTCCTTGTCAATGAATGTAACAAACTCCATTGGCAGATGCCTTTTTCTTGCCCTACGTGCCATATCTGCAACCAACTCCGGATATCCAAACAGACTTTGGTTACAGCACGTGAGAAGCTGGCGAAAAGAAAACTGATCAGCTATACCAACGGCACAGCCCGTTTCCAACCGTCCAGATATTCATTGCTCGGGTTGACGGAAGACTTGACGGTACACTTGACGGAAGACTTGACCTATAATAAAGATATAGATAAAGACAAAGAAATAAAAAGTCAATACGCGCACGATACGGAATCCTTGCTTCCTGTTGAAAAGTTGGAGGGAATACTGGTTTCCGACACGGAATGGCTGGGAAAGGTGAGGGAATATCTGTGTGCAGGAGGTATGGATGTTTCATCGGCCGATATGCTTCCCTTGTTGGAACGGTTCTTCTGTTATCTCCGCGCAAGTGGTATCAGCCGGAAGACAGAAGAAGATACAAGACGGCATTTTGTCAATTGGATATGCAGACAAAGGCAGGGTAGCCAGAGCGCGGAAAAACGGAAAGCCATGCGGCATACGGGCCTTGTATTGTCCGATGATTCGCTGGATAGATACAAACCATTTGAAGACTGAGAAAGATGATGTTTACAAAAGAAGATTTTCGCCGGATCATATCAGAAACCCGGCGCAATGGTGAGGAATATTCCCCGGTGCCTTTCTGTTTTGGCATACCTAATGCCGAAGACGCCCTTGCTACCGGACTTGAAGAGGTGATGCGCCATACAGTGGAATGGCTTCCGGAATATGGTAAAGTAGCCGGTTGGCTGACCGGCAATCAGGGTAAGGGACTTTTGTTGGTTGGCCCTCCTGGAGTAGGCAAGTCGGAAATCTGTATGAAGGTAATCCCTTTAATCTTCAAGCTTTCCTTGCGCAAGGTGTTTTCCCGTTTTCATGCTACGGAGTTATGTAACGAGGTGAACTATCGCCATGCGCTCCGGCAGCGTTTCATTGTCATAGACGATTTCGGTATAGAAGGTACATTCAACGATTATGGCAATCCTCACATGGTTTTCTCTGAAATCGTTGATGGAATCGAACGTCAGGGCACTTTGCTTATAGCCAATACTAACCTGACGATGGAGGAAATCAAGGCTAAATACGGTCTCCGTACTTTTGACCGTCTGAGAGCCAATATGCTGGTGGTTGTCATTCGGGAAAGATCGTTGAGGGGAAAGTATCAAAGGATTTTTAACCCTATAGATAGTTAGCCTCTGATTGTTGTATAATTGATGGTTAAGAATTATTTTTTCATTCTTTAAATACATGATTTAGCTTTTAAATGTCTGAATTTAATGCTAATTGATTATTTTTGTAAGACAATGTATATACAATCATAAAAATAATATAGAAGTAGTTATGTCATACATATCAAGTGAAGGACTTAGTTGGAGAGGGGTTTTGAAAGGATTTCCCAAGGCTACAAATATTATGCAACCATTGTTTGAGGCTTTTACGAATAGTCTTGAAGCTATTGATATGCGTAAAAGACAGGGTGATACTTTTTTACCTTATATTCATTTAAATTTTTATTTCAATCATACAACAGAAAATGAAAATGATGGCTTGATTCGCCTTTCTATTACAGATAATGGTGTCGGTTTTGATGATGAGAATTTTAATCGTTTAAAAGTATTTAAAGACGATTCAAAGGGTGATGGCAACAAAGGTTCTGGTCGCATACAGTTTATACAATTTTTTATTACTGCAACCTATGAAAGTATATACAGACAAGATGGAACATATAAATTAAGAAGATTTGTTTTATCTAAGGCTGAGCCTTTTTTGCGACAAAATTCTATTTTACGTCTTGATGAAGAACGCGAACTAGATAATAACTCTGAGCTAAAAACCACATTATTGCTTGATAATTTAAGGGCAAAAGTTGATGTAAAATTTTTTAATAGTTTAGAAATCAATGATATAAAAGAGGCTTTATTGGACCATTACATTTTATATTTTTGTGTAAATAGGACTCATTTACCCGAAATAGTTATAAATTATTATCATGGGACAAATTTAATAGCAACACGAAGAATAGATACTGAAGATATTCCTAAAGTATCGCATGAGGATGAAACGATTAATGTCCCTTTAAGTCAAATTTCTTCTGATATGAAGAGGGTGGAAACTTCTATAGAGAATATAGAGGTAAAAATTAAGTCGTTTAGATTACCTTATGGACAGTTGAAGAAAAATTCAGTGAAAATTACTTGTAAAGGAGAAGTTGTTGATTCTGTAAAAGTTAAACTTGATTGTTTGCCTTTGGATATGCAAATAGGAACTTCTGTCTTCTTGTTCTTGCTATCTAGTAAGTATTTTGATGACCGTATTGGAGATAGCCGTGATACATTAGAAATTCTAAATAGAACAGAATTCAAAAAAAGAGCTAAACAGTATGGCCGAATTGACCCACAAATTGTAATGGATGATTTACAAGCTAAAGTCAGTGTTAAAGCAGAAGAAATGTATCCTGAGATAAGTAAACAGAAAGAAATACATACTGAACAATTAGCTGCGCTGAAGAAAACATATTTGTTGTCAGAAGAGGCTTTGGCTGAATCTGATGTAAATGACAGTGTTGAAGATATTTTAAAGAAAGCATATATTTATGATGCGAAATTAATTGCAGAACGTGATGCTGCATATCATTCTATGTTGGAACGATTGAATCAGTTAGACACTAGTGCTCCTGCATATCGAACTGATTTAGAAAAACTTGTTGCTGAAATGACTAAAGCGATTCCTTTGCAGGATAAAGAATCTCTGTCAAGGTATGTTACTCATCGTAAGCTTGTTCTTGATTTGATGGCAAAGATTTTGCGTCGTGAAACAAGCTATCAAAATATAGAAGGCACTCGGAATATAGATGAAAAATTACTTCATAATTTACTTTTTACTCAACATTCGGATGATGTGTGTAATAGTGACCTATGGATGTTGAATGAAGATTATTTGTATTTCAGAGGTGTATCTGACCAACCTTTAAATCAGATAGAAATTGATGGTGTAAAATTATTCAGAGAAGAAGTTACAGAGGAAGAAGAGCGTTATTTGTCATCATTGGGTGAAAATAGACGTATCAAAAGACCGGACATTTTATTATTCCCTTCAGAGCGGAAATGTATTATAGTAGAGCTGAAAACCCCTGAGACCAATTTGGCTTTACATATTAATCAAATAAAGAGATATGCTAATTTGCTTCGAAACTTTACTTCTGATAGTTTTATGATAGATACATTTTATGGCTATCTTATAGGAGAGGCTTTAGAACCTAGAGATATAAGAGCTGTAGATGGTAATTTTAAGTATGATCCGAAGTTCAATTTTATGTATCTGCCTTCTACACCTATTGTATATGAAAACGATCCTACAGGAAGACAAGATGGAAGTTTGTATATGGAAGTAATTTCTTATTCTGAAATTCTGAGAAGAGCAGAAAAACGAAATGAAGCATTTATATCTAAATTGTTTCCTCAAAAAGTTGATAGCGAAGGATAAAACACCTAACAAAAGAATTCCGAGTTAACAGAAATATATATTATATTGTTTTGATTATTAAAATATTATGCCCACACTTGATTGGATTGGAAAAGAAAAAGTAATCAATCATCATCACGATGTCCCTTTTCGTGTATTAGAACATAAGTATGGTTTCCGAGCCGATAACTTGGAGGATAAGTCTGAAACCCGTAGCGGTAATAAAATCATCCATGGAGATAATCTTGAGGCTTTGAAGGCTTTATTGCCGGAATATGAAGGCAAGATTGATTGTATTTATATAGATCCACCATATAATACCGGCAATGAGGGATGGGTATATAATGATAATGTAAATGATCCTCATATAAAAAAATGGTTAGGAGAAGTTGTTGGAGCAGAAGGTGAAGATTTTTCTCGTCATGATAAATGGCTTTGTATGATGTATCCTCGATTGAAATTACTACATCAATTGTTGGCGTCAGATGGTATTATAGCAGTTTCTATCAATGATCAAGAATTGTTTAATTTGGGCTACATCATGAATGAGATCTTCGGTGTTTCAAATAGATTGGCTTGTGCTCCATGGAAAGCAGAACCTAGTGGTGGTAAAGATAAAACTGCATTAAGAACAGGCCATGAATATGTGTTGATTTATTCAAAAGGTGATACTAAAAATTTAGTTAAAGAGGAAAAAAGTACTGGAAAATTAGATAAAAAAGATAAATGGGGAAGATTTAGAAAAGGTCGTGAATTGAGAAAATGGGGAGCAACTTCGGATAGAAAAGACAGAGAGAACTTGTGGTTTGAAATAAAAGCTCCTAATGGAGAATTTGTTGTTCCTATCAAGAATGATGGGACTGAAGGATATTGGCGATGGGGAAAGACGCATCCTATTATGAAACAGATTCTAGAAAACCCTGAGTATGCTTATTGGGAAGTTTGTCCATATGATAAAGATGTTGTAGTAGATGGAAAGACAGAACGTTTAGTCCCTTTTGAGAAAATACGTGAAGAAAAACGTTCTTTTGGATGGAATACGTGGCTGGATTCTTATGGTACTAATTCTGATGCAACAAAAGAAATAAAGACTATATTTGGGAGTAAAATTTTTGATACCCCTAAGCCTGTAAGTTTAGTGGAATGGCTAATCTCATTACATGGAGATGAAGATGGTATTGTTTTGGATAGTTTCGCGGGTTCTGGAGTGACAGGACATGCAGTTTTGGCTCTAAATAAGCGTGAAAATACAAATCGAAAATTTATTCTTATCGAATTAGAAGATTATGCAGAGAGTATTACGGCTGAACGAATGAAGCGGGTAATGATTGGTTCCGAGCAAATACCTAGTTTGGGAGGGGCTTTCGATTATTACGAACTTGGTGCACCTTTATTCAACGAAGATGATACCTTGAATGAAGAAGTCGGAGAAAAACGAATTCGTGAATACATTTATTATACAGAAACTCGTGAATATCTGACAAGAGAACAGAGCGAAGAATATCCGTATCTATTGGATTATCATGATGGTACAGGTTACTTCTTCTATTATAAAAAGAATGAATTGACAACGCTTTCACATGATACACTTAACATTGTACCGGAGAAGGCAGACTATTATGTAATTTATGCTGATACATGTACTATCAGTAGAGAACAATTAGCTAAAATGAATATATCATTTAAGAAAATTCCACGTGATATAAATAGATTTTAAGTATGGAACTGAAGAAATATCAAGAAGATACATTAAGAGATCTTACTCAATATATTGACGTGTTAAATGGGTGTAACAGTCTTTCGGTAGCTTATTCTAGATATTGGGAACAGAAAGGTGTGTCTGTCTGTGGAATAAATAATGATTATTTACGACCTTATATCAATAGTATCAATTCTGTACCTCGTGTAACATTAAAAGTTCCAACCGCAGGTGGGAAGACGTTTATTGCTTGTAATGCTATAAAGACTATTATGGAGCGTTTACAAACGGATGCTCCAAACAAGGTTGTAGCATGGTTTGTTCCGAGTGATACAATCTTGAAGCAAACATTGGAAAAATTACAAGATGTAGAACATCCGTACCGTCAACGTTTGGATGCATTGTTTAATCATCGTGTGATAGTGGTTGATAAGGAATCGGCTCTTATGGGACAAGATATTAGCCCTACGAGTATGCAAGAAAATTTGATTGTTTTTGTACTTAGTGCTCAGTCATTTGTAGAAACTATTCGGGCAAAAAACAATAAGACATCGGAACAGGCAAAGCCACGGGTCTATCGCGAAAATGGAAACTTGGTTGAACATGCGAAGCTTTATGTTAATCCTGACAGGTTGATTGAAGGCACTGACCCAACAGCACTTATACAGGTGATTGCCCAACAGAATCCGCTCGTGATTGTAGATGAGAGTCATAATTTTAAAGCTGATTTACGAGTGGAAATGTTGACTAATATTGCACCACGTTTTATACTGGAATTGACCGCAACACCACGAGAAAATAGCAATATTATTTCTTTTGTAGATGCCATGCAATTGAAAAAGGAGAATATGGTTAAACTGCCTGTTATCGTGGAAAATCGTAATTCAGCTAAAGATGTATTGGTTAATGCTATACGCATGCGAAATAGTCTTGAAGAGCATGCTAAAATAATGAAACAGCAAGGAGGTAAATATATTCGACCTATCGTGCTTTTTCAGGCACAGCCTAAAACAGATGACGACAATATTACGTTCGACAAAATAAAACAGAACCTGATAAACTTAGGTATTCCCGAGGAAGAAATAAAGATAAAAACGGCCAATAAAGATGAATTGAAAGGTATAAATCTGATGAGTGATCAATGTCTAGTCAGATACATCATCACAGTAAATGCTTTGAAAGAAGGTTGGGATTGTCCGTTTGCCTATATATTGGCTACATTAGCCAATAAAACGTCTGCTGTAGATGTTGAGCAGATATTGGGACGTATTCTGCGTCAACCTTATGCAACAAGACATTCTAACGAGCTTCTGAACATATCATATGTGTTTACCTGTTCAAATGATTTCCGCCAGACGGTAGAGAAGATTATTATGTCGTTGCAAAAAGCAGGCTTCAGCAGAAAAGACTTTAGAGAAATAGAAAAGGTCATTCCTCAACAGCAGCATCCTGTAACAAGGGGAAATTTGTTTGAAAATATGGAACTTAATGATATAGAAACAGAAGATAATCCTATGGACATGACGGATGAAGAAGTTGAATCTATCAAGGCTGAACTTCATGTGCCAGGGACAAACACTGAAATTGCAACCCTTCAAGAACAAGCTAAGCAATTAAGCAAAGAATACGATAAGCAAATAGATGATAATTCTAATTATAATGATCCTTTAGCTGGAATTATGCCTATGGATAAATATTACAAAATAAATGTAGAGTATCAGAAAGTGGCTTCAGAAATGAAATTACCCATTTTTTATACTAAAACAAGTGCTTCCGTATTTTCAGAAGAAGAATGGATTCCATTGGAAAAATCTATGCTGACAAAGGGATTTGACTTGTCAACCAAGGATACCTTCGTGGATTTTACTATAATACGCCCTCAGGGAACTACTATTGATATTGCTGGGAGTGGTGATAGTTATGTTCCTGTCAGGAAGAATAATCAACAGTTTATTGATTTGATTCGTAGTCAATATGTGGATAAGTCCGCCTCTGATAAAAAAGGGTTGTTGGCGAAACAAATAGCGCGTTTAATAAAGATAGACAGTATCCCTGAGCCTCGTATAAAGGAGTATGTATCTAGAGTGATAGAGCGATTTAATGCTGATGAAATCAATAACCTGATAAGCAATATTTATAATACGAGGGATGCGATTCAGAATAAAATAGAAGCTTTGTTGAAAGAACATCAAGCTGAAACTTTTTATTATTGGCTTGATATATCACGTATAGAAGTGCGGCCTCATTATACTTTCCTAGACAAAGTCGTTTTTACGGGTAAGGAGCTTCAAGGATTAGAAAAAGGGTTATATGCAAAAGAAGAAAACGTAAACGACTTTGAGTATGATGTTATTTCGGCCATTGCTGATAACAATAATGTGCTTTTTTGGCATAGAAATTCAGACCGTAAGGGGTTTTGTTTGAATGGATTTATCAATCATTATCCGGATTTTATAGTGCGTATGAAATCGGGAAGGACCATTCTTGTAGAAACTAAGGGTGACCATTTGGTGAATGATGATTCATTAAATAAAATAAAGATTGGCCGAAAGTGGGCAGATATGTCTGGTCCTAATTATCGATATTTTATGGTTTTTGAAACCAAAGAAGTTGAAGGCGCAATAACAGTGAAACAGTTATTGCAATATTTGAACGAGCTGTAGTACTAAATAATAGCAAGCGATGGTTATAAAAAGAAATAACAATTTAAAAAGGAAACGGACAGTGAGACCAAGCAGGGGATTTGACTTAAAAGTTGTTATGGAATATTTAGCCTCAGGATTAACGATTCTTGGACTAATGTTTGGAATAGGGTATTGGGTTGCTAGCATAGAACATAAGGTTGAAATAATGAATTTGAATCAAAGACATAATAATGAGATGTCTAATCTGCGTATTCAGATGAATAACCACATTCAGTCACTTCAGAACAAATATGATATTTTGGAGAGTGAATATAATTTATTGAAGGATAGAAAGGAGGATCATGATGAAAAATAAATTATTTCAAATATTAAGATTGTTGCCTCAAATAGCTATCTGTATCTTTGTTTTGTGTTCATTAATAGTTAATGTCCTTGGGTTTAATTATATTAACGAGTTGGAACGTCAAGTTGCTCAGCGAGATTCAATTATTAATCATTTGACGTTTAGTAACAAATTAGTTGAAGAATTTTTTGATGTTACTGAAGATTCTATAAATAACCAAAGAATATATACATTGAAAGATGAAAAGCGGACAAAAAAAATAGAAATTAAAACGACAAAATATATTGAGCCATCATTTATTCGTGGAAATGATACTTTAAATATTGATGAATTGGTTTTAATGTTTAATAAAGTAGACAGTATGCATAATAAACAGCTGGATACGATATACTCTAAATACAATTTTCTGGTAGATAAATGTAATAGGATTTTATATGAAAAACAGTCCCTTAGAGATACTGTTACATCTCAGCGGATGGCTCTTGATTTAATAAAAAAGAATTATGATATAGGATATTCATGGTATGTTAAGGGGAATGTTATACATGTAACTTTGGAATCTCATAAAGCAGATTCCGCATTTTTGTTATTCCCCTATTTTAAGAACAAGCTTAAATTTAATGATAAAAAGAATATTTGGACAATAAAAAAATAAAATTTTCAGACTACTTGGGTATAGATTACTTTATCATAACTAATTCACTTTGGGTAATGTTTGTACACCAAGGAATGAGAGTACGACTTAATAATTTAAGAAATAGCAGTTTGACTATATGTGTCTTTCCCAAAACCAGTTAAGATTTTTATTTCTTGATGTAAATGATTACAAAAAAGGTTAGAGATGGCCCCTTTTGAGTTCCCCTCAGAAGTCTCTAAGAAGGTTTATGATGCCATTAAGCTAAATCGGAAAGCTAAATATTCTTGGTTGGCAGATAACTTGGGAGTCAGTGAAGCCACTATTAAAAGGGACATTACGACATTGAAAGAACTGGGGTTGATAAATGCGCAACATTCAAAGGTAAAAGGCGAATGGCAATTGATAGAAAAAAAATGGTTGTCCACTAATTATATTCCTCAGCTTGCTGGTTTGATTGGTTGCTTCACCCGATGCTGATAAGCTGTCGGGGTATTAGGCTCCCCCTCCAACTTGGAGTGTGGACACCGGGCAAGCCCGTGACGTATAAGTGGTAATGTAAAATCGAAGCCGCACTGTCCATTCCTAAATGGGCAATTTTAGCCTGCAGACTTGTAAAAATGCCTATTCCCAGACACGGAAAAGCTTCTTGTCAAGGTTGCGTGTAACGAACTCCATAGGCAGCTTGGCATAAAGTTCGGTTGTCTTGATGGAGGAGTGTCCCATCATTACCTGTAGTACTTCCTTAGGTATCCCTTCCCCTAAGTTGACGGTACAGGCAAAGGTATGCCGGGCTACATGTGTAGTCAAAGGAAAGCTGCATCCAAGAGCCAGCCCTACACCTTTCAGGAACTGATTGTATTTCTGGTTGGAAGTGATGTGCAGCTTGTAACCGTTACGTTCCAGAATATTCTGCGTATAGGGCAGGATGGGAGTGATGAATGCTTCACCCGTCTTCAGACGATGCCCGTCTATGTAATCTCGTCCGTCCACTGTAATGACGTGTTGGGTATAGTCGAATGATTTGGCGTCACTGTATGCCATTCCGGTGAAAATCTGGAAAAGGAAGAAGTCGAGATACATGTTGGCTGCTTTGTCCGATGATTCCTCCCGGATGGCTATCAGTTTCTTGACCTGTTCTTTGGTAAGGTGCGGACGTTCGCCCTTTTCGCCCCGTTTGTCCTGGAACCTGCTGTAAGGGTTCTCTTTGACAAGTCCCAGCCGGAAAGCTTCGCTGACGTAGCTCTTGAAACGTTTGTGGTAGTTGTGTATGGCTGCCTGGCTGCGTACAATGGGTTTCCCCGTTGATGTGAAGGTCTGTTCCTCCCGGATGAACATATCGAACTCATAGATGTGGGGCAGGGTGATGTCATCGAAGGTCTTGAACTTGCCGAAGCGCTGCAGGGCTTTATAAGTGGTGAGATGCCCCTTTCTTGTCCCTTCCCTCATCTTGCGTGACTGGATGCGTTCGCGCATCCATCCCATGAAGTTACGGCGGTTGTTCCCTTCGGAAGAAAGATAGGTCTTGAACTGCAGGGTGGTCATGTCATCCCCGTTCACTTCCATGGCGATGATGATACGTTCAAATTCCGTTACCTTGTTTCGGATCTGTTCATTCAAGAGAGCCGCTTTCGGATGCTCTATGACCTTTCCGTCCTGCCATTGTGTGAGGTTCAGGAAGATACCCGTTGAAAAATAGAAACGTTCGCGGCCCAGGCAGACCACGATTTCTACGGCAGCGCAAGTGCTTTCACTTGCCTGTTTCCGTCTGTTGAAAACTGTTCGAACTCTGTTGTTCATGGTGTAACACAATTGTGAGAAGTGTAACACAACTGCTGTAACACAAAAGCCGTCCGAAAGTGGCTTTTTATGTCCAGCGGTGTCACCTTTTCTCTTTTTTTTAATGGTGTCACACTTGATGTGAAAACCTGCAATTGATTGTTAATCCCTTGAGAATCAGAATTGATAAGGGCTTTAGAAAAGAAAAGGGACTCGAATGAGTCCCTTCTTTCAGTGATCCGCTTGGGGCTCGAACCCAAGACCCCAACATTAAAAGTGTTGTGCTCTACCTGCTGAGCTAGCGGATCTCCCTGTGTTCTGAAATAACTTGTATCTCAAAAGCGTGTGCAAAGGTATTGCTTTTTTTTGAATTACGCAAATTATTTCGGGGTTTTTTCTTGAATTTTATCAATTTCGTGTTCTTTTGTCACATATCTTTGCCAATAAGCAATGATAAGTGTGGTCAGAGGCAGTGCGATAATAAGGCCGATGAATCCCAGAAGCGCACCCCATACAGACAGCGAAAGCAACAGTATCGCGGGGTTCAGTCCCATGGCCTTTCCCATTATTTTGGGTATGACAATCGTTTCGGTGATAATCTGTACAAGGATGAACAGACCTACGGCCAGACCGAAGACATACCAGAAGTTCTGTCCTGTGTCAGCAGCCTTGAGCATGGCGAGGAATGCGGTAGGAATGAGTGCGAACGTATGGAGATAAGGCACAAGATCCATTATTCCAATGAGAATGCCGAGGCCTATTGCCATGGGAAAATCCATTATGCTGAATCCTATGCAGAACATAATGCCCATGCATAAAGCTACAGAACTCTGTCCGCGTATATAATTGTTCAGTTCTCGTTCAACATCTTTCATGAGCTCCTGCCAGAACGGACGGTTCTTTTTGGGGAATATCTTTATCCAGTTGGTTGTGAGATATTCGTAGTCGAGCAGTATGAAGAACATGTAAAGCAGTGTGATGCAAGACGCGACAATGCTTATAATGACACTGGCTGTCTGGCCGAGAACAGAGAATACCTTTGGCATGCCGCTTTTGAGAAGGTCGCTGAAATCCTTGCTTTTGAAGAACTTCTCAATCTCGTATTGGTTTTCAACAACCCATCTTTTAGCTATTAATGACAGGTCGTTGGTATGCGTTGTCTGTTGCAGCCATCGCATGAATACTTCATAAAGTTTCTGGAACTGTTCGATCATTGGAGGTATGATGAAATATATCATGCCGCCGATTACTCCGATGACTATCAGAAGCGCGATGATTATTGCAAGCGCTCTGACCTTTACTTTCATTTTATATTGAATGAATCTTACCAGTGGATAAAGCAGATATGCAAACAGCCATGCGATGATGAAAGGCAATAATGCTCCGCTAAGATAATTGATGGCGTACAGAACTGTAAAGACAAGGATTGCAATTAACAGCCATCTTACGAATTTGTCGAAAGTTATTCTTTCTTCCAGCATAAATATATAATTTAGAGGTGGTGTATTTAAATGATGTGTTCTTTCAGATTAGCCTTAAGGATATAGAATTCTTTTAACTTCCGTCTTTGCAAGTACCGGCTGTCGCCGTCGACATTATGATTATGATGCCAGGAAGCTGTAATTACATCAAAAACATAAATACAACATATTATAATAGTGCCGACACCATATTTTACATTCTTTTCCTCGGGGCAATCTTATGATTTATGTCATCTGTTTTTCTTTATGTTCTGATATGATCCGGCAAATCTTTAATGATATTGGCCGTCTGATACGCGGCAATCAAGAGATATGAACTCTTACAAATAAGTCTGAGTATGTCCGTCACTTGGATATTGTCAGGTCGCATGCAGATGCATACGGCTGAATGATTATTGTATCAGTGTCGGATACATATGCCGTTGCTGCATGTTGTGCCGGTATCGGTCATATTTATAGCTTGCCCTGTGTGGCTTTCTTATAGCATTCGCGGCAGAGGGGCTCGTACTCACTCTCTTCACCAAGCATCACACGTTTGTCTCCGTCAACTATTCTGTGACTTATGTAAGCGAGGTTTCCGCATTTCACACAGATGGCATGAACCTTTGTCACGTCGTCGGCAATGGCACATAATGCAGGCATAGGACCAAACGGAATCCCCTTGAAGTCCATGTCCAGTCCTGCGATAATGACACGTGTCCCACGGTTGGCCAGTTCGTTGCATACGTCCACCAGACCTTCATCAAGAAACTGGGCTTCGTCTATTCCCACCACATCAATGTCTGATGCCAGCAGCAATATGCTTGATGAAGAGTCTATCGGTGTTGATTGTATGGATGTGTTGTCGTGGCTTACCACATCTACGTCAGAATAGCGTGTGTCTATTGCTGGTTTGAATATCTCCACTTTCTGGCGTGCGAATTTGGCACGTTTCAGACGTCTGATCAGTTCTTCTGTCTTTCCTGAAAACATCGAACCGCATATCACTTCTATTCTTCCCGGGCGATGTGCCTCGCCTGATAAATATTCTGTCATGTTGATTGCAAAAGTACAAAGACGTTTTAAAAATTGCAAAGAAATGGCGGCTTTTTTTGTTAGTGAGGAATATTTACTTATATTTGTCTGCAATATGGGAACACTGTATATAGTGCCTACGCCGGTGGGCAATATGGAAGATATGACGTTGCGCGCCATCCGTGTACTGAAGGAGGCCGATGTCGTGTTGGCCGAAGACACTCGCACATCAGGAGTTCTTCTCAAGCATTTCGAGATACAGAACCGTTTGCTGTCGCACCATAAATTCAATGAACATGGCACTACGGCGTCTGTTATCGAACGTCTTAAGGGTGGTCAGAATGTAGCACTTGTAAGTGATGCCGGCACACCGGGTATAAGCGATCCGGGATTCTTTCTGGCGCGTGAAGCAGTCAAAGCCGGTATAACCGTTCAGTGTCTGCCGGGTGCCACGGCATGTATACCTGCTGTTGTAGCGTCGGGACTTCCTTGCGACAGGTTTTGCTTTGAGGGCTTTCTGCCGCAGAAGAAAGGTCGTCAGACAATGCTCAACTCTTTGAAGGACGAGCAGCGTACAATGATTTTCTACGAATCGCCTTACCGGTTGTTGAAAACGTTGGGACAGTTTGCCGAAGTGTTCGGTGCAGAACGCGAAGTGTGTGTCTGCCGTGAGATATCAAAGCTGCATGAGGATTATGTCAGAGGTACTCTCGCAGAAGTGAAGGAACATTTCGAAAACAACGAACCACGTGGTGAGATCGTCATTGTGCTGGCAGGCAGCAGTGACAAAAAGTAAAGAACACATATAATAAAACCAGACTGATATGAAAAAGTTATTATTTTTAGCAATTGGTTTAACTTTGATCACCTTCATGGGATGCAAAGATGACCGCAAAGTAGCCGATGTCGCAGGTTTCAGCCAGAATGACTCATTGCAGAAAATCATTGCTCAGAAAGATAATGAGATAAATGATATCATGGAAACATTCAATCAGATTGAAGCCGGATTCAAAGAGATTAATGAAGCAGAGAACCGTGTAAGTCTGATGAAGGACGGTGAAGGCGCAAACCGCAGACAGCAACTCGTGGAGAATGTTCAGTTCATATCCGCTACGATGAAGGAGAATCGTGCGCTTATTGACAAACTCCGTCGTCAGCTTCGTGAAAGCAGTGTCAAGAGCGACAATCTGAAGAAGACCATCGAAAATCTTGTAGCCGAACTCGAAGAGAAAGACAATCAGTTGCAACAGCTCCGTGCAGAGCTTGATGCAAAGAACATACATATAGCCGAACTCGACCAGACAATAAGCAGTCTTAATGATAATGTGTCCAATCTGCAGACAGAAAGTTCGCAGAAGAGCGCCACAATCCAGGCACAGGACAAACAGCTCAACACCGCATGGTTTGTTTTCGGTACAAAGAAAGAACTTAAGGAACAGCGCATCATCGACGGTGACCGCGTGCTTGAGTCAAACTTCAACAAGAGCTATTTCACAAAGATAGACATACGCGTGGAGAAAGAAATCAAACTTTATTCAAAGTATGCCAAGATTCTTACCATGCATCCGTCAGACAGCTACACACTGCAGAAAGACGCCAACAAGCAGTATGTTCTCCGTATCACAAATCCGCAGATATTCTGGTCAACAAGCAAATATCTCGTGATACTCGTGAAATAACACATTATATTATTTATAAAAACAAAGGCAAGTTCTATACAGGACTTGCCTTTGTTTTTATTCCGTCTCATTGCTCAGGGGACACATCGTGTCATTCATTGACTATTTGGCGGGTCTCCGGTAGCTTGTTTTCATGCGCTCCGATGTTTGTCGTTGTTTGCAGCGACTGTTCAGATTGTGTGTATCAGGCAGTCTTTTGGTGTCTGTGTTACGTTATCTTTTAAGTGCTGTGAACTATCTCTTTTTTCCGTAGAACATTCTTTTTATCTTCGCAGCACGTTCTTTTTGTTTGCAGAGATCGATGCATGCCGTACAGACTCTTTTGATTCCGGTTAGGTATTAATCATGATTCAGAAAAATGATAAGGCCCGTATCGCATTCTGAAAGAGCCCGTATCAAACGGTAATATGGCCCGTATTGAGTGCTGATATGGCCTATATCGGATACTAAAATGGCCCGTTTCGTAAATCCGAACGGGCCGTTTCGCAGCAGCTGAAATCCTATACTTATAAAAGTTATATGTATAATGTATAAGTCATCTTTTTCTGATCTTCTGTCAGATTTGCATTGTCTGTATTATCCGAGTAGCGGTGCCACATATTTGGCCAGAACATATCCGCCGCCCATAAGCCATACAAACAGTATGAAAGCCAGTATAAACGGTTTCGCACCAGCCTTGCGGAATTTGTCGATACTTGTCTCTGCACCGAGTGCTGTCATAGCCATTGTCAGGAGGAATGTGTCGAATGTGTTGATGAAGTCAACCAGTCCGGCCGGCAGAAGATCGAGAGAGTTGAATCCTATCACAACGAGGAACAGAATGGCAAACCACGGCATGGATATTTTTCCGCGTCCGTTTGCGTCGCCGCTCTTTATCGCTGCTCTCATCACGCTGTAGCTTATTATGAGCAGTACAGGTACAAGCATCATCACACGAATCATCTTCACGATTATCGCAGGGTCTGATACTTCCTTGCCCATTGCGTTTCCTGCACCTACTACGTGTGCCACTTCATGAACCGTACTGCCAGTGAAAATTCCCATTTCCTGTGGTGTGAGATCAACGATACCGTTGCGATACAATATAGGATAAAGGAACATTGCAATCGTTCCGAATATAACAACCGTTGATACAGCCACAGCTGTCTTGTATGGTTTCACCTTTATGGCCGACTCTGTTCCCAGTATGGCAGCCGCTCCGCAGATGCCGCTTCCCACTGATGTCAGCAATGCGATGCCCCGGTCCATTTTCATCAGCCGGCCTATCATCACTCCGCCGCATATTGTCACTGCCACTATTATAGCATCTATGCATATTGCCGGGATGCCTACTTCCACAACATTCTGGAACGTAAGCCTGAAACCGTAGAGTATGATACCGATGCGCAATATTCTTTTCGAACAGAATTGTATGCCCGGCACCCATGTCTCCGGCAGATTATTGCGGAGGCTGTTGGCATAAAGCATACCAAGGATAATGCCGACAATCATCGGGCTGAACGACAGACTTTTTACAAACGCCATGTCGCCGATGTAGAATGCGGCACATGAGAACAGTGTGATTAGCAGCACGCCATGCAGCATACTGCTGCGCTTTTCACTTAACATAAGCTTTAATTTTGATTTATAATAAAAAGTTTAAAATGCAAAGATAAGGCAAATGAGTGGAAAGAAATTCTGCTTTCAATTTCCCAAGTGCAACTTATCTGGTGCAAAGATAATTAAAAAAGGTTTGTAGTATAGGTTTTTCATGATATTTTCTTCATCTTTATGTTTCATTTTGACAGATGCAGTATCTTATACCTGCTGTTGGTAGTGCAGTCTTATAACAGTTGTATAATATGTTTTTACAGAAAAACCGTTCCTCTTTTTCATCCTTTATCTATCTGATAGAGTAGGAAATAAAAAGCGGCTAAAAATATATTTTAGCCGCTTTTACTTTTCTTTTTAAATAGTTCCTTCTTCTTGTTCTGTTAGAACATCTATCGATTTAATTGCTTTTTCGTGACTGTATATAGCTTCGCAAAATAAGGTATAAACCTAAAACGATAAAAGGAACGCTTAACAGTTGTCCCATATTGAAAAACAAAGAGTCTTCGAAACTTTCTTGATTTTCTTTAGTATATTCTAAAAGGAAGCGCATGAGAAAAATGGCAAAGATGCTAAAACCAAAATAGAAGTAGCTTCCGATTTTAAAAATATGTCTTTTATATTTGTACAGGGAATAAGCAATTAAGAAAATAATAAAATAACTTAATGACTCATACAGTTGTGATGGATGTCTTGGTAAATCATCAACATGCCAGAATATAAAAGCCCAGGGCACATCAGTCGGTCGTCCAATAATTTCAGAATTCATTAAATTTGAAATTCTAATAAAAGCTCCGCCTAATGGAGCCAAGATAGCTATTACATCTATAACCTTAGGGAAAGGAATGTGAACTTTTCGCGAGTATAATAACATGGAAATAAACAAACCAATTGCTCCCCCGTGGCTTGCCAACCCTTTGTATCCTATAAATTCGTAAACTCCATTTGCATTCTCTCTGAACGGAATAAATATTTCAATTATATGAGAAGAAAAATATTCAAAATCATAAAACAGACAGTGTCCCAGTCTTGCACCTCCGAAGATACCAATAATAGCATATATAAAAAGTTTCTCCATTGCATCCAGAGTATAAATATTCTCTTTCTTATATATGTGACCAATTATATAGTAACAAAGAACAAGTCCGGTAACAAAAATTAAACCGTAATATTGAAGCTTAACAGGACCAAGACTGAATATAACAGGATCTATATCCCAATTTATGTATAATATTGTATTCATTGATTTTGTGGTTTATATTTCTGTATCTACTTTTATTTTCCTGGAAATTTTATGTTCGTCACGTACACGGAACAGTTCCCGGTATACCTTTTCCTTATTGCCCTGAATAACTTTGATCCCGTTACGCAATCTTCTGTTTTCTTCTTGAAGAAGCTGTAACTCTTTTCTTCTGTTCATCAGATATCATTTCTGCATGTACTTTTTTTCAGTAGCTTTTGTATAAGTTCAGGAACCGGAAACTGTTGCCGTATAGAAAAACGAAAATGGTTTTCAGTTTTGAGATATAAGTTCTATGTATATCTTACAGACTCTTCCGTCCGTCACCCGTCACTTCTTTATCATCTCCATTTTCAGAGTCTTTTCTTTTAGCGGCATCGGATATGCGCTCAGCCATATCTCCGGACTTATCCGTTGTCCGGTTATTGTGCCCTTCTTATCGCCGTCGTCAGGTCGGTCACTGTTGCTGTAGTCCATGTTGCGGTTCAGTGCCAGCACGTAAGCCTCAATCTTTTTGCCCGCCATATCCTTGGTCAGCGGCAGATAGTATGTATAGTTCTTGTCGCTGCCGGCACTCTTATATTCCCACGTGTTCGATGTGAACGACGGTGCACGGTCGGGACATCCCACATACTCGCCGTCTATCTTCAGACCAGCCCATGCGCCTTCATATCCGTGATAACCGTTCACAGCCACGCACAGATATGCGCCGTCAGGTATCTCGTCGAGTGTTATCTCGCTCTTCCATGCCTTTTGTGCCAGACATGTCGCGCTTCCGTAGGGGCGGAACAGGTTTGATGCGCGCCAACGACTGTTGTCCACTTTCTTTCCATCCTTGTATCCGCTAACCTCCGACAGACGTATGGGGCACGGTGAGAAACGCACGAATCTCACATCACCGGCATTCTTAAGGTCTATCTCCATTTTCTTTCCTGCCATGAAAGTGATTGGTTTCCAGCTTTTCAGATCGGCCGATACGTAAGCCTCCACGCCCTCGTATGATTTCAGAGGGGTGATAGAATACTCGTCGAACGACTCGATAACCAGTTTGTCCAGCTGCTGTTTCTCGCCCATGTCAAGACAGAATCCTGATTCGCCGAACGGACGTATATCGCCCCAGCGCATGGCTATAGAGAATCCTGTTTGCGGATCACCGTCGAACAGGTTGCGATCCCATATCTCTCGCGCTCCGAATATCTCCTGGCCGAAGAAAGCGTCCCGCGCTGCCTTCACTTGAGGAATGGCCGTCTCGCCCGAGCGTTTCAGCGAACGGACCTCGAGTGCATTGTTGTCGGCGGCGAAGCATGTGGCATAATACAAAGCCTCGGCGTCGGTCGGCACGTCGCATCCCTGCATGTCGGCCAGCTTGCGGTAGGGCGACATTTTGAGCTTCTGTCCGTCGAAAGTCAGCGTCACCTGCTGTCCCTTCAGCAGTTTGCGCGCCTGCTCACCGTCGATTTCGGCAGAGCTGAACAGTTCGCCTCCGCATTCCATTCTAACCTTGTATTTCTCTCCCGGTTTACCGAGCAGCTTCACTTCTGCCGTATTGCCTGCGCGGTCGTTTATGATGTGATATGGTATTCCGCTTAGTGCCACCTTATCCTTCTCCTCGTCTGTCGTTATCTTCACCAGTGCCACGCGGAACGGCATCACCTCAACCTCCAGTTCAGTGCCGTAGTCATGGTTGCCAAGGTCGTATATGTAAGGATGATAAAGCCGTGCCTTCACCTTACGGCCGTTATCCTTCAGTCCGGCCTCCGAGTCGAGTCGGATGCGGTAGGTCTTCTTTTCCCACGACAGGTTGCGCAGCGTTATGAACTGCGTACGGCCGTCGCCTCTCGATATCGCACCGTCGCCATAGCGTTCGGCAGGCAGTTTTATGCCGCTCGTCAGAATGTCGCGGTAGTCGCGGTGCAGGTTGTATATGTATGCAAGATAGGGAAACTCATCGTCCCTCAGCAGCCAGGGGTTGGCGTAAATCTGCGGAGCCAGTATCAGTTCGCGGTTGAATGCCTGCAGAATCAGGTCGTCCTCCCAGTAGTCAAGACATGATGACAGACACACACCGTGGTCCTCCGTCAGTCGTGTCATGTTGTCCGGAGCTTTCCTGCTCAATGCCCTTGCACGGTGATGAGGTGCAGTCACGTCGTTTGTCATGAACACGTCGATGTATGTTTCCTCGCCGCCCATCAGATATGTGGTGGAATATTTGTCGCCAGGTCCGAGGTTCAGACGGTGGTTCAGTAGTATGAATCCCGGATCCTCCTGCCTGATGGCCTTCATCATCTGTTCGAAATTGCCGTACATCTCCGGCCGCAGCTGTCCGCACACGGCGTCCATCTTGAATAGTTTGAACTTGTATTTCTTCACCAGTTCGGTCATGACGTCCATGCGTTCGGCAGCTTCAGCCGGTGTATTGCCGAATCCGTCAGGACCGCACCACACTCCGAACTGCGTGCCTATCGACGATGCCTTACGGCAGATGGCGTCCAGACCATTGGGAAACTGTTGCTTGAAACGCTCCGAGCGTGTGCTGCCATAGCGCTTCGCACCATCGAGAGCACCTGCGTCGAAAGCATATATGTCGAGCTGCATGCCGTATGTGTCGTGCAGCCATTTGAAGAAGTCGAGGTTTATCTGGGTCTGTTTCTCCGTCGGTCCCTCATTCGTGTTGTTTATCCACGAGAAGTATTCCGAGTGCGACGGTGTGTTTTCCGCTGCGCCACCTACGGGCAGTGCCTGACCGTACGACGCGGTTGATGCCAACGCCAGAAGAAGTGCGGACAGGAATGGTTTGTAGTTCTTGTTCATGTTTTTATATAATAAGGTTTGGTGTTTTCGTTGTAAACAGTCATGACATGTCTGTTTCCGTCTGCTAAGTTACTACAAAAAATCATCTATATGGCCGTTATTCATGAATTTCTTTCATTCTTAATGTCTATCCAATGCAGATTTTTCTTGTAATGCTCTTTTCTTTTGAGCTGGCAGCAGTCTGTCGGTTACGTTATTTTTGCCATATTTTAAATATGATGTTCGTTTGTGTAAACAATATAGAATGTTTGTAAAAATAAAGTAAATGCAATAATTTCATTGTGCATATTTTACTATTTTTATGCAGGGATGTAAAATTTTCGGTTTCTATACAACACGGATGAGTATGGTTAGATTTGGTTCTCATTGTCGAAAGATGTTGCTTATTGTTGTTTTATCTTTCATTTTTGTGATGGATATTTCAGGGCGTGTCATTGATATTGGGATGTTTTCTGCATGTAAATCTCCTGACACCATCGGATTCTCTACATATCTTTCAGGATTTTATGATATTAATTCTCCTCTTCTATATAAAGGTCCGGACAATTATAACGAAGTATTCATTAAGAGCAGAAATATTAATAATTGTGGAGAATTTATTGAGCACAAATATCTTGATAAGTTCTTCTTTACGAATCTTACTCGACCTTATGAGAAGGACGTTTATAGTTATGACTATCGTTACGGGGTAAAATTTAAACACCAGGATGTTATCGGTACAGTTGTAGTCAGAAGTTGTACTGATTATCCTGTAAGGTTCGGCACAGGCGTTAAGCAGTATATTCTCACACTGTATGATGAATCAGGATGCCTTAAAGACCAAAGGCTTATAGGTCAGTGTAGCGCGGATCACCGTTCGAAAGTGGTGTTTTATACACACGATTATCAAGAACAGAATTTCTATGTATGGGTCCGTGATACCGTTATGCTTGAAAAACAGGATGATAGAATGAAAGCTGTTGTAATGGATCATGTGTATTTTTATGATGATTCTCTGAATGTTCATAAACGCGTCGATGTATATAATATAGGTTCGGCTGATATTTATCAACCTAAGATTATATATGTTGATGATAACGGAAAGGATGTTTATAATGCACAGGAGACTGTTTTAAGGCAGTTTTGGCCATTCGATACGGCACGCCTTAAAAAGGCTTATGAAAATTTGAAAAGTAATTCTTCAGAGAGCGGACAGTGGGAGTTTTTCAATGCGTTCCCTTCTCGCTGGAAGGATTTTGAACGTATATTCCGTTATGACGATACACCGGGATATGATCTGACAATGTTTTGTTATGAAAAGAGTTTTTCTTTGTTGTTCACCTCATTGTTCTGTCCGGAAAGTGATGTTGAGTATTGGGGACAGGAAAGGGTGCCTTACGCATTGGGTGACCTTTATATCCCGTCGGACGTATTCATGCATAAGTTCGTCGGAATATTGACAGGTTTTGAGAATGTGGAAGCCAAGAAACCTTCTTATATTGTAGGAAGTGCTTTTAGCAATCTTATATCTTTACTACTTGAAAAAAACAATGCTGATTCTCTTTTCAGGGAATTATCAACTCTTAGTAGGGCTGAGATGTTTAATGTATGGCGTTTTTATTGGACCAATAATTATATTCCCGAGTTTGAAAATGAGCGTTCCCGACATGATAAGCTGTCGCTTGAAATGTTGGTGAAAAGATATGAAAAGAATTTCCCCGCAGTTACAAAAGCCATGGCCGATGCCTGGTATTATTATCATTTGCCTGAACTTGTGGCGTTCTGACGTAGGTTGATTTATTGTTTTCCGCCTTTTATCGCGGATTATTATTGCATGTTACGACGCATGATTGTTATCTCTTATTCTTGAAGAAATCCTGCATCAGCTGCCGGCATTCCTCTTCGAGCACTCCGCTTACAACCGTTGTCTTGGGATGCAATGCTCCGGGGGCAAAGCGTGAAAAGCCGCGCTTCTCGTCGGCTGCGCCGTAAACAACGCGCTCAATCTGCGACCATCCCAGCGCACCGGCGCACATAACGCACGGCTCAACCGTGACATACAGCGTGCATCCCTTCAGATATTTGCCGCCGAGCGAGTCGGCAGCAGCCGTTATGGCCTGCATCTCGGCATGTGCCGTCACATCGTGAAGGGTTTCGGTGAGGTTGTGCGCACGTGCTATTATCTTGTCCTGACACACCACCACTGCGCCGATTGGTATCTCCCCGGCCGCTCCGGCTTCGTGTGCTTCGGCCAGTGCCATACGCATGAATTTCTCGTCTTTGGTCTGCTGGTTGTCGTTTTCCATTGCTGCGGATTTTGTTTCTGTCTGCTAAGTTACTACAAAAAAATCGCTGTACGGACGTTTTCTCTGAAAATCTTTAACCGTAATAGTCATCTCATGCCATTTGTCCTACTCAGCTGATAAATAATTGTGTGAAATAGAAAAGTTTTTCTTTTCATCATGAAAAATTCAATGTTAGAATCTCGGGTATGTTTTATGTGGATCAGCAGAAGTTCCGAACAACATTAGTTTACATAAAACCCGGAGGACCAGCTTACGATTTTTCTTGACTTTTTTTTGACAAAAATTTTTCGCAAAAGAGGTGTGAAGAAATGTTAAATTGTATCTTATAAAGCCTCTTTCAGTATGAATGGCTTTGGCATATACCCTGTAACATAGTTCGGAACAATTCATTCCGCATTCTGATTAAGCCTGTTTTAGGGTCTGATATAGCCTGTTTCAGGGTGTGGTTTGGTGCATTTCAGCCCCTGATATGGGCTATATCGCATGCTGAAATGGTGTTTATTGCAAGACGAAAAAATGGATGTTAAACATAAGTTGTTGCTGTTCAATAACTTGCGCGAGGCTCTCATAATTCGCGTATTTGCGCCCGACGGAGAGTCTGCCCGCAAATATTCATTTATTTTTCGGGGTAGAATAGAAAACCCGGACCGAAAAATCAGAATGTGGTTACAATCTGAAAGTTGCCCGTTTTGCTTAATTCCAGCAGAAGAAAACAACGCTTATTCGGGGATTGAAGCTGCGGTCTTTTGTTGAAATCAATTCTTGCTTAATTTCTATTGAACCGTTTGTTCCGTGCTTCGTTTCCTGCTTTTGATGTTGGTGTCTGCCGCATCTGCATTGTCTTTGTCATATTTTCATATCTGACAGTTATAAACATCACAGTAATCTAATTACCTTCTCCATTGTGTTATTTTATGTTTAAAACAGTTTTTTCGTGATATTTTGTTTACCTTTGTGCTATCAGTCTGCGGGCAGTCTTTATGATATGATGAGTGCGCGCAGGGCGTCTGTTGTTCCGTCGGTGCCTGTATCATGTCTTATCGGGCTGTTTCCGGCGGATGGACATAGTGTATGAAAATGAATAACTCAAACCTGATAATATGAAAACAAAAGAATCAAACTCCTTGTTTCCCGGCGTATTGCTGCCGGTAAACTTACTCATGAGAATTCTTGTTTTTCTTCTGCCGGCTGTGCTTTTGTGCGGGTGCTCGTCGTCGGATGACGGCAGTGGCGATGGTGGCAATCCTGTTCCGGAATACGATCGCTCACTTGTCGGTACGTGGCAGATTTCGGATAACGGCGGTGACCAGTCGGCTCCGGGCACTCTTGTGTTGGAGGCTGACGGCAAAGGTACTTATGACGACGGCACACTGAAATGGTACACGTCGGAACGAAAACTCTATGTCAGTTTCGACAACGGACGCCGAATAAAGGGCGATTTCTATTATGTGGACGGTGCCGAGCTCACCATTCAGGGGAGTAATCTTGTTTACACCACGTCGTTTCCTGCTGTCGGCCGCTGGTATGCGGAGGATTTCAAGGGCGGATTTTTCAGCTACGACTTCAGCGATACAGGCGTATGCAAGACGTACGGCTTTGATGATGGCGGCAATCAGGTGAAGCGCGATCTTTGGTGGTTCCGCATTCCGCAGGGTGTTGTGCTCAATTATGACGGATATACACGTACTTTGCAGTTCTCCCTGGATGGTGACCGGATGATTGTCGAGGGCGAGGGAACGTTCGTACGCGATGTCCCTGTTTACGGAAACTGGCGTTCGGTATATACCGAGAATGGTCCGATAGGAAAGGATTCTGAAGATTATTCCGAACTTGAAATAATAAAGAAGGAATACGGCAGTTTCTTCTATTGCACTTATCATAGCGATGAGTGCATAGGGGCAGGGCCGTGCACGATGACCGTGTCGTGCGTCATGGAGCTGTTCCCTGACGGCGGCCAGATGTATATACGCAATGATGACAGTGTGAACATAGTCATCTATTATCGTTTCCATTATGACAAGACTATGGAAAAACTTTATCTTGAGCTTAGCAAAGAAGCAGAATTCAATAAATACAGTGGTTATGAAATGGTTGAATGATATATTAAGGACGGCCGCCTGTGCCGGAGTTATGATGCTGCCTGTGCTGTTTTCGGCATGCAGCGACAGTGACGACAGTAATGATGACGGAGGTGACGATACGACGGATAGCGGGCTGGTGAAGATAGCTTATACGGCAGACCGGACGTCGGAAAACATCTTCGGACAGATGAACTTTGGTGTGACGTTTGCCAGGTCCGGCGGCGACGGCAGTGTGAGTATGGCCGATGTGCGCGAGAGTTACGACTCCATAGTGTGGAAAGTGGAGGAGACCGGCCGTTCGTTCAAACTCATGGACAACGTACACATGACCATGCAGTGGAGCCATTGTTTCTATCTGCCGGGCAGCTATACCACGTATGTCGTAGGCTATAAGGGCGACCGCGAGATATTCCGCACCGAGTCTGTGGCTCTGAAAGTGACGGACAACAATGATTTTCTGTGTTGGAACTGGAACGAGATAACGGGCAACGAGGGCAACACGGGGTATGAAAACGTGCTCGACAGTGATTTCCAGCTTTCCGTCAATCCGATGATGAACGGCGGAGTGACGGGTGCGGAGCTCATGATGTGGAACAACGGACATGGCGACAATGTGTTTTATGACACATCGGTCAATGCCCTTTATGCTTATCTCACGCAGCTTTGCGGTGCTCCTATAATCGACCGCGGCTCTACGGATTTGCAGGATGCCTACGCCGGACAGTTCGCCTATCATCACGAGGGTGCCACTCCGCTGGCTTTATGGCATACCGCTAAAGCACGCATCGTGCTGCTCGGCATCGACCGCGAGGGCTTGAAACTCTGCCGGGCATACGCCGAACCGCTTTGACATAGTATATAGTCTGACGGCACATCGCAGCGCCGGATGATGAACATATTCCGCAGACCGGGTGTTAAATTTTAAGTTAACGGTCTGCGGATTTTTTCGTGGTCTTTTTTCTGAATCAGCGTGCAGCAGGATCCGTTCAGGTTATTTCGCAGTGTGATGAGTGTTACGTAATATTAAGCTTGCCTTATATCACAGAGCGTATCGGATTTGACCGTATGCCCGGCTGTTTCTATCCGTGTTCGGACACGGATTTTTTGTTGTCTGCAATTAACTATAATTAATACGCTGTTGCTTGACATGAGAGGTTTTATTTCATAACTTGCGCAAAATAAAAATCCGATAGCCATGAAGACAATACTTACCTTTTGGCATACATCAGCATCTTTTGCGGACAGCGTTTCCGGACTGTTGCATCCGGACTGTTACGTTGTATCGCAGACCGGTATAGGTCTGTGCCGGGTAGGTCTGTGTGAAAGGTTGTTGACGTATGGTGTCTCTGTGATGGGCAGTCGGCTGAAGGTGTAACGGGCCGGCGGCAGGTATATGATATAATCTGGAAGGTTTTGAACATATAATAATATCCGACTATGACTCATGACAGAATTTATCAATACGGAATGTTGCGGGTGATGATGCTCGTAGTGGTGTGGTGTGTGGCGGTAATGTCGGGCATTGCCGGAAATGTGTATGGGTTTGAAGACGGTGATGAGGTGGAGGCCGGCGGGACAGATGTAGGCGGAAGTCTTGCCGCGTATGAAGATCTGCGGTTTAATTACTGGGTTGATGATACCATGTCAGTCAATATTGCCGGACAGGATATTCCGCTGAAGATACTTTACAGAATCTACTACGACAAGGAAGGCGAGGATTTCGTCAGGTTCAATGTGGCTGTCGTGGCATTTGATGAGAGACAGGGTGGTGATTCCGATAAATTCATTTATAAGGGCAAGAGATATTCATTGATACAAGACAGCTTCTGTTATAAGTACGAAAGAAGGAAAGGTCCGGTCTACAGACTGAAGGATGCACTTGTCCTGACATGGCTTGACAACGACATTTATCCGCTGGTGGAGAAGTGCACTGTTATTGATGTGAATCTGAAAATAGACATACGTAAACAGAAAAGAGGTATGCCTTTGGACTTGAAGATGGGAAAGGGCAAAACGAGAGATTTCTGTTACAAGTATAGAAAAATTCGGGCTAAGCACGACGAGGCCCGGAAAAAGCAGGCAGAATTTTGATTGGTAGAAGATTGTTTCAGGGTGATTTAACGGTCCGGCATGGTTTGCCTGCACGTGCCGGATTTTTCTTTTTGTATTCTTTTTGAAGTTTTGTCTGAGGCGAGGCTAATTGTATTGTTGTGTCCTGCTGCTGTTGCTGGTCTGCTCTTTGGTTGGGGCGGACGGTGCTTGTCGTGCGGAGTGTGAAAATAAGTGGCCAATAATTTTGCGCTTCATCCTTTTTGCTGTATTTTTGTGATGATTAAACAGATCACATGGCAAGACACAATGAGATGGGAAAGTGGGGCGAGGACGTGGCGGCTGCATATCTGCGGCAGAAAGGTTACGTCATACGCGAGCGCGACTGGAGGTCGGGCAAACGTGACATCGACATCATAGCCCTGACTCCCGACAGCCTGACTGTGGTCTTTGTTGAAGTGAAGACGCGTCTGCCGGACAGTGCCACGGCACCCGAGGATGCTGTGGACGCGGTGAAGATAAGAAACCTGTGTGTGGCGGCCGACAATTATGTGAAGATGCACGGAGTGGAAGAAGAACTGCGCTTTGACATCATAACGGTTGTGGGTATGCGAGGCTGTGAACCGCGGATAGAGCACATAGAGGATGCGTTCAATCCGTTGCTTATAATCTGAAACGTATGACGACATATACGATAAGACTTGACGAGGTGGATTCCACCAACACATATCTGCGCAATCTGGAGCCTTTGCCCGACGCTGATGTGGTGGCCGTAACGGCCGGACACCAGACTGCGGGCCGTGGTATGGGCAGCAACCGGTGGGAGAGTGAGGACGGACAGAATCTGTTGTTCTCCGTACTGATACGTCCCGAGGGTGTGCCTGTGGCGCATCAGTTTGTATTATCCATGGCCGAGGCGCTGGCTGTGAAAGACGCTCTTGACCCTCTGGCAGACGGGATGTCGCTCAAATGGCCAAATGATGTCTACTGGCACGACCGCAAGATAAGCGGTACGCTCATAGAGACATCCCTCAGCGGAAAGTTTGTGAAGGACTGCATATTCGGCACGGGTGTCAATATCAATCAGCGTGAATTCCGCAGCGATGCTCCCAACCCTGTGTCGCTGTGGCAGATAACAGGCCGTGATACTGACATAAACGCTGTGTTGGAAAAAGCACTTGAGGCATTCGAAGGGTATTACGCCATGGTGCTTGCCGGCGAATACGACCGTGTGGCGCAGCTTTATCACGAGGCGCTCTATCGCCGCACGGGCATGCATGCCTATTCGGACAGCAACGGACGTTTCATGGCTTCTATTGTCAGGGTGGGCCATGACGGCCGTCTTGTGTTGTGTGATGAGGCCGGACGCGAACGGAGTTATGCCTTCAAGGAAGTGAATTACATAATTTGAATTATATATGGCAAAGTACAAGAGAATTCTATTGAAGCTCAGCGGCGAGAGCCTGATGGGTGACCAGCATTTCGGAATCGATCCTGTGAGACTCGACGAATATGCAAGACAGATAAAGGAAGTGCACGAAATGGGTGTGCAGATCGGCATTGTAATTGGCGGTGGAAACATCTTCCGCGGTCTCAGCGGAGCGTCTAAAGGCTTCGACCGCGTGAAGGGCGACCAGATGGGAATGTGTGCAACAGTCATCAATTCGCTTGCTTTGAGTTCCGCTCTCGGTGCGAATGGTGTGAAGACCAAGGTGCTGACAGCCATCCGTATGGAACCTATCGGTGAGTTCTATACTAAGTGGAAGGCCATCGAAGCCATGGAGGCAGGTTATGTCTGCATCTTCTCAGCCGGCACAGGATCTCCTTATTTTACCACAGATACGGGTTCGTCGTTGCGTGGTATTGAGATTGAAGCCGATGTTATGTTGAAAGGAACACGTGTTGACGGCATATATACCGCAGACCCGGAAAAGGATCCGACAGCCACGAAGTTCAGCGACATAACCTACGACGAGATTTATACACGTGGGCTGAAGGTGATGGACCTCACTGCCACAACGATGTGCAAGGAGAACAATCTGCCGATATATGTCTTCAATATGGATGTGTTCGGCAATCTGAAGCGTGTTATGGACGGCGAGGACATCGGTACTTACGTTCACAACTAAATCGTATTCCATAAGACGCCCGGTTGTTTGTCTGGCGTTGGAACTATATCAAACAGTCATCCTCATGCCATAGGTGTGGGGATGATTTTTATTTTATGGGTATATATACAAAATATGCCGGCATGGAGTCAATCCCATACCGGCATATCATATTATTCCCTATTGTTGTTTTGTTTCCTGTTCTGTTCGTTCCTGTTATTCCTTCAGCAGCAATTCTTTTTTCGTGTATTGCTGTCGGTTATCGCACTTCGGTGAAGTCTACATACTCGCCTTCGTCCTTCGGAATTATTTTTTTCTTCATCTGTTTGGCGTTGTGTGTATGTATAGTTTCCTCCCTTGTGGTATTGGGGCGATACGTTGTGCGGTGTTTTTTTGTGTTGTTGAATCCGAAACTATGCAGTGTGTCGCGTACGTTACGATATATTCTGAACAGAGTGGCACCCATAAGTATCGCGATGATAAGGGCGAATATAAGAATTATTTTTATAAAAGTAAGCATGTTGTTCCGTTATTTTTGCATCATTTATTATCGCTGTCACCGCTTTTCTTGAATTGTATGAATACGGAAATTATGACATATAGCGGTATGATAATACTGAAACTGCCGATAAATCCGAACAAAATTATCATGACAGCGCATAATATGATGAATGAATATTTTATCTCGTTGCCTTTCCATCCCCACTGTTTGAACTTGAGGGCGAACATCGGTAGCTCTGCCACAAGTAGCCAGCAGCACAGTGCAAGGAGTAATATGAGCACGAATACCATCCATGGTGAGTTTTCCAGCCATTGTGTCTGGGTGGCTATGAGTGAGCCCCAGAATAGTGCGTTGGCAGGTGTCGGCATACCTATGAACGATGTTGTCTGACGTTCGTCGAGATTGAATTTTGCCAGACGGAGTGCAGAGAATGCTGCCATTACGAATGCTATGAATGGCAGAAATTGTCTTGTTGGTTCGAGAAATGCAGGATAGTCCATCACGCTGAGTTGTGAGAAGACTATCGCCGAAGGTGCAAAACCGAATGTGATGTCATCGGCCAGTGAGTCGAGTTCCTTGCCGATGGGCGACGACACTTTGAGAAGCCGCGCGCTCATGCCGTCGAAAAAGTCGAACGCCGCACCGATGATAATCCAGATAAGAGCCATTTTCGCATTGAGCATGAAGGCATATCCGGTTGCTATGCAGCCTGAGATGAGGTTGCAGCAGGTTATGGCGTTGGGGATGTTTCTTATTATTGGATTAGGCATTTGCTATCTGTTATATAACAGTTCTGTTATTTCAGTTTTGCTATTATTGTCTGGTCGCCGGTTGTGCTCTGACCCATCTTTACGCAAACCTCACTTCCCAACGGGAGATAAACGTCCACACGCGAACCGAACTTGATGAATCCCAGGTGTTCATCGATGTAGCATTCCTCGCCTTCTTTGGCGTAAGTGACAATGCGGCGCGCCATCGCACCGGCTATCTGACGGCAGAGTATGTCCTTGCCGTCGGGTGTTGTGATGATTATGTCGGAGTGTTCGTTTTCCTCACTTGCTTTCGGAAGCCACGCCTTATGGTAGTTTCCGTTCTGATGATGTACAAGTTTCACACGACCGTCAACCGGAAACCAGTTGGCGTGAACGTTGAAAAGACTCATGAAAATGCTTATCATGATTCGCTTTTCATGAAAATACTGGTCTTCGTCCACTTCTTCTATGACGACGATACGGCCGTCGGCAGGTGCTACAACGATGTTCTCGGTGTCCTCCTGAGGAAAATATCTGATGGGACAGCGGAAAAAGTTGACAACCACACCATATAGTGCCACAGCCACGGCAACAAAGAACCAGAACGGGAACTTGTTGTCAAGACCACGCCATAACAGTAATGCTATGGCTGCAAGAACGATGAATCCGTATAGAAGTGTGTCCGTGCCTTCACGGTGCAGACGTATTTTTTTTAGTCTTTTAATTCTTTTTATCATAACAGTTGATGTACATCTATCTTTTTGCAAAGATAGTTGTTTTTTGAGTATTGGGCAAATTTTTCATATCATTCTTTTGGCCGTATAGTTTTAAAGTGGTAACTTTGAAATCAAATTTTGCTTGAAAATGGAAGATTTCATACATCTGCACGTTCACACTTATTACTCTATTCTTGACGGACAGTCCAGTGTCCAGCGCCTTGTAGATAAGGCCGTGGGCGACGGAATGAAAGGCATGGCTATCACAGACCATGGCAATATGTTTGGAATAAAGGAATTTTTCAATTATTGCAAGGGCATAAACAAAAAACGAAAGGCGGCCGGAGAAGAGCCGTTCAAGCCCATTTTGGGATGTGAGATGTATGTGGCGCACCGTCGTAAAGAGGACAAGGTGAAGGAGCTGGGCGACATGAGCGGCTATCACCTCATTGTTCTCGCAAAAAACTACAATGGTTACAAGAATCTCATAAAGCTCGTTTCGCGCGCATGGGTGGACGGTTATTATATGCGTCCGCGTACGGACAGATACGACCTCGAGCGCTATCACGAAGACCTTATCGTCTGTTCGGCGTGTATAGCGGGCGAAGTGCCGTCGAAGATATTGAAAGATGACATAGCCGGAGCGCGTGAGGCGATAGAGTGGCACAAGCGGGTCTTCGGCGATGATTATTATCTTGAGTTACAAAGGCACGAGGTGAAGGATCCTAGAATACGGGCGAACAGGGAGACGTTCCCTCTCCAGCAGAAGGCCAACAAGGTGTTGATGGAACTCGCCAAGGAGTATGGAGTGAAGCTGGTGTGCACGAACGACGCACACTTCGTGGATCAGGACAACGCCGAAGCGCACGATCACCTGCTCTGTCTTGCTACGGGCAAGGATCTGGACGATCCGAAACGAATGCTATATTCGAAGCAGGAGTGGTTCAAGACGCGGGCTGAGATGAACGAGGTGTTCAGTGATGTGCCGGAGGCTATGGCCAATACGCTGGAGATACTCGACAAAGTGGAGATGTACAGCATCGACCACGATCCTATCATGCCGTTCTTCCCGATACCTGCCGAATTCGGAACTGAGGAGGACGTAAGGAGAAAATACACCGAGCAGCAACTGTATGAAGAATTCACAACCGACGAGAACGGAGAAAATCCGTTGCCGAAGGAAGAGGCCGACAAGAAGATAAAACATCTCGGCGGATTCGAGAAGATATACCGAATAAAGTTCGAAGCCGACTATCTTGCCAAGCTTGCGTATGACGGAGCGAAGCGTCTGTATGGCGATCCGATACCCGATGAGGTTGCAGAACGAGTGAAGTTCGAGCTTCACATTATGAAGACGATGGGTTTCCCGGGCTATTTCCTCATTGTGCAGGACTTCATCAACGCCGCCCGTAACGAACTGGGCGTGCTAGTAGGACCGGGCCGTGGTTCGGCCGCCGGTTCGGTTGTGGCCTACTGTCTTGGCATTACAAAGATAGACCCGATAAAATATGACTTGCTGTTCGAGCGTTTTCTGAATCCTGACCGAATATCTTTGCCTGATATTGACACCGACTTCGATGACGACGGTCGAGGCCGTGTGCTCGAATGGGTGGAGGACAAGTACGGTCACGACAAGGTGGCACACATCATCACCTACGGCACAATGGCTACCAAGAACTCCATAAAGGATGTCGCCCGTGTGGAGAAACTGCCGCTCGATATTTCCAACAGACTGTGCAAGGCAATACCAGACCGTCTGCCGGATAACATGAAAATGAATCTGCCGAATGCCATCAAGGCGGTACCGGAACTGCGTGAGGCTGAGGCAAGCACCAATCCGCAGATGAGCAACACCATACGTTATGCCAAGATGCTTGAGGGAACCGTGCGTGGTACGGGTATCCATGCGTGTGGTACAATCATCTGTCGCGACGCCATAAGCGACTGGGTCCCGGTGAGCACTGCCGAAGACAAGGCCGATCCCGGACACAAACTTCTGGCCACGCAGTACGACGGTCATGTGATAGAAGAGACCGGACTGATAAAGATGGACTTCCTCGGACTGAGCACACTGTCCATCCTTAAGGAAACGGTGGACAATATAAAGATTACCAGAGGAATTGAAGTTGATCTTGACAACATACCGATTGACGACGAGCTTACATACAAACTGTATCAGGAAGGACGCACCGTCGGTACCTTCCAGTTTGAGTCTGCCGGCATGCAGAAGTATCTGCGCGAGCTCAAACCTACTGTGTTCGAGGACCTCATCGCCATGAACGCCCTATACCGTCCGGGGCCTATGGACTACATTCCGCAGTTCATCAGGCGTAAGAACGGGCAGGAGAAGATTACATACGACATCCCCTGCATGGAGAAATACCTCAAGGACACCTACGGCATCACCGTATATCAGGAGCAAGTCATGCTTCTGTCGCGCCAGCTCGCCAACTTCACGCGAGGCGAGAGTGACGCCCTGCGTAAGGCGATGGGTAAGAAGAAGAAGGACATTGTAGACAAGATGAAGCCGAAGTTCATCGAAGGCGGAAAGGCCAACGGTCACGATCCGAAGGTGCTCGAGAAGATATGGGCCGACTGGGAGAAGTTTGCTTCCTACGCGTTCAACAAGAGTCACGCCACGTGCTATTCGTGGGTGGCATATCAGACGGCCTACCTCAAGGCTCACTATCCTGCCGAATTCATGGCCGGAAACATGAGCCGATGCCTCAATGATATAGGAAAGATAACCAAGCTGATGAGCGAATGTAAGTCCATGGGCATAAAATGTCTTGGTCCGGACGTCAATGAGAGCCGTCACAAGTTCAGCGCCAACAAGAAGGGTGAGGTGCGTTTCGGCCTCGCGGCGGTGAAGGGCATGGGCGACTCGGCGGCTCAGGCGATCATAGATGAGCGCGAGAAGAACGGCCTTTACAAGGATATCTACGACTTCGCACAGCGTGTCAATCTATCGGCAGTCAACCGTAAGGCGTTCGAAAGTCTCGCATTGAGCGGAGGTTTCGACAGTTTCGGCATAAAGCGCGAGCAGTATTTCGGAGTGACAACAAAGGGAGAGACTTTTCTCGATACGCTCGTGCGCTACGGCCAGCTCTACCAGATGGAGATGATGCAGGCGCGCAATTCGCTTTTCGGAGGATTTGATGCGGTGGACATAGCCAAGCCACAGGTGCCTCAGGGTGAGCCGTGGAGCACGATAGAGAAACTCAACAAGGAGCGCGATCTCGTGGGAATATATCTTTCGGCCCATCCGCTCGACGACTACGCTGTAGTGTTGAACAAGCTGTGTAACCTGCATTGTTCGGAGATAGGACGCGATGCCGACAAGAAGAGACTGGCCAAGTTTGCCACGCTTTCGTTCGGTGGAATGGTGACGGGCGTTGTGTCACGCTGGTCGGCTAAGACCAACAAACCTTTCGGTTTTGTGACAATCGAAGACTTTGAGGGCGCGGGTGAGCTGGCACTTTTCAACGACGAGTGGGTCAAGTGGCAGCATATGTTCAAGGAGGGATACACTGTTTACGTGACAGCGAAGTGCGTGCAGCGCTTCCGGGACAATGCAGACATATTGGACATACGCATACAGAGCGTCGATTTCCTCAGCGATGTGAAGGACAAATATATAGAAAAACTGACCATAGCCGTGAACACATCGGTGCTGGACGAAACGCAGATGAACGACCTGGCGACAGTCGTCAAGAACAATCCGGGACGTATTCCGCTCTACTTCCAGGTGTACGACGCGGAGCGCAAAAGGGATGTGCTGCTTGCGAGCAGGGGAAACGAGGTAGACGTCAACGCTTCGCTGATATCATACATTGAGAGTTGTCCGGCACTGACATATATGTTGAACTAAAAGTGGCATGGTCTTTGCATTATGTCTAATGCGACAGAACATGTCGTCATAAAGAAATAACATCAAATCAATATAAGAAAATGGAAGTTAAGATTACAACTGAGAATTTCGAGAGTTACAAGAATGGCGAACTGCCTTTGGTTGTTGACCTGTGGGCCACATGGTGCGGACCGTGCCGCATGCTTTCGCCCGTTATTTCTGAACTCGCCAACGACTATGACGGAAAAATCGTTGTAGGAAAGTGCGACGTTGAGGAGAACGACGAGATTGCATCCGACTTCGGTGTGCGCACAATCCCGACACTGCTCTTCTTCAAGAACGGTGAGCTCGTGGATAAGTTCGTAGGTGCCACCACAAAGGCTGTGCTGCAGGAGAAGTTTGACGCTCTTCTGAAGTAATGCTGAGTAAAGATATGTGAAATGTTGGGTATGTTCCGGCTATGCCGGGGCATACCTTTTTTCATGCTCATGGGTGTGGTCTGTGTGCTGTCTGCGGTGGAGCGGGGCGTTCGTAGAGTTGTGCCGGGCATCGGGCTGAGATTCTGTCATATGGTGTGAAAGGCCTGCTGTGTGCGTGATACGAATTTTTGCATAAATATACATTCGCATGATTGCCGATGAATATTTATACATCGTCAACTCGCTGAGAGTATCTATGGAACGCACGACAGATTTTTTGGTCGCAAATACGCGAGTTTTGAGAGGGTTGCGCAATCTGTTGTCGTACAATGGGTTACGCATTCATGTGTCCCGATGGCCTGTTTCCGGTGTTGCGAAAAGGTCTGTTTTAGGGTGCGATAAAGCCCGTTTCATGGCATGATATGCTCTATATTGAGGCATCAAATGGACTTTTTCGCAGTGCCAAACGGGCAATATCGCGCGGGCGGCTTGAATTTTCTGATTTTTCAGTCATTCTGTCCGGTTGTGAAAAAGGCTTTTCTGTGTTTTCTTACAGTGTCGCGACCGATTTTCGTTTTCTATTTCGCGAATTTTTTTTGTCAAAATTTTTTACTTCTGAAATTGCATAAATATACATTTTCTTCAGTTTGTCATGTCTGACAAAAAGTCGGAGAGGGCAGTTTGACGAGTTCTCAGATGCGGCGAGGCAGTGGGATCGTGGTGTGGCAGAATGGCAGTCTGGATGTATCCGGATGGCAGTCTGTGGTGGATAAAATAATGATGCAGGGTTGGTGGTGACATATTGTCAGTGCGGTACGGGCGTTTTTCTTCGTGCCGGAAAGGGTAAATGAAAAACAGCATCCGCACGCCGGTGTCCGGTCTGTGTGAATGCTGTTGTGTCTGTGTGGGGTCTTCTTTAAGTGGCGTTTTGCTACTTGTTGCTTTGCACCACGCCTTGGTATGTCGGCTGTTTGCTGTCTCTGTGTCAGATTATCACAGAACGGCTGCCGTCCTCGTTCTCCTTTATTGTCACTCTTGTTGCGTCTTCAGGCAACAGGTCTTCTATCAGTTCTGGCCACTCTATGAAGCAGTGAGCGCCGCTGTAGAAGTATTCTTCGTAGCCGAGGTCGTACACCTCCTCCAGCTTCTTTATGCGGTAGAAGTCGAAGTGGAATATCTGTCCGCCTGTTGTTTCCGACTGGTATTCGTTCACTATGGCGAATGTCGGCGATGTGATGACTTCCTTCACGCCCATGCATTCGCACACAGCCTTGATGAATGTAGTCTTTCCTGCGCCCATCTTGCCGTAGAATGCAAACACTCTGGCGTCTTTCATGCATGCCACAAACTGTTCTGCAGCAGCACCTATCTGGTCGAGCGAGTTGATTTTTATTTCCATATCTTTTTGTTTTTATCGTTTTCTTGATGTGAGAGTTATCAGCGGTATGAGCATCTCCTCCATCGAAATGCCGCCGTGTTGGAACGTGTTCTTGTAGTAGGACACGTAGTAGTTGTAGTTGTTTGGATAGGCGAAGAAGGAGTTTCCGGTGGCAAACACGTACGCTGTGCTGAGGTTCGGCGCCGGCAACTGTGCCTTGCGCGGGTCTTTTATCACGAATACGTCCTTCGAACTGAAGTTCAGGTTCTTGCCCAGTTTGTACCGCAGGTTGGTGTTGGTGTTGCGGTCGCCCACAATCTTTACGGCTTTCGACGCACGGATACTGCCGTGGTCGGTCGTTATTATCACCTTGCAGTCGGTCTCCGACAGTTTTCTCAGCAGCTCGCTCATCACCGAGTGCTGGAACCAGCTGAGCGTTATGCTGCGGTAGGCCGACTCTGTGTTGGCCAGCTCGCGCACCATCTTCGACTCTGTGCGGGCATGTGAGAGCATGTCGATGAAGTTCACCACAATCACGTTGAGGTCGTTTCTGAGCAGTTCGTTCAGGCGTTCTATTATCTTCTCTCCGCCTGCCGTTCCGTTTATCTTGTGATAACTGAACGAGTCGTGACGCCTGAAGCGTTCTATCTGTGTCCTTATCAGCGGTTCCTCGTTGAGGTTCTTGCCTTCCTCCTCGTCCTCGTCCACCCACAGTTCGGGGAACATCTCGGCAATCCTGCTCGGCATCAGACCGCTGAATATGGCGTTGCGCGCATATTGGGTGGCTGTAGGCAGTATGCTCATATACATGTCCTCGTCGATGTCGAACATGTCGCCGGCCTCTTGTGCGATGACGCGCCACTGGTCGTATCTGAAGTTGTCGATAACGATGAGGAACACTTTCTCGCCGCTGTTGAGCAGCGGGAACACCTTTTTCTTGAATATGTCGGGGCTCATGAGCGGACGTTCCGTGTCGCCTGAGGCCGTCATCCAGTCCATGTAGTTGTTCTTCACATACTTGGCGAAGCCGATGTTAGCCTCCTCTTTCTGCATCTGCAGCGTCTCGGTCATCGAACTGTTGGTGCTGCTCAGTTCCAGTTCCCAGTGCACCAGACGCTTGTATATGTCCACCCAGTCGTCGTATGTGCGGCTCTCCATTATCTGCATGGCTATGTTTCCGAAGTTTTGCTGATAGCTGGTCTGTGTCACTTCGGTCACAATCTGCTTCTTGTGGATGTTCTTTTTCAGCGTCAGCAGAATCTGGTTGGGGTTCACCGGTTTTATGAGGTAGTCGGCAATCTTCGACCCGATAGCCTGGTCCATAATGTTCTCCTCCTCGCTTTTCGTCACCATCACCACCGGTGTGGCGGGCGATATCTCCTTTATCTGCTGCAGAGTCTCGAGTCCTGTGAGGCCGGGCATCATCTCGTCGAGCAATATAAGGTCGAACGTTGTCTGCCGGCATTTGTCAATGGCGTCGATACCATTGCTCACGGTGATGACTTCGTAGCCTTTTTTCTCGAGGAAGATGATGTGTGCCTTGAGCAGTTCTATCTCATCATCCACCCATAATAACAAACCGTTTGTCATATGTCTGATGTTTTGTTGCTGAGTGTTTCTGTGTTTGTTGATGTTCTGCGGATGCCGTCCGGACGTCGTACAGACCTCCGGTTCAGAAACCTTCCAGATCGTAGTATTCGTCGTATATCACGTCCGGAGTGTCCTTCTTTTTCTTGTTGCCGGTATCCTGGAAGTCATCTTCGAAGTAGAACTCGTCCTCCAGCTGTTGGGCCGGCAGCTTTTCTTCCTGCTGCTTGTTTTCCTCCTGCTGTTTCTTAGGAGCGGTCTTGCTGTCGTCGTTCTCCTTCTTCAGAGGTTGTTTCGGTTCTTCCTTCGGCTTGGCGTTCTCCGTGTTGTCGTCCTTAAGATCCTCCAGAGGAATGATTATCGAGTCGTCCGGTTCGGTCAAGACATCTTTCTTTTCGTTCTTTGTGTTGTCCGGCACAGGGTTCATCATGTTGTCTTCTTGTTTGGATTCGTCTTTCTTTTCGTCCTTCACGCTGTCCGGCACAGGGCTCATCATGTTGTCTTCCTGTTTGGATTCGTCTTTCTTTTCATCCTTCACGCTGTCCGGCACAGGGTTCATCATGTTTTCTTCCTGTTTGGACTCGTCTTTCTTTTCATCCTTCACGCTGTCCGGCACCGGATTCATCATATTGTCTTCCTGTTTGAGTCCGTCTTTCTTTTCCTGCGGGTTCTTCTCTTCTGACTCGGGTACAATTATAGTTCCGTCCTGTGTTTCGTCTTTACCGGTGTTGTCTTCAGCAGGTATAACTGTTTCACCGGCTTCTTCTGCAGGCGCGTTCTCTTCAGGTACGATTATCGTTCCGTTGTCTGCAGGTTCCACGTCAAGTCCGTTGTCAATGAATGTACCGTTGTCGAGCAACTGGTCTATTTCCTCTTGTGTCGGCTCGCCTTCCTTCCTTCTCACTGTAGTTATCTCAGCCGGCTCTGTCAGCAGATGCAGTGTACTAACCTTTAGCGGTGCGAAGTGTTTGTTGTAGAACTTGTCGTAGTCATCGTAACTGTATTTTGTGCCGAGCAGAGGCAGGTTTATCTCACTTATTATTATAGTGCGGCTGTGTGCTGCCTGACGTATTATGTTCTGTTGAGCATACAGTTGTCGTGCGTACTGCAGGGCCTCGTCGTAGTTTCTGAATCCTGATACGGTCATTCTGTTCACGCCTTCAGCCGGTTCTATCACGATGTCGAAGTTGCGCACCATGTAGCTTGTGAAGTTGTATCTTGCCAGTTCGTAGAGCAGTTTGTTTTCGTTCACGGAGTCAGGGCTGTATGCGAAGATGAACAGGAAGTTGGTGTTCCGTTCGTTCGAAAGCGTCTTTTCGGCGGTAGAGTCGGCCGGAGTGAGAGCCTCGGTGCGGCGTTCCCATACATTACTCATGTCGAATTTGCCGCCGTATATTTTCCGTCCTGCGTTCACACCGTTCACTATCATGCCGGCAAGATTGCTCAGTTCGCTTTGCGGGAACTTTGCCACGAGCATGTTCATGTCGTTCACACATCCTTCAGCATCACCCTCGTTGAGTTTTCCGAGACCTCCGATGAATATGAATTTGTCGCGGTTGGCTCCGAACGGGAAGCGTGTTTCGGATATTTTCAAGTTAGCCGCCACCTCTTGCAGACGGTCAGCCTTGAACGCATCGTAGGTTGCTGCGTAGATGGAATCCTCTATATGTTCGCCGAATTTGGCGTTTTCAACGAAATATGGATCGGTGAGCAGTGTTGTCCAAGGGCTTTCCGGATAGTTCTGTTTCAACTTCTCAACATACGTTTCGGCTGTCTGCGGATCGCCCATTCTCGAATAGAGCAGGAACAGATGATAGAACACGTCGGCCATGTTCTCGTATTCCGGATAGCTGTCGGTGATACGTCTGAGAGCCTTTTCGCTCAATGGCAGATTGTCGAGTTTGTCCTTGAATATTACACCGGAGTTGTAGAGGCCGTCCATTATTATAAGATTGCTGGCCTGTACCTGTTCCTCTGTGAACGGTATCTGTTTGAGATAGTACTCTCGTTTGTGTGGATCGTTCTGCGCGCTATCGGCTATCAGTTCGAGCGAATCGGCTATGGCTTCGGCCTTTGCTATGGAGTCGAGCTGTTCTTCGGTCATCTCCTGCTGTTCGCCAAAGGCCACGACGGTCTTGTTTACGCGCTGCCAGTTGTCCACGTTTTCTCTCTTTCCCCATTTCTTCTGGAATTCGGCTTTACCTTGATTCACTGCCATCTGGTTGTAGAAGTACCACACCGAATTTTTGTTTGTCTGTCCGGGAGTCTGCTGATTGTTGTTTATGTTGTCCACAGTGCCTCCGTTCTGCGCTATTACCTCTTGCGCTTTCTGCTCAGCCAGCTTGTCCTGCTCTTCCTTTTCCTTTTTCTTCAAGGCTTCTATCACGCGGTCGATGGCTTCGTTACGCTGTTTCTCGTCCATTTTTGCCAGTGTTTGGAGCGAGTCCTGCAGATGGACAGCATCTGTATAAGGCACAAGTTCGTCGAGAACCTGTGAGCGGCGTGAAAGTTGCTCGTAGTCTTTACGTTCCTTGTCTAGTAGACCTATCGCTTCGCCGTAGCAACGCTGTGCGTCGTTATAGCGTTCGCGGTTCCAGTATATGTCACCAAGTTTGAGCAGCAGCACACCTTTTTCAATGCCGTTGCGGGTTGATCCGCTGTTTCCTTTCTCGTATGCAGTGATGGCGTTGAGCGTGTCTTTCTGGGCGAGATATATGTTTCCGATGGCGTAGTACACCTGATCCAGATAGTCTTTGTTCTTGTCTGAGGCGGCCATACGCTTCAACCGTCTTATCATTTTCTTCGACTGGTTGCCTGACATTACCTCAGTCATGGCTATGCGGGCGTTGAACTCCACCTCATATGGCGGGTTCTGTCTTATCACACGCTTGTAGGCTTTCATCGCTTCAGTCTTGTTGCCGAGTGCGGTCTGCAGTTGTCCCATTAGATACCACTCACGTGCACGCTGCTTGCTGCGCATTTCGTGCTTAATGACTTTACGCAGATAGGGTACTGCTTTTTCATAGTCACCGGTGTGTATGTAGTAACTCGCGTATGTGTAGTCCCACTCTTTGCGTGCCTGCCAGTGTATGGAGTCGCGCTGCATGTTGCGTATTACGTCCTCAGCATCGTATATCCAGCCTTCCTCAAGGTAGCATTTGGCCAGCCACGCCCTTGCTTTGCCGTAGATGGCGGGCTGTGTCTGATACAGACGGCTCATATATGAGAATGTTGAGGCGGCCTCGTCGAAGTCGCCTTTGCTGAACTGTGAGCGGCCCATGAGCAGCCATGCCTTCCAAAGGAAAGGGTTATACTCTTTGCGTCCGAGCCATTCCAGATCCTTTTCGGTCTTCTTTCTGTTTTTAGTCCATACCGGTTTGCGCTTTATACTGTGCAGTTTTATCGCCTTCTGGCATTTTTCTATCGCACGGTCGAAGTTACTTTTGCCCAGTTCACGGCTGTTCTTGTTGCCCACGGTGTAAAGAGGCAGCATTTCCGTGAAGTTGTCGCGGTTGCCGTTTTCCTTCTCCAGCGAACCGTCGATGTATGCCAGTGATCCGTTGTAATAGGTGTTGTATCTGGCGTTGAAGGCATGCCACCATCTGCTCTTCGCAGTGTTTTTCTGCGTAGAGCAAGCGGCCATTATCATGAGCCATGCGGCAGCCATGAGTATGGCTAAGTATTTAGCGTTGTGATGTTTCACTCTTATTTAACTGCTTGAGTACGTATTTTATTGCCTTGCAAAGACAATAAATGACGATACTTACAAAAATAATGGATGCTCCAGACGGAACATTGAGCCAGTAGGACAACGCCAGTCCCATTACGCAGTCGATGCAACCGATGAGTATACTGTATGCAGCGATGCGTCCAAAATTATATGTGAAGAGATTGGCTGTCATCTGTGGAATGGTCAGAAGACTCATTGCCAGCACAATGCCTACCATGCGCAGCGTTGAGACAATGGTCATGGCTATGAGCGCCATCATGGTGTATTCGATGAGGCTTACTGGCAAATGCTGTGAGCGTGCGAACTCCGGATCGAACGCTGTGCTGACAATCGTGCGGTAGTAGGCTGTGAACAGGAACAGTGTGATAAGGCAGAGTGCGGCCAGCAACCACAGGTTGCCGCTTTCGATAGTCAGTATACTGCCGAAGAGAAACGACGGCAGGTCGGGTACGAAACCCGGCGCGAGAAAACAGAACAGTATGCCGATGCTCATACCGAAGGCCCAAAACACGGCAATGGCAGAGTCTTCGCGCACATTACCGCGACGCGACAGCCACTGTATGCCGAATGCACTGAGCACCGAGAATATCATTGCCGAGAATATGGGATTGATGCCCAGGAACACGCCGATGCCTATGCCGCCGAACGAGGCGTGTGTGATGCCGCCGCTGATGAATGTGAGGCGGCGCGTCACAATGTATGTTCCGACCAGTCCGCATACGATGCTTGCCAGTACCGAACCTATGAGCGCGTTCTGGAAAAAGCTGTATTCAAGAATGTTCATCGTCTATAAGCATTATCACTTCGTCCTTCAGCTCGTCGGGCAAAGATATGCCACGCAGGGTGAGGCTGCGGCACCAGGCCTGTACTTCGTCCTGACGCATGGTGTGCAACACTTCGCAGAACTGTTCAACTTCTTCCTGATCGTAGCTGTCAGACTGCCGTCCGGCGAATTTGTCGAGTTCCTCGTCGTCGAAATATTCTATCTCTTTTGTGGCGGCTTCCATCATGCATTCCTGTTCGCATTTGGCTGATGTGCCGTCGCATGTGGCGCATGAGGACGCGGTATTGTCGTTGTTTCCGGTGCCGCCTATGTTCATTCGGCTCCATATAAGTCCTGCTACAAGCAACAGGACGCCTGTAAGTGTGATCCAGAGTACGGACATGTCGGTGTTTTACGGTCTTTCGTTTATAATAAATCCGGCCTTGCGCAGGTCGTTCCAGAAGTGTGGATATGATTTCGACACCACTTCCGGATTGTTTATATTGATGTCACCAGCCATGAGACTTGCCGGTGCCAGCGAGAGTGCCATGCGGTGATCTTCGTATGTGTCGAATGTCGGGCCGGATGGTTCGCAGCGTTGTCCGTCCCAACATAGCGTGTCGTCGTTCTCGTCGGTGAGAGCTATACCAAGTTTGCGCAGTTCGTTTTTCAGCGCGCTTATGCGGTCGGTCTCCTTTATTCTGAGGCTCGCCAGTCCGGTGAAACGGAATGGAATGTCTCTCATGGCGCATGTTACAACAACCGTTTGCGCAAGGTCGGGCGAACTGATGAAGTCGTAGTCGAGTCTTGGCAGCATGCAGGGCACCTTCTTAAGGGTGACGGTTGTGGCGCGTCCTTCCTCTTTCGACTCGAAGAGAGTTTTTATTCCGAGCAACGAGAATATGTATTTCACCACAGAGTCACCCTGTTTGGAGCCGTCGTAAAGGCCGGTTAGTCTTATGGAGGACTCTTCGTCGCCGCACAGTGCAAGCATCTCATACCAGTAGGATGCCGCGCTCCAGTCGCTCTCTATTGTGTATGGGCGTTGTATGTAAGGCTTGGCGTTCACAGTTACAGTGTCCATCTCGCTCCAGTCGGCGTCTGCTCCGAATTCGCGCATCATCCAGAGCGTGAGATCAATGTACGGACGTGACACTATTTCGCCGGTCATCTTCAGTTCCAGTCCGTTGGTCAGAGCAGGACCGATCATAAGCAGAGCCGAGATATACTGCGAGCTTACATTGCCCGGTATCTCCACATGTCCACCGTCGAGCTGTCTGCCTCTGATGTGCAGTGGCGGGAAACCTTCCTCGCCCAGATACTCTATTTCGGCTCCGAGATAGCGCAGCGCATCAACGAGCGGACCTATGGGGCGGTGTTTCATGCGCTCGGTTCCGGTGATGGTATGTTCGCCTGGAGTAGCTGCGAAGTAGGCTGTGAGAAACCGCATGGCCGTTCCTGCCGCTTTGATATCAACCGTCTGCGGACGATGCTCCAGCGCGTGTAGTATCACCTCCGTATCGTCGCAGTCGGAAAGATTGTCGGGCAGAGTGTCGCCTCCCGACAGGGCGTGTATTATCAGAGCGCGGTTGCTGATGCTTTTGGATGCAGGCAGCGCTATGGTTGTGTCTATTTGTTTTGGTGCGGATATGTTGTATTGCATATTGTTTGAGTTTGAAGAGTCAGGATTTCTTTTGGTACAAAGGTAACTAAAATATTTTGTCTGCCCAAAAATGTTAACTATGTATGACATGTGTTTGCATTTATATAACAAGCAGCTGATACTTTGTGTTTTTCTAAGACATATGAGGATGTAGTGGCTCCTGCTGTAGTATATAGGACCGTGGACGACATGTAACGGATATGGATGAAGAGTGGGGCTAAGCTGTATTGCGTTTGTATGAATATGCAGAAACTGTGAATAAATATTCATTATGTGTAGACGTCAACTCGACGAGAGTGCCGTCGGCGCGGAGAAAAGTGTGTTTGGTCGCAAATACACGAGTTTTGAGCAGCTTTGCTAAATTGCTGTCAGTCAATGATTTGGATGTTTTTGTGACGCGAAACGTCGTTGATGGCCGTGCGGAATGGCCTTTGTTGTGTCCCAAAACAGCCCGTTTCATGTGGCATTATGGTTCATTATGACGTGTGGAATGCTGCTTATTGTGATGCGAAAAAGTCTTTATTGTTATGCGTGCGAAAAATTTTGAATGTAAAGTTGTATGGATATTTATATTTTATGTAATTAAAGACGTGATCTCGTTTCTATTTTTCAATTTTTTGTTGTCAAAATTTTTTACTGTCCGTATTGCATATTTATACATTTTTTTGTGCTGTAGTGGAATTGCGTGCAGTTATGTTAGGGATTGTCAGGAAGGCGTGTTGACGTGGGCGATGGACGGTTCAGAGGGTGCGCTATATACAAAATGTGACGATTGTAAAAATTAGTTAAACATACGGTATTTGTCACGGCATGTTTGCATATTACAAATAAAAATGATTACCTTTGCAACGCTTTTGCAGAAACGGGATGTAGCGCAGTTGGTTAGCGTACACGTCTGGGGGGCGTGTGGTCGCTGGTTCGAGTCCAGTCATCCCGACTTTTTTTTACCATAATTCAGCTTATTGTTCATTTTCCTTAAACATACTCATCTCCGATAAATGGTTTTGCATAACGGAGCATGAATAAAAAACTTAATTTACAATGAAGAAACTGTTTTTAGCAATGTTTGTCACGGCGTTTGCGTTCAATGCATCGGCTATGCCTGCATCCGACAGCAACAACGGCAATGACGAACAGACAACCCTTGCTATCCGCAATCTTGAACGTTCGATGGAACTTGTGGATGGCGTGATTTCAAAGTGTTTCACAGGTGCCGGCATGAAAATGGAGATGAAGGACGTTTATGATCTCAAGCGTCACACGCATGAGGACGGAACGTCGGACGTATGGCCTTATACGGCTGTGATGGAGGCTGTGAATTCTATTCTTGAAGGCATAACAGCTCTGAAGGATGTTGCACCTGAGTTTTACGAACTTGATCATGAAAAGTATGTGAATCTTCTGAACGACCTTTATTCATCAATAAGGTATTACGCAGGCAGCTATGAGCTTGTTTCTTATGCCCGCACAACAAAGTGGTATGACATCTACGGCGTACACCGTGGTGCAAGACCGGGTGAGGCTACAGTGACCGGCATCGAGAATGTTTATGATGACCAGATGTGGCTGGCACGCGAGTTCATCCGCGCTTACAAGAATACCGGTAAGGAAGTTTATAAAAATCGTGCCGAATATCTTATCGAGTATATTCTCGACGGATGGGATGTGTGTGTAGATTCACGCGGAAACGAGTACGGAGGTATCACTTGGGGACCGGGTTACAACTCAAAGCACGCCTGCAGTAACTCGCCGGTCATCTCGCCGTTGGTATGGCTCGCAGAGATGTATAAGGGCAGCGACGAGACAACCACACATTATTATGTGAATACAGACAATACACGTTCGTCGAAGACTGTGAACAAATATGAATATTATCTTGACTATGCCAAGAAGGTATACGCATGGCAGAAGGAACATCTTTATGATGAGAAGACCGGATGTTTCCACGACATGTGCGGTGGCGTTATCGGTGAAATACAGTATGAGGAAGTTGACGGTGTGAGATATCGCAAGCATGTTGACATTGGTGGCCCGGGCGGAACACAGTTCACATACAATACAGGAACAATGCTCTGCGGTGCGGTTGACCTTTATCTTGCAACAGGCGATGAGTATTATCTCAACGAGGCAAAGGAGATAGCAACAGATTCTTACGAGCACTTCCGCGGCACACGCCAGACAATAAACGGTGAGACTTACTTCCCGTTCCCTTATGATACAGACGCTCTGAACGGTTTCAACGCATGGTTCAACAACGTTCTGCTCCGTGCATATGTTGATGCTGTGCCTTACGCAGAGTTCGAAAACCGTCTCGGTGCGAAAGACAACAATGCAAAGCGTGGTTGCGATAACTTCCAGGACAACCTTGACTATGCATATGACAACTATCTGCAGGATGGATTCCTTCCAAACAATCTGCTCGGCGGATGGGAATCGAACACCAAGACAAAGGCTTTCCATCAGGTTTCATATGCTGCTGAGTATGCAAAACTCGTGCAGTATTTGGTGAATACAGACGAGAGCACCGGTATCAAAAATTTTAATAAGGAGACTGCTGAGAAATACGTCAACGTGTATGCCGTTGACGGCCGTCAGGTGCGCAGCAATGTCTCCAGAGATAAAGCACTTGACGGACTGAAGAGCGGCATTTATGTCGTTGACGGTGAGAAGCATATTGTGAAATGACATGAAACACGGCTGACGGAGCAGCATGGATGCTCTGGCAATATGGATGTCTGTCCATTGTGCGGCCGGATAAGTATAGAGCGGGATGCGGAGTATCTGCATCCCGCTTTTCTTTTGTATGCACAGATGTGCTCGTTCTCGTATGTTGTGTATGTTCGGTAATATGTTGTTGGCAGTATTTGTTTCGCATTGTTTTACGCTTTCTGAAGACGATTGGACGTCACGTCATGGCTGATGTCATAAAATGTATCAAACTCTTGCATGATGATTATAAAATGCTTATTTTTGTAGTCTGCATTTTACTGTAACTCACGACAATCAACTTAATACATAAGGATATGAATATAAGCAAAAGAAACATTATGTTTACTGCTGCATTGTTCATGCTTGTGCAGATGTTCGCGCAGGGTCCGAACAACAGCGGTACTTATTATCAGCAGGCCGACGGAAAGAAAGGCAGTGCACTGAAAACGGCACTTTGGTCGGTAATAAAGAGTCATACGGTGCGTTCGTATGATAATCTGTGGGATGATTTCAGAACTACCGACCGTCGCAGCGACGGCAAGGTATGGGACATGTATTCGAGTACGACAAATTATACATTCGGTGCAGACCAGGCCGGAAGTTATGGTAAGGAGGGAGACGTTTACAACCGTGAGCATTCTTTCCCGAAAAGCTGGTTCAACGATGCATCTCCGATGTACACCGATTTGTTCCATCTCGTGCCTACTGACGGATATGTGAACGGACGCAGAAGCAATTATCCATTCGGCGAAACCAACGGAGAGAAGTATAAGTCGAACGGCGGATTCAGCAAGTTGGGTAAGTGTACAGTGTCCGGATATTCTGACATTGTGTTTGAACCAAACGATGAATATAAGGGCGATTTCGCGCGCATCTACTTCTACATGGCAACATGCTATGAGGACAAGATAAGCGGATGGAACAGCGATATGCTTGCCCATAACAAGTATCCGGCATACAAGACATGGGTAGTGGATATGCTCCTGCGTTGGGCGAAGGAAGATCCGGTGAGCCAGAAGGAGATAGACCGCAACAATGCCGTGTATGGCATACAGCACAACCGTAACCCGTATGTAGACTATCCGGGACTGGAACAGTATGTATGGGGCACAATGACAGACATGGCTTTCAGCTATGACAACTACGTGGAACCGGAAGGAACGCCGGGCCCGGATCCTGATCCAGATCCGGAACCGACGCCGACGGGAGCGACTTATGAGAAGATATCGTCCACAGACGATCTGCTTACGGGTTATAATTATCTGATTGTTTATGAGCAGAACGGTACAGATCAATCTGTAGCGATGGGCGATCAGAGTGGTGACATCAGAGGTTGTGCGGCAGTTACAGCTGCTGACGGTAAGGTGGTCATCGATGATGCCAACGCAAAGAATGTGCATGCACTCACACTGGAAGGAACAGCCGGTGCATACACCCTGCGCGATGTGAATAACGGAACATATCTTTCATATTCGGGTTCAAGCAATAAACTCTATTCTACGGCGAGCGTCACAGGCGACAACGAGCGTTGGGACATAACATTCAGTGGTGGCAACGCAATGATAGAGAACGCTGCGGTGAGCGGCCGTGTGATATATTATAATGTGTCGTCCCCGCGTTTTGCTTGCTACAAGAATGCTCAGGCGTATGTTGCTCTATATCGCAGCACCACATCGACAGGCCTCGGTTCTGTCACGACAGACGATGCCGCACAGACTGTGCGTGTGTATAGCATCACCGGAGTTATGGTACGCGACGGTGTACAGCGCAACGCAGCGCTTGTAGGATTGCCTAAGGGCGTATATATAATAGGTGACAGGAAATATGTTGTAAGATAAGCCTGAATAACCGTTAGAGGTCATGCCGCGGAGCTGTCTGATATGTAAGGACTCTCCGCGGCATGATTGTTTATCGGCCGTTGTGGAGATATAAATATGTGATTAATTGATAAATATTCCTAATGCTGTGTTGTGAAGATGTATAATTGTGCTATATTAGCCGTATGATGTTCTGCATTGTATCTTTGTGATGAGAGATGCGGAAGACACGATTGTTTAATTTTTATATTATTATGGTAATGAAAAAGATTGTTTTTCTGATAGCTGTTGTACTGACGCTGATGGCATGTGCCACTGGCAGGACAACAGAAGAGCAGCGCAAACAGAATCTGGCGCTGACGGCACAGAACGTGAGAAAAGCCCTGGACGACCGTTATTACACCATAGACATGACGTATATACGTCCGCGACGTGTGTCAAGCCGTCATCTCGACGGAGGCTATTATCTTCACATTTCGGGTGATTCCATATATTCGTGTCTGCCCTATGTGGGCCGGGCGTATAATGTACCTTATGGCGGAGGCGACGGACTGGACTTTGATGGAGTAATGCAGCAATATAATGAATCGCGCTCATCGGACGGTAAGGGCACTAAGATTGATATTATAGTCACCAATTCCGAAGACAGATATCAGTATCTGTTGTACGTCGCTGACGACGGCCATGCAACGCTCGATGTGTTTCCTGCGTCGCGCGAGGCTATCGCTTTCAATGGTATGATGAGTTTTGACAATTGACGGTCATGTTGATTATGAATTGTAATTATGCCGGTTTGTGGCGTTATGTATAATTTTTGCATATATGCTTTATTGTATCATAATGTCACGGATTGTATATGTGTATAAGCTATTGAAATATATACGGTTTGCAAATTGATAGAGAATGATGCTTATTTATTATGTTTTAAATTAAAAGAAGTGCTGTTTGTGATAATCGAAATCAGCCCTGAAATTAATTCTGAAATAACTTTAAAAAATAGTGTAAGTTACAATTTAAAAGTATAAATTTGCACCGTCAAAAAGCAGAAGACGGCAATTTTGCCTGCCGCGACAGCGGTAAATGTGTCTTCTCGAATCTCTTTTTTGACCTCGTCAATCTCTCTCTAATTTGGAACAAACATACTCCAAACACTATGAATCAAAAAACAGAGTGAGGCATGTCTCGTGAGAAACGTGCCTCGCTTTGTTGTTTCATGGCGTAAGAACTCGCTGTCTGTGGAAATTCTGTGTGTCTTTGTTCCGAATTAATTATTGCCGCAGGATGATGAAACATTTCATGACAATGCGCGGCGTTTATGCACATCCGTTCACGTTAGGTTCACGTTGCTACAGTCGGTAAATCATTATCGCAAGAAGAGAGCATTATTCGCGTTTCTCTTTCCGTGCCTTATATCGGCTTTTTTAAAGAAAACTCATGCGACGGACTTACAGTTTTTCTTGACTTTTTTTTGACAAAATAAAATCGCAAAAGAGATGTAAGGATATGTTAACTGCGGTGTCAGAAAGGCCTGTTTCGGCCGTACGGCCTTGTGGTATACCCTATAGTGGAATACCGGATAATTAGTCTTGCGTTCCGATTATGCCCATTTTAGCCTGTGATTTCTTCTGTTTTAGGGTGTGATATTGTGCGTTTCAGGCCCTGAAACGGGCAATATCGCATGCTGAAATGGTGCTTATTGCAGCATGAAAAAATGGATGTTAAACATAAGTTGTTGCTGTTCAGCAATTTATGTAAAGCTCTGATAATTCGCGTATTTGCGTCCGACGGAGAGCCGGTCCGCAAATTCTCGCTTATTTTTTGGGGTAGAACTGAAAACTCGGACGAAAAAATCGCGGGATACTGAAAATCTGAAAGTGCACTGGTTGCACTCTCTTTCTGCTGAGGAAAACAGCGCTACTCCCGGACTGATGCGGCTGATTTTCATTGAAGCCCGTCACCGTTGAATTTCTGCTGTGCTGAGTCAAAACTTGTTAAATGTCCGCCCTGCGGATAATTAATTGCTTTTATAAGTGTTATATATTTATACATCTATGCATGTTTGCAACCTTGCTATTAACTAACGATAACCATACATGAAAAGAAACTTGTTGTTTACGGCATGTCTTATGGTGGCATGTCTCACAGTGAATGCAGGCAACGACAATCCGTTGCCGGATTGGGCGTTTGGCGGTTTTGAGCGTCCTGAAGGTGTGAATCCTCTTATCAGACCGAAGGCTGAGAGCGTATTTCACTGTCCGATGAAGTCGGCCGATGTGAAATGGGAGCTGGCTGATACATTCAATCCGGCTGCCGTAGTGAAGGATGGGAAGATTTTTGTGTTGTACAGGGCTGAGGACAACCCTGCTGCGGGCATCGGCGGACGCACGTCAAGAATAGGTCTTGTAGAAACGTCCGACGGTCTGCACATAGACAAAAGGGAGGCGCTGCCTGTGATGTATCCTGATACGACACAGGTATCACGCAAATATGAGTGGGACGGAGGATGCGAGGACCCGCGTGTTGTCGCTGCCAAGGTCGGTGGAAAGACGCTTTATGTGATGACATACACATCGTGGAATCATGACAAACCGAGGCTTTCCATTGCCACTTCGCGCGATCTCAGGACATGGAAAAAGCACGGTCCGGCTTTTCTTCACGCATTGAACGGCCGATACGCGGACTTTGCCTGCAAGTCGGGATCTATACTTACGGAAATAAGAAATGGGCGTCAGGTGGCTGCAAAAGTGTCTGTCGGTGGTAAGATGAAGTATCTTATGTATTGGGGAGAACAGTGGGTTTGTGCTGCCACGTCGGACGATTTGGTGGAGTGGACACCATATACCGATGCGGAAGGAAATCTTATAAAGTTGGCTGAACCGCGCAAAGGATATTTCGACAGTATGCTTACTGAGTGTGGACCGCCTGCTATACTTACTTCAAAAGGAATTGTCTTGTTTTATAATGGCAAGAATGCAGGAGGAGAATCTGGCGATACCGATTATCCGTCGAACACATATGCAGCCGGTCAGATGCTCTTTGACAAGGCCGATCCATTGAAATATCTCGACAGACTTGACAAGCCTTTCTTCCGTCCCATGACCGCTTTCGAGAAAAGCGGACAGTATGTAGCCGGTACGGTATTTATTGAGGGACTCGTATATCACCGCTCAAAATGGTTCCTTTATTATGGTTGTGCCGACTCGATGGTGAGTGTTGCTGTGTACGATCCTGCTTCGCGCTCTGGTTTTGGCGATCCTGTCAAGGGTGTCACGGGCGCTGTTTCGCAATAGCGTATCCGGCATTCCGGCTGTCCGTTCCGTTCTTACCATGAGGAGATTTGTTTGGTAATGCATGGCCGGAAAGCCCGTATGACTGACCAGAACTGCCTGTATGGCTTAGCGGCAAAGTACATCTGGTGAGGTGAAAGATATAATAAAATGCTTCGGCGGACCTGTGTCTGAAATGTCAGAACAGGTCCGCCGAAGTATTTTTGTCAGTTTTCTATGAGAAGGTAAGGCCGTTTCCTGCCTTTTGTCATTCTATAATGAGTTCTACAGGACAGTGGTCGCTTCCGAAGATATCGTTGTGGATGAGAGCGTCGCGCATGCGTTCTTTCAGTCTGTCGGATATCAGGAAATAATCGATACGCCACCCGGCGTTCTTCTCTCTGGCCTTGAATCTGTATGACCACCATGAATATTTCACGGTGTCGGGATACTTGTTTCTGAATGTATCGACGAATCCTCTGTTGAGGAAGACTGTCATTTTCTCTCTTTCCTGGTCTGTGAAGCCGGCGTTCATCCTGTTTGTTTTAGGATTCTTAAGGTCGATCTCCTCATGTGCGACATTCAGGTCACCGCATATTATCACCGGTTTTCTTTCATCGAGAGCCTTTATATATGCCTGGAAATCATCTTCCCATTTCATTCGGTAATCGAGGCGGCGCAGTCCGTCCTGAGAGTTCGGCGTATAGACAGTGACGAGAAAGAAATCTTCCATTTCGAGAGTGATGACACGTCCTTCATGGTCGTGTTCGTCAATGCCGATGCCATAGTTTACGCTCAAAGGCTTGTGCTTTGTGAAAATTGCCGTACCCGAATATCCTTTCTTGTCTGCATAGTTCCAGTAAGAATCGTATCCTTCAAACTTCAGATCGGTCTGTCCTTCCTGTAGCTTAGTCTCCTGCAGACAGAAAAAATCAGCATCAAGGGCTTTGAAAGAATCTTCAAAGCCCTTTGTAATGCATGCCCTGAGGCCGTTTACGTTCCAAGAAATGAACTTCATCGTTTATTCAACAATTGTTTGATGACCTTTTATTCCAAAGACAGTTCCTATTTCATGCTCTGTAGCGTCAACTGTCACCTTGTCAATTATGATATTGCCCTGGAACAGTTTGTCCTTCTTGTAGGCAACAGGATAATAGTAGTAGCCAGATGCATCAGTGATGTATTCTGCGAATGTAACTGTTACTCTATGTGATGAGCCGTTATAGTCAACATAGAATGTCATGTCTTTCTTCTTCGGAAGAATGGAGTACTGGAAGAACAGTGAGTTTGAAACTTCAAGCTTGAGATAAGGCACAACACTGGTGGTATAAGTCTGATTTGGAGCAGAGTCCAGTATTTCTTTAGACTTGTCCATGCTTGTGGTGTTGGTGACATAGAGTGCCAGTGGCTTGATAGGGAAGTTTTCGGTTGTCATATAACCTCTTGTCATTCCTTCTTTCTCTATTTTCCAGCTTATATCGAGTGAGTCTTCTCTGTCGATGGAAGGCTTTGTCGGGTCTATGTAGTATAATTTTCCGGTGTAAGAGCCGAGTGCATTGTTTACGGCTTCGATTGAGTCGCTGAGTGACAATTCCGGATAAGGATTACCGGTATTTTCTGTTTCAAGACATGAAGAAACTGAGAATGCTGTTACAATGGATAAGAATAGTGCAACGGTAAAAGATTTTAAATTTTTCATATTGTTTATTTAATTTTTATTTTGGTATATAATATTATAATGCACGATGTGAATTTATCTTGCATGAAATATCATATTTTTTTTGATTCTCCTCTCAGAAGGTTCATGAATTCCTCTCTTGTCTTGGCCTGGTTGAACGCTCCGCTGAAGTCGCTTGTCGTTGTTATTGAGTTCTGTTTTTCCACTCCTCGCATCTGCATGCACATGTGTTTTGCCTCGATCACCACCATTACGCCGAGCGGATGCAATGTGCTCTGGATGCAATCTTTTATCTGTTGTGTAAGTCGTTCCTGAACCTGAAGTCTGTGACTATATATATCGACCACGCGTGCAATCTTGCTCAGTCCGGTGATATAGCCGTTAGGGATATATGCCACGTGCGCCTTTCCGTAGAACGGAAGCATGTGATGTTCGCACATAGAGAAGAAATCGATGTCCTTTACAATCACCATCTGGTTGTATTTCTCCTCAAACAGCGCGTCTGTAAGCACTTTATGCGGGTCTTGCGTATATCCGCGTGTGAGCACCTGCATGGCTTTTGCCACCCGCATGGGAGTTTTCTGAAGTCCGTCACGCTCGGTGTCTTCGCCGAGAAGTTGTAGTATATTCTTGTAGTTTGCTGCGAGTTCTTCGAGGCCCTCGCGGTATTCTGTTTCGGGATTCATTGTGTGATGTGTTTATCGTATATGCCTGTTGCCTGCATACACGACTTTATGAAATTACTTATTTAATAAGGTACAGTTATCTTTCCGCTTACGATGCACGCCTGCTTGTAGCCCATTTTCTGAATCTGGTGCAGTATGTTGTTGGCTTCTTCGAATGTTCTGAAGTTGCCGATGCGGCATATCCATCTCGGAGAATAGAAGTGCACATAGACCGGCTGTTCGGGGAATGCCTGCTTGATATCGTTGCCTATGCGCTGTGCCTTTACTTTGTCGTTTCTTGAGTTGCCTCCGGCAAATACCTGAACTCTGTATCCGTCGACCTTATAGCTTTTGCGCATGACCTTCTTACGTGTGTCCACAACCGGACTTTCCGCTTCCTCATTCATGTCGTGAATACCTTCGGTTGCGGTTGTCTTTTCCGGTTGAGCGGCGTCTTTTTTGTGTTCTGTGCCACCGGAAGTCTTTTCGCTTTGCTTTACTGTTGCAGGAGGCGTATTGACGGAGAGTGTGTTGGCTTTGTTCACCAATTCGTCAATCTCTTTGCTTTGTGTCACCGTTACGTTACCCTGTCCGTTTCTTTTTTCCTGCAGGTGTTGCAGATAGGTCTGTGCGTTGCCCAGAGCTGCTACTGCAAATGTGAGAGTAAGGATTATGACGAATCGTTTCATCTTGTGTGTATGGGTTTTGTAAAATGGCGGCCCGGCACTGTGATTCGATGCCGGTCCGCCTGTTTTTTTATTTATTCAGATTATTTCTTCCAAGCGTCGATGATGCCTTTGAAGTCAGCGGCTTTCAGAGAAGCGCCACCGATGAGTCCACCGTCGATGTCAGGTTTTGCGAACAGCTCAGGAGCATTGCTTGCCTTGCAGCTTCCGCCGTAGAGGATAGTTGTGTCCTCTGCTGTCTCGTTGCCGTATTTCTCAGCTACGATGCTGCGGATGTATGCGTGTATTTCTTCAGCCTGCTCAGCTGTAGCGGTCTTGCCTGTACCGATAGCCCAGATTGGCTCGTAAGCGATGATGATGTTCTTGAACTCTTCAGCGCTGAGGTTGAATACGCTGCCTTCGAGTTCAGCCTTTACAACTTCGTTCTGCTTGTTGGCCTCGCGCTCTTCGAGAGTTTCGCCGATGCAGAAGATAACTTTCAGTCCGTTCTTCAGTGCGAGGAGCACTTTCTCTTTCAGAATTTCCGGAGTCTCGTTGTAGTACTGACGTCTTTCAGAGTGTCCGAGGATTACATACTGTGCGCCAGTGCTCTTTACCATTTCGGCAGAAACTTCGCCTGTGTATGCACCTTTCTCCTTGTCAGCGCAGTTTTCAGCTCCCAGTCCGATAACGTCCTGATTGAGTACCTGTGCTACAGAAGCCAGATGTATGAACGGAGTGCAGATGATCACGCCGCAGTTTGGTTTTTCTGCGTTAAGTGTTTCGTTGAGCTCTTTAGCCAGAGCAACGCCTTCTTGCAGGTTCATGTTCATTTTCCAGTTACCTGCTACAATTTTCTTTCTCATTTTTTTGTGTTTAAAGAGTTTGTATAACTTGTTTTTGTTGCGTTCTTTCTTTATCCATTTGGTCCATGCCCAAGTCCGGTCGGCGAGTGTGAGGAGAGCCAGAGGCAGAACGAACCACATCATTATTTCGAGTATTTTCGATGTTGTTGACGTCTGATCCATCTGTCCTATCTCAAGTTTCTCGAGCGGTTGGGTCATCTTTTCGGTGTCGGGCAACATGTTGTGACTCCACTTTCTTATCACCTTACCGTCTTTCAGCAAGAGCAGTCCGGGATTGCTGCGTATTATTGTTTTGAGAGTTGTCTCGTCTGTTGTGCAGAACGGATATTCAGCTCCGGTGAGTTCCTGCCACCGTCTTATGGCTTTTCCGCCGCTGGCTGTGAGGCAGTAGAAAGGCACGTTGTGGTCCTGTGCGTATTCGTATATCTGATCTATGTTTCCGAAGTTGCTGTCATCGGCATACTCAAGCAGCGGAGATATGAGCAGGAATGTATAGCCCTTGTCGTCGAGCACCTGCAGCGTGATGTCCTCTCCTGTGGTGTTGAGTGTTATGGAGAAGTCGTGTATCGGCGGCACATAGCCTGTTGCGGTCTGTACTGTCTTGCTGTCGACAAACTCCCAAGTGGAATCCGGATAGTTTTCGAGTGTGAATTCCTTGGTCACTCCGTTCTTCTTCAGTATGAATGTTGTCTCAAACTCAGGTTGTGGTGCGCCCTCGGGGATCTCCATACCTTTCTTTATGTCTGCTCCCACGTGATAGGGACGAAAGTCGAATTTGGGCAGAGTGTAGAGGCTTATCAGGCTGGTGAGAAATACGAAGATGATGGTGTAGTTGATGACAATCCACTGGTTGGTCTTCGATATGAGTCTCGGCATCTCCATCGGACGTGCGGCGACGGTTGCGGCGCAGAGTGTCAGCACGATATTCTTGGCCAGAGTCTCTCCGTTGGTGAGCTTGAGCGCATCGCCGAAACATCCGCAGTCCTGCACCGGATTGTAGAAGAATATCCATACGGTGATGACTGTCATCACAATCATGAGTGCGAGAATGGTTCTTGAGATGACGCGGCGCTGTATGGCGAACAGCAGGAGTATGCCCAGCGTGAATTCGACTGCGGAGAGCATGACTGATGCTGACAACGTGAGCCAATCGGGAAACACTCCGTAGAGCGACAGTGCTTCCAGATAGTCTTTTATTTTGTATTGTGTGCCGAGCGGATCGATGGCTTTCACGTATCCTGATAGAATGAAAGTCACCGACAGTACGAGCCGACACACGTTTGTGAGTATGATAGCTGCGTATCTCATTCTTTGTCTTCAGCCAGTTTTATCGCTCCGAACACAGCATAGTTGATGATGTCCATGTAGTTGGAGGCGATTCCTTCGGAGACGAGCGTCTCACCGTTGAGATCCTCTATCTCCTTGACGCGTTGTATTTTGGTCAGAATGAAGTCGGTGTAGCTGCTTACGCGCATTGAGCGCCACGCCTCGTCGTAGTCGTGGTTCTTTTTCAGCATGAGCTGCAGCGATTCGGCGGCATGCCGTTCGTAGAGGCGCAGGGCCTCGTCGGGGCTCATGTCTGTATGGTCGGCAAATCCCTGTTCGAGCTGTATCAGCCCTATGATGCCGTAGTTGATGAGTGCTATGAATTCCGGCCTTATGCCTTCGCCCACCAGTGATGTCTTCTTTATCTCGAGCGAGCGTATGCGTTTGGCTTTTATGTAGAGCTGGTCGGTGAGCGACGACGGCCGCAGCATGCGCCACGAAGCACCGTAGTCGTGCAGCTTGCCGGCGAAGAGGTCGTGGCATTCCTGCATGACGTGCTTGAATTGTTCTTCAGTTTTCGTTGTATTCATAACCGGCTACAAATATACTCATTTTATTCTTATGATACAAATAATTGCGGAAATGAAAACATTAAAAGGCGGCAGCCGTTGTGTGCTTGGCTGTCTTGTGAGCGTTTCTCAAAGTTCTTTCTGGCGCATGTGTATCATCTTGACCACTCCGCACATTGCTTCATAGCGTGCCTTGAGCGAGTCGCGCTTCACACGCAGCAGGTTGGCCTTGCCTAGGTCGGTTTCGGCTTCAATCTTGCGCAGTGTCTCCTGTAGCATGACGTCGGTGCGTGCCACGTCTTCCTGTGCTATCTTCAGCGACGCGTTCTGCCATATCACGAGTGCTTTCTTGCGTGTTTCGACTGCCGAGGGATAGGTGGTGCGCAGCGACACAATGGAGTCGAGCACTTCCTTGTAGCATCCTTTCTCGTAGAGCGAATCTATCTTCGCAAGCATGGGTGCGGCCTTCTGGTCGTCGGATTCGGTGCATCCGGCGAACGTCACAATCAGCATTATGGTAAGAAGATACTTCATAAATTTCAGCCGCAAAAGTATAAAATAATTCATTAATGCACAGTCTGTGGGCTCAAGATTTTAATATCTTTATAATTTGCCGCGTTTTTTACGGCTTTTTTTTGATTTTTTTATTTCATGGCGATGTTTTAGAGAGTTGTCAGCTGTGCGGATGTAGAGGCATGGGGTAGTGGCTAGCTATGCGTTCCAACCGGTTTTCGTACGGCATGCAGATGTGGTGCTTGTGGATGGTATATGGGAGTTGTATTAACATTTTTAAGTTAAAATGTATCGCGATTTTTCTTTGTGAGAATCTTGTATTCTGTGTTCAGAAACCTCGCAAAATCTGTTCGACAGACCGTCGAACCATGTGCCATCGGATGCTTTGCACGGAGTGAGATTATGGAAAAGCCCGTTTTAGGGCGCAATACAGTCTTTTTTATGGCATAATATCGCCTTTATTACAGTGTGAAATGGTCTTTATTGCATGCTCAGAAAGGCTTTTCTGTATTGCTGAAGATTTGTAATTGAAGATTGTGTTGATTGTAATGGCTTGATGGTTAGTGTGGTGTGTGGATATTTGAAAAATGGAGAATTTTGCCTTTGGGACGTGTCTCGTTACGCTGAGCGAATTTTTGGAGTGTCAAATTTTAATAATTGGACTTTTATAATTGTTCTATTATGCATAACGTTGTGGGTGTTTTCTGTTCCATGTTCTGTGTTTGACGGTCTGTTGTCCTGCACACGTATGTACGCAGGGTCGCAACTTTGTTGCGCAATGCTTCTCAATGTGAAATTTTTAAGTTAACTTTGCAGATTGTTATTGTTTTTATTATTTCGTAACAGACATTAAAACAAAAAGATTGAAATGAGGATATATTCTGATGCCGAACTGGCACAAATTCTTGACAAGGACATTTTTCACGAAATAGGCAATGCGGCCGACTCGCTGGGCATGGAGTGCTATGTTGTGGGTGGATATGTGCGCGACATATTCCTGGAGCGCCCGTCAAACGACATAGATGTAGTTGTGGTTGGCAGCGGCATACAAGTGGCCGACGCGCTGAAACAGCGTCTCGGACGCAAGGCGCATATTTCCGTGTTCCGCAATTTCGGCACAGCACAGGTGAAATACAAGGATATCGAGGTGGAGTTTGTCGGTGCAAGGCGTGAGAGCTACAGTCACGACTCGCGTAAGCCTGTGGTGGAGGACGGTACGCTGGAGGACGACCAGAACCGTCGCGACTTCACCGTCAATGCTTTGGCTATCTGTCTCAACGAGGAACGTTTCGGAGAACTGGTCGATCCTTTTGACGGACTGGCTGATCTGGAGGACGGCATTCTTCGTACACCGCTCGATCCGGACATCACTTTCTCGGACGATCCTCTGCGCATGCTCCGTTGTGTAAGATTTTCGGCTCAGCTCAAGTTTCTCATCGATGAGGAGACATTTGATGCTCTTGAGCGCAATGCTTCGCGCATGTCCATCGTGAGCGGTGAGCGTATATCTGACGAACTCAACAAGATTATGATGACCGATGCGCCCAGCCGCGGTCTCATGGAGCTGCACCGCAGTACTCTCATGTCGCAGCTATTGCCCGAACTCGTGGCTCTTGATGTGGTGGAGACGCGCAACGGCAAGGCTCATAAGAACAATTTTTATCATACGCTTGAGGTGGTGGACAACGTCAGTCGACAGGGTGCCGGCCTCTGGTTGAGATGGGCGGCGCTGCTGCATGATGTGGGCAAACCGCGCAGTAAGCGGTGGGATCCGGTGGCAGGATGGACCTTTCATAATCATAACTTCGTTGGTGCGAAGATGGTGCCGCAGATTTTCAGACGTCTCAAACTGCCGATGGATGCCAAGATGAAGTATGTGCAGAAGCTTGTCGATCTTCACATGCGTCCTATAGTCATTGCCGACGAGGAGGTGACCGACAGTGCAGTGCGACGTCTGCTGAACGATGCCGGCGACGATATCGACGATCTGATGACACTCTGTGAGGCCGACATAACGAGTCGTAACAGCATGCGTAAACAACGTTTTCTCGATAATTTCCGCATTGTACGCGAGAAGCTCGCCGATCTCAAGGAACGTGACTATAAGCGTCTTCTTCAGCCGTGTATCGATGGCAACGAGATTATGGAGATGTTCCACCTCCAGCCGTGTCCTCAGGTGGGAATTCTGAAGCAGACTCTCAAGGATGCAGTGCTCGACAATAAGGTACCCAATGAGCGCGAACCGTTGATGAAATTGCTTATGGAAAAAGCTCGGAGTATGCAGTTACTGTAGCCAAAAGTTGTTAAGGACAGAATAATTGTTGTTAAATTTGAGGACCGATTTATCCTATTTATAATTATTGTATTTAACTTTGCGCTCGAAAACTCCGGCATACATGTGGAGTTTTCTCAATAGGACACAAAATTTGGGAGGATAACAGCGATGGTCAAAACCGATGATGTTGTCGATTGAATTTATGATTAAAGAAGAGAGAAAAATAATTTTTTATAGTGTTATAAATAGTATGAGAAAAATTAATTACTTACTGACGGCAGCTTTGGCCGCAGTTCTCGTTTCTTGTGGCGGAAATCAGGGTAAGCCTGGTTTTGGAGATAATGAATATGCCGTAAGAACAATCCAGGGCCAGAGTGCAAGTCTGCAAACAACCTACCCGGCAGTTATAAAGGGTGTTCAGGATGTTGAGATTCGTCCGAAAATTTCGGGCTTCATAACAAAAATGTGTGTTAAGGAAGGCCAGACCGTTAAGGCAGGACAGTTGCTCTTTGTCATAGACAACGTCACATACGCAGCAGCCGTACGTCAGGCCAAGGCAGCCGTTAACTCAGCCAAGGCTCAGCTCAATACTTCAAAACTGACTTATGAGAACAGTCAGAAGCTCTTCCAGAGCAACGTCATCGGTGATTACGAACTGCAGTCAGCCAAGAACTCGTATGAGTCAGCCGAAGCTGCACTGGCACAGGCACAGGCTAACTATGTTTCAGCAAAGCAGAATCTCGACTTCTGCTATATTAAGAGCCCGTCGGCCGGAGTTGTTGGCAATCTGCCTTATCGTGTAGGAGCTCTCGTAAGCTCTTCAAGTCAGGAGCCTCTTACGACAATTTCGAACATCAAGACAATGCAGGTTTATTTCTCAATGACAGAAAAAGACCTTCTCGACATGACAAGAACTTCTGGTGGTCTGCACGCTGCGATAAGCGATTATCCTGCTGTCAAACTGCATCTTGCCGACGGAACGATGTATGCTCATCCTGGCCGTGTGGCTGCAGTGAGCGGAGTTATCGATTCGTCAACAGGTTCTGTTTCTATAAGAGCTGACTTCCCGAATCCGGAAAACCTGCTCAAGAGTGGTGGCTCTGGAAGCATCGTAGTGCCTCATGAAAGCACAAATGCTGTTATAATACCTCAGGATGCTGTTTCTGAAGTACAGGATCGCAACTTCGTTTATGTAGTAGGCAAGGACAACAAGGTGAAATATACTGAAGTATCTTTGAACGCTCAGAACGACGGAAAGAATTATATCATAACCAAAGGACTTAACATTGGCGACCGCATTGTTGTAAGCGGTATAAGCACACTGACTGACGGTATGCAGATCAAACCGCTCACAGAGGCTCAGTATGCAGAAAAGCTGAAGAAGACAACCGAACTGGGAGCAAGCCAGGGTGACCTCGGTGAACTCAAGAAGGCTTTGTCTAAGTAAGCCATGTAGGTTATACACATATTATAAAAAGGTAATGATAAATTAACAAAAATGAGATTAGATAATTTTATAAAGCGCCCGGTGCTGTCAACTGTTATTTCTATTTTGATAGTAATTCTGGGTCTTATAGGTCTGGTTTCACTGCCGATTGAACAGTATCCGGACATCGCACCGCCAACGGTTCAGGTGCGCGCCTATTATACAGGTGCAAATGCCGAGACCGTGATGAACTCTGTGCTCGCACCGCTGGAGGAACAGATCAATGGTGTAGAAGGTATGACATACATGACTTCTGCGGCAACAAATGAAGGTTCTGCAAGTATTACGGTGTATTTCAAGCAGGGCATGAATGCCGATATGGCACAGGTCAATGTTCAGAACCGTGTGTCTCAGGCATCTTCTTTGCTTCCGGCCGAAGTTACAAAGGCCGGTGTGACGGTTGAAAAGCGTCAGACTTCTACTGTGCTTCTTTTCGCACTTGTAGGCGATAAGACCCGTTACGACGAGCAGTTCCTTTCCAATTATGCCGATATCAACATCGTTCCGGCCATCAAGCGTGTTAACGGTGTGGGTGGATGTGAATCCATGGGTGCCAAGACTTACACCATGCGTCTGTGGCTCGACCCGATTAAGATGAAGAACTATAACCTCATGCCGAGTGACCTTTCAGGTATTCTGGCAGAGCAGAACATCGAAGCCGCTCCTGGTAAGTTCGGTGAATCTTCAGACAACCAGTACGAATATACTATCCGTTACAAAGGACGTCTGAAGACAGTTGAGGAATTCGGTAACATGATCATCACAAGCGACAAGAATGGCCAGACCATCCGTGTAAAGGATGTAGCACGTGTAGAGCTTGGTGGACTTTATTATTCGGTTATCTCAAGTGTTGATGGCGAGCCGGGTGTGATGCTTATGGTCACACAGACAGCAGGCTCAAACGCCACACAGATTGTGAAGGATGTAAAGAAAGAAATAGAAAATCAGAAGAAGAACTTCCCTCCTGGACTTGATGTCAAGTACATGCAGGACGTAACAGAGTTCCTCTATGCTTCTATCAATGACCTCTTGCACACACTTTTCGAGGCGTTCGTGCTTGTGTTCATCGTTGTTTACATCTTCTTGCAGGACTTCCGTTCGACACTTATTCCGTTGGTTGCTGTGCCTGTGTCACTTATCGGTACGTTCTTCTTCCTGTATGTATTTGGTTTCTCTTTGAACCTTCTTACACTCGCTGCGTTAGTGCTTGCCATCGCCATAGTCGTCGATGATGCCATTGTGGTGGTCGAGGCCGTGCACGCGAAACTTGACCTTGGATATAAATCTGCGCGTCAGGCATCTATCGATGCGATGAATGAGATTTCCGGAGCCATTATCTCCATTACTCTCGTTATGTCGGCAGTGTTCATTCCTGTGTCTTTCGTAGGAGGAACTTCAGGAACATTCTATAAGGAGTTCGGTATTACAATGGCCATTTCAATCGTCATTTCTGCATTGAACGCCCTTACGCTTTCACCGGCATTGTGTGCGATACTGCTTAAGCCGAAGAACGAGGATGGCAGCCCACGTAAGATGTCTTTCATCGACAGATTCCATGTTTCATTCAACGCGGTTTACGGAAAGGTACAGGATAAATATAGAAATGGTGTACGTAAACTTGTTGAACGTCCGGTCATCTCAATCATAGCTGTTGTGGTTGGTATTGTTGTCATGGCCATATTGGGTATGAATACAAAGAGTGGACTTGTGCCAAACGAGGATACCGGAACATTGTTCTGTACAGTGTCAACACCTCCGGGAACCAGTCTTGAGAAGACAAACGAGGTGATGAATAAAGTTGACTCTATGCTCGCAACCAATCCGGCAATCATGTCACGTCTGCGTATCACTGGTTACAACTTTATCGCAGGTCAGGGATCTAACCAGGGAACATTCGTTATCAAGCTGAAACCGTTTGAGGAAAGACAGGCTGAGGAAGGTATTCTGAAATATATCGGAGTGCATAACGAAGGTTCTTCAATGGTACTTGCAATGATTTATAAACAGACTGCTGCCATAAAGGGTGCACAGATTCTGGCGTTCCAGCCACCTATGGTGCAAGGTTTCTCCGCAACCAACGACCTTACCTTCTCTATGCAGGACCGTACAGGTGGTGACGTGGATAAATTCTTCAAGGTGACACAGGACTTCCTCACAGAACTCAATAAGCGTCCGGAGGTAAGCAATGCTATGACTTCATACAACTCAAAGTATCCTCAGTATCTTATCGATGTGGATGTTGCCAAGTGTAAGCAGAGTGGCATTGACCCTAACACAGTGCTCACCACCATGCAGGGATATTACGGAGGTTTGTATTCTTCGAACTTCAACTCATACGGAAAACTATACCGTGTGATGATTCAGGCAGAGCCTTCTGCACGTGCCGATCTGAAGAGTCTTAACAACATATATGTACGTACTTCAAGCGGTATGGCTCCTATCAATGAGTTTGTGAACATGAAGAAGGTTTATGGTCCGCAGGAGATTGACCGTTTCAACCTCTTCACTTCAATCAACGTTACAGCCGCTCCTGCTGACGGTTATGCTTCAGGAGACGTTATACGTGCCATTTCTGAGGTTGCAAGCTCTTCACTGCCATCAGGTTATACATACGAATTCTCTGGTCTGACACGTTCGGAACAGGAGTCAAGCAATTCTACAATGCTTATCTTCGTTCTCTGTCTGACATTCGTATACTTGATTCTGAGTGCACAGTACGAAAGTTACCTGTTGCCTCTGTCTGTAATTCTCTCAATTCCGTTCGGACTTGCAGGTGCATTCCTCTTTACCAACATGTTCGGAAAGAATAACGATATTTACATGCAGATCGCTCTTATCATGCTTATCGGACTTCTCGCCAAGAACGCCATTCTTATCGTACAGTTCGCTCTTGAACGCCGTCGAACGGGTATGGCTCTGTCGTGGTCGGCCGTGCTCGGAGCTACCGCACGTCTCCGTCCTATTCTTATGACATCTTTGGCGATGATTATCGGACTTATACCTTTGCTCATGCCGATGGGTGTAGGATACAACGGAAACATGACACTTGGTGCTGCAGCCATTGGCGGTATGCTCATTGGTATGCTTTGTCAGATTATGGTTGTTCCGGCACTGTTCTACATCTTCCAGTATCTGCAGGAGAAAGTGAAACCGCTTGAGTTTGAAGATGATGCTGTATCGTCGGTTGACACAGAGCTGTTACAGTACATGCATCCGGTAGAAAAGCAGAAAAACGAAAAGTAAAAATGAAAAAGATTAATATATTGACATTGATTTCTGCAGCTGCTCTCATGAGCAGTTGCGGAATCTACAACAAGTATGAGCGTCCGGAAGTGAATACGACGGGGCTGGGGCGCGACGTCGCTTCGCCCACCGATACACTCGCTGTATCTGATACGACAAGCTTCGGCAATCTGCCATGGCGTAGCGTATTCACCGACCCTCAGTTGCAGACACTTATAGAACAAGGCCTTGAACACAACACCGATCTGCTCAATGCAGCTCTTAATGTGAAGATGGTGGAGGCACAGCTCACAGCTGCCAAACTAGCTTTTGTGCCTTCGTTCACATTCTCTCCACAGGGAACAATATCCTCATGGGATGGCAACAAGACCACAAAGACATATTCGCTGCCGGTACAGGCAAGCTGGAGTCTTGATCTCTTCGGCAATCTTCTGAATCAGAAGCGCAGTGCGCAAATGGCTCTTCTCGCAACTAAAGACTATCAGCTCGTTGTGAAAACCAATCTCATCAGCAATATTGCCAACATGTATTATACTCTCCTCATGCTCGACGAACAGCTCATCATCGTCAATGACATGGCTGAACTGACAAAGGAGACATGGGACAAGATGAAAATACAGAAGGATTTGGGCAGTGTTAGAGAGACTGGTGTGCAGAGCGCCGAGAGTAACTATTACTCAGTGCTTGCACAGGCTGAGGATCTGAAACGTCAGATACGTGAGACCGAAAACTCACTCTCGCTTCTGCTCGGACAGCCGGCGCAGACTATTGCACGTGGCAAACTTGCCGATCAGTCACTACCTACAGAGTTCAGTACTGGTATTGCCCTGCAGATGCTGTCCAACCGTCCTGATGTTCACTATGCAGAAATGACTCTCGCACAGTGCTTCTACGATGTGCAGACAGCACGCTCACGCTTCTATCCTAATATTACAATCAGTGGTTCTGGAGCATTCACCAACAGTGCCGGAGGTGGTATTGTAAATCCTGGCAAATGGTTGCTCAGTGCAGTGGGAAGCCTCGTTCAGCCGATATTTATGAACGGACAGCTCGTTGCCGGATTGAAGGTAGCTAAAGCCCAGCAGGAGCAGGCCTACAACACATGGCAGAACGCCATACTCTCTGCAGGCAGCGAAGTGAGCAATGCGCTAGTGCTCTATAACTCGTCTGACGCGAAGAGCAAGCTTGAAGCCAAACAGGTGGAGAGCCTCGAGAAGAATGTGAAGTACACACAGGATTTGTTCCACCAGTCTAAGGGAACCACCTATCTTGAGATAATCACTGCCCAGCAGTCGCTGCTTAATGCACAGCTCGCCAAGGTGCAGGACGATTTCTATAAGATGCAGGCCGTTGTCAACCTCTATTATGCGTTGGGCGGAGGCCGAGACTAAATTAGCATGAGACGGGCTTGAGCCTTTCCGGTCGCGCTACCGCTGGTAGTAGACCGTACAGGGGCAGTCCGTCAGAATGTACAAATGTTTTATCTGAAAACAAAAACAAACATAATATGATTAGTCCAAAAGCAGAAATTGATCCTAAGGCGAAAATCGGAAAGAACGTCACGATATATCCTTTCGTATATATAGAAGGCGATGTCGAGATCGGCGACGACTGTGTCATTTTCCCTTACGTCAGTATAATGAACGGCACGCGCCTCGGTCGTGCCAATAAGGTTTTCCAGAATACGGTGCTCGGTGCAGAACCTCAAGACTTCAACTATTGCGGCGACAACTCTCAGCTTATTATAGGTGACGAGAATATCATACGTGAGAACGTTGTAATCAACCGTGCTACCTATTGCGACGGAAAGACTGTTATCGGCAACAAAAACTTCCTTATGGAGGGTGTACACGTGTCGCATGATACAAAGATCGGCAACGGTTGTGTGTTTGGATACGGTACTAAGATTGCCGGTGATTGCGAGATACACGACAACGTGATATTCTCTTCAAGTGTCATCGCCAATCCGGGAACCAGAGTAGGACGTTCATCCATGGTGCAGAGCGGATGTCGTTTCAGCAAGGATATACCTCCATATATCGTGGCAAGCGGCAACCCTGTGAGCTTCGGTGGTGTTAACTATACGGTGCTCAACAATTACGGACTGAACGAGAAGGTGCAGACACATATTGCCAACGCCTATCGTCTGGTGTTCCACGGACAGACATCAGTGTTCGACGCCGTTATTCAGGTGAAAGAACAGGTACCTGATGGAGAAGAGATACGCAACATCGTTGAGTTCATAAACGGAACAAAGCTCGGTATTATAGGAAAGATCTGAACAATGCATTATATTATCGATGCGCAATGGCGCGACGGCATACAAGCCGCCGCGCCTTTTTTATGTTCGGTCCACAGCGGTGGAGCAGCATGTGGGTCTGATGTTTTTTCAATGTGGAACATCGGTAGCAGAAAGTGAATGTTGGGCATAAACTGATGTTACTGTCTCCGACTTCTTTTGCATAAATACGCATTTCTGATGGCGAAATGTTTTTATATTTAAAATCCGATAAATATAAATGTGGAATGTATACACGAGATGAAAAACAGTGTATCGTATGCTTTTCAGACTGTTTTCAATTGGATGTTTTGTGCGAATTGTAGACTTTTGTGTATAATTATGCCTTGTTCGCTTATGGTGGACGCTATGCTATTCATCCGAATATAATTTTTTGTGTTGCAGCATGGTGCTTATCACGGTGCGGAAAAGACTATTTCATCACACGAAAAAGATCATTTCATCATACAGAATAGGCCATTCCGGTAAGTCATACGTGCTTTTCTGTAAAACGGAAAAGCACATATTGTGTGCAGAAAATGAGCTTTCCGTTGGTGCCACACTATTTATGCGTAATGACGCTGATACTTGCTTAATATGGATGTGCCATCAGTTTCGTACAAAAAAGACATTCTCATCGGTTTGACGAGAATGTCTATATATTTTGTTTACACCTTTATTGCATAATCATGCAGTACTGTGTATACTGTTTTTCTTTGTCAGTAAGACGCTGTACACTCTATTCCGAGTTCTTCCACCCTGCGGCGTATGGCCTCCATTTCTTCCTTTCCGGCTTTCTGCAGTCCGTGTTCTGGGGTCTCACGGTCGATGGTGTATATCATTACTTCCATCGGACCTATTTCCTTCACGGCTTCGAGCCATGGTCCCACATATTTGTCACCGGTGTTGTCCACATCGTTTCCGTTGTCATCCCGACCTTTCATGAACATTGTCTGTATGATGACGTGGCCTTCAAACAGTTTCATTTCCTCTATTATCTTCCTTACGTCGTAGTTGCGACTTGTGGGACGGTCTGTCATGGCTATGTATTCGGGATCGACGGTGTCGAGTTTCAGAATGTTGTTGTCCACCTTCATCAGGGCGCGTCTCACCTGTTCTCTATGAATGAACGTCGAGTTGCTCAGCACCGAAATTCTGGCGTTTGGGAAGTAACTGTCCCTCAGTCTTACGGTGTCCTCTATTATTTCCTCAAACTGCGGGTGGCCTGTCGGTTCGCCGTTTCCTGCGAATGTCAGTACGTCGGGTGTCTCGCCTTCGGCTTTCATTTGTTTCAGTCTGCTCTCAAGAGCTTCGGCTACTTCTTCTCGCGAAGGCCGGCGGAGTGTCGGTATGTGGTCGGCGTTGAATCCACATTCACAGTAGATACAGTCGAATGTGCACACCTTTCCGTCTGCCGGTTGCAGGTTGATGCCCAGCGATATGCCGAGTCTGCGGCTGTGCACTGGCCCGAATATGGGCGATGGATAAATTATTGTTGCCATAATTCCAATTTTGTTTTGGTCGGGCAAAGGTAAATAAAATATCGGTAGCATCTTTGTTAATAGTAGTTAAACCGTTGCATGAGAGCAGTTTTTTTTGTTACTTTGCAGCGAATTTTGGAGTATTATACGCTATCCTGAAATGAGAAAGAAACAGAAAAAGTCCGGCGACCGTCACGGGTTGCAGGCTGTCACTCTTTGCATAAGCACTGCACTGGTGCTTATTTTGTTGGGTCTGGTGGTGTTTTCGGTTCTTACAGCCCGTAATCTTTCGGCATATGTGAAGCAGAATATCGTCGTTACGATGATGCTTCAGGACGACATGTCGTCGAGCGAGGCGCAGATGTTCTGCTCGCGTCTCAGCAAACAGCCATATATCAACAAACTGGAATACATCAGCAAGGAGCAGGCGCTGAAGGAGGGCATCAAGGCTCTCGGCACTGATCCGCGTGAGTTCACCGACACAAATCCGTTTCTTTCGTCCATAGAGATAACCCTCAAGGCTGATTACGCCAACAACGATTCGCTTCTCCACATATCGCGCGAACTGAAGAGTTATCCCAAGGTGAGCGAGGTGAAATACCAGCGTGACCTCATAGAGAAAGTCAATGCCAATATTGCCAAGATAAGCATTGTATTGCTTGCTTTGGCTGTTCTGCTCACAGTAGTATCGTTCTCGCTTATCAACAACACTGTGAAGCTCGGCATCTATGCACGCCGCTTCTCCATACACACCATGAAGCTCGTGGGCGCGTCGTGGGGATTCATACGCCGTCCGTTCGTGCGTCAGGCTGTTGTCATAGGACTTATAGCCTCGCTTCTGGCCTGTGCCGCCCTCGGAGGATGTTTCTATGCACTTTATTATTACGAGCCGGAGATTCTCAATCTGCTCACATGGGACGTGCTTGCCATAACGGGCGGTGCCGTGTTCCTGTCCGGTATCATTATTACGGCGTTCTGCGCTACGCTGTCGGTCAACAAGTTCTTAAAGATGAAGGCCGGCGACCTTTATAAGATTTAAGTAATACAAAATACATACATTATATTATATGGATAAAAGAAATTTTGCGTTCGACAAGACCAACTTCATAATTCTGGCTGTCGGAATGATGATAGTCATCATCGGCTTCATACTTATGAGCGGTTCCGGTTCTGATGAACACGTGTTCTCCGAGGATATTTTCAGTGTGCGCCGCATCAAGGTGGCTCCTGTCGTATGCTTTATAGGATTCGTTTCAATCATCTACGGCATCATCCGCAAACCGAAAGACAATAACGCAAAATTGCCCGAATGAACGCATTAGAGACAATCATCATCGCGATAGTAGAAGGACTTACGGAGTTTCTGCCCGTGTCGTCCACCGGTCACATGATAATAGCCCAAAGTCTGCTTGGTGTGGAGAGCACACCTTTTGTCAAGGCTTTCACGGTCATCATACAGTTTGGAGCCATCCTCTCGGTGATATGCCTGTATTGGAAAAAGTTTTTTTATCCCACGGCAGAACGCTCCGGCGTATCCTATTGGAAGGCAATGTACGACTTTTATGCCCGTCTGGTTGTGGGTGTTCTGCCTGCTGTGGTGCTCGGACTGGCATTCAATGATTTCATAGAGTCAAATCTCGGCAACGTCACTCTCGTGGCTGTGATGCTTATAATCGGCGGTGTGTTCATGCTTTTCTGCGACCGCATATTCAACAAGGGCAGCGAGGACACTAAGATCACTTACAAGCGTGCCTTCACTGTCGGACTCATACAGTGCATCTCCATGATACCTGGTGTATCGCGTTCCATGGCTACCATTGTCGGCGGTATGTCGCAGCGTCTCACCCGCAAGGCAGCGGCCGAGTTTTCATTCTTCCTCGCCGTGCCTACGATGTTCGGTGCTACATGTCTGGAAACCTACAAACTGATAAGCCATGGTGACGGTTCGCTCCTTACGCAGGGCAATAATCTCGAGATGCTTCTGCTCGGTTCGGTTGTGGCATTTATCGTTGCCATTCTCGCCATAAAGTTCTTCATCAGTTACGTGACGAAATATGGTTTTGCCGCATTCGGATGGTATCGCATCATTGTCGGCCTTATAATCATTGCCTGCGCATTGTGCGGCATAGAGTTGAAAATGGTTGATTAAACTGCCGGCATGAATTTTCAAAAAGGAGAAATAATAGGAATAAACAAGCCTTATGGCATGTCGAGTTTCGGCGCACTGGCAAGAGTGCGCTATCTCATTTCGCGCCGTCTCGGTGTGAAACGTGTCAAGACCGGTCATGCCGGAACTCTCGATCCGCTTGCTACGGGCGTGCTCATTCTGTGTACCGGCCGTGCCACCAAGCGTATAGAGGAACTTCAGGCCCACTCAAAGGAATATACAGCCACGCTGCAGCTTGGTGCCACAACGCCAAGTTACGACATGGAACATCCCGTCAACGCAACATTCCCCACATCCCACATCACTCGTGAGGCCATCGAGACGGTGCTTCCGCAGTTTGTGGGCGACATACAGCAAGTGCCGCCTTCGTACAGTGCGTGCAAGATAAACGGCAACAGGGCGTATGAACTGAAGCGCAAGGGCAGGGACGTCGAACTTACTCCAAAAAACATACATATCGACTCCATCGAACTGACTGGCTTTGACGCCGGAACCATGCAGATGCAGATACGCGTCAACTGTGGAAAAGGCACATACATACGCGCCCTTGCCCGTGACATCGGCCGGGCGCTTGGCAGTGGTGCCTATCTCACCGAACTATGCCGTACCCGTGTGGGTGAAGTGACAATAGACCGTTGTCTGAATCTCGACGATGTGGAACAGTGGCTCGAAAATCAGGAAATCGAAAATATTGAATAAGAATAATAATGAAACTATCACAGTTTAAATTCAAATTACCGGAAGAACAAATCGCACTCTATCCTCATAGCGTTGTGCGTGAGTTTACCAACTCTGAGGGAAAGACAGAAAAGTTTCGCGTGACACGAAGCGACGAGTGCAAACTGATGGTTGTCCATCGCAAGTCGCAGACCATCGACATGTTCAAGAAAGATGCCGACGGCAATCCTATTGAAGGTGAGTATCTCGACTTTCGCAATGTGCTCGACTATTTCGACGAACACGACACTTTCATTTTCAATGATACCAAGGTTTTCCCTGCACGTCTTTATGGCACGAAGGAGAAGACAGATGCAAAGATAGAGGTGTTCCTGCTACGCGAACTCAACGAGGAGATGCGTCTGTGGGATGTGCTGGTTGAACCGGCGCGCAAGATACGTATTGGTAACAAGCTGTTCTTTGATGACAGCGGTACGATGGTGGCCGAGGTTATAGATAACACCACGAGCCGCGGACGTACTCTCCGTTTCCTCTACGACTGTCCTCACGACGAATTCAAACGCGAACTTTACTCTCTCGGTGAGGCTCCACTACCGCGTTACATCATCGACCGCCGCGAGAACCATCACGGAACAGAGGATGATTTCCGCGACTATCAGTGCATCTTTGCCAAGAACGAGGGCGCTGTCACAGTTCCGGCCACAGGTCTTCACTTCACACGTGAGCTCATGAAGCGTATGGAGATAAAGGGTATCAATTTTGCATACATCACACTTCATTGCGGATTGGGCAACTTCCACGACATCGAGGTTGAGGATCTTACAAAGCACAAGATGGATTCTGAGCAGATGTTTGTCGATGCAGAGGCTTGCCGTATTGTCAACAAGACCAAGGCTGAGGGCCGTCATGTTTGCGCAGTGGGCACAAGTGTGGTAAAGGCTACAGAGACAGCAGTAGGCACGGACGGATTGCTCAAGGAGTATGACGGATGGACCAACAAGTTCATTTTCCCGCCCTACGACTTCGGACTTGCCGATTCGATGATAGCCAATTTCTATCATCCGTACTCAACACTGCTCATGCAGGTTGCCGCATTCGGTGGCTACGACATCGTAATGGAGGCCTACAACCTTGCCGTGAAGCACGGATATATGTTCGGATGCTATGGCGATGCGCTTCTCATCGTGAACGATTGATCAAGTCCTTCAGTGACTTTCATACATACAAAAACGGGAGCGGACATGTCGTCGCGCTCCCGTTTGTTTTTATGAACTGATATTTTTATTATGTTGCATAAGGTTTATCTTTCTCTCGGTGCCAACATCGGCGACCGTCATGCCAGTATGTCTGCGGCATTGGAAATGCTCGAAAAGACCGTGGGCAGGGTAGTGCGGCAGTCGTCAATGATCGAAACCGAACCATGGGGCTTCGAGTCCGAAAATATGTTTCTGAATATGTGTGTGGCTGTTGATACACAGCTTTCGCCGCAACAGCTGCTTGTAGCTACGCAGGAAATAGAGCGCAGGCTTGGCAGAAAGGCCAAATCATCCGGCGGAGTTTATGCCGACAGACTCATTGACATTGATATTCTGCTTTACGATGACATAAGCATCAACACTCCCGAACTCACCATACCGCATCCCCACATGCGTGAGCGCGACTTTGTGATGCGCCCTCTCATGGAGATATTGGACGATGCTACTGTTTCGGCCATGTTTGTATAGTGCGGATCTTAGGCATGTCTTTCGCGATGCTTGTGCCGTTACTCCGATACGTTGCCGTATGAGCCATGTCTTGTCCGCAGGACGTTCTACCGCTCCGGGTGGCTCGGTAGAGATGCTGTGACGGTGGTTTCAATAAAACAACTGTGGATTTAATCCTGACTCAGCGTTGTTTTCGTCTGCTGAAATAATTGCATATGGTACACTTACAGATTTTCAGTGTCCCGTGATTTTTTCGTCCGAGTTTTCAGTTCTACCCTAAAAAATAAGCGAGAATTTGCGCACTGATTCTCCGTCGGGCGCAAATACGTGAATTGTCAGGACTTTATATAAGTTATTGAACAGCAATAACTTATGTTTAATATTCATTTTTCCATGCTGCAATAAGCATCATTTCAGCATGTGATATTGCCCGTTTCAGGGTCTGAAACGCACAATATCACACCCTAAAACGGACGGAATTACAGTCTAAAATGGGCATAACCGGAACGCAAGACAGATTATCCGGGCATCCCAAGCGGGGTATAACATAAGTCTGTAAAGTCCGGAATGGGCTTTTTGATGCCGTATTTAACATATCTTTACATCTCTTTTGCGATTTTATTTTGTCAAAAAAAAG